>OKMX01000064.1_pt1 | contig 55413 bp, 49 predicted proteins | sample 1613551 | NCBI WGS metagenome assembly OKMX01 (sample SAMN04436865, study PRJEB24849) | human gut metagenome | biome: human gut; feature: NICU; material: stool | host: Homo sapiens | place: USA: Saint Louis, MO | collected 2011-10-01 | reverse complement strand
GCATAGGTAGCTGCTGATTACGCCAAAGAGACCGTCGAATGACGGTCTCTTTTTTTATTGCAAGCAGATGGCATTTAAAGAATTTTAAGTGACGCCCATATATCGCCTTGTAACCGGCGGCAAGGCATTGTCGGTAACGGCCGCATCGGATCGGCGTGTGGCGAGAGCGACGAAAGGTGCTCGGCGCGGCTTGGTTTCATCTGAAATGTGAAAAAGGGAAAGAAAAAAGCAAAAAAAGCAAAGAAAAAAGAGGGCGAGAGCCCTCTTTTTTGAAAGTGCTTAGAATCGGTACTGTAAGGAGACGGTGTAGGTTCTTTCACGAGCCGCCTCACTTGCATAGAATTTTTTATTGAAAATATTGTAGACATCGCCTTGTAAGACGAGCCCTTCTTGGATTTCATAGTTGGCGGAAAGGCTGGTGACGAAGTACGAGTCTTCCGATTTGTACTCACCGGTATCAACATCGGGAGCCTGTCTTTCACTGACATAGGTGTTGTCGAGGAGGACCTGCCAGGGTTTGGCATCCCATTGCACGCCGAAATGAACGAGATGACGCGGGATATCGTAGTACCGATCGCCATCTACTTTGGCATCGGTCAGGGCGTAGTTGGCATAGGCCGACCAATTCTGGTTGAAGCGGTACTGCGTACCGAATTCGATGCCGCGGCGAACGAGATCGCTGCTACTATTGTAGTACGCACGAGGTTTTCCTTCCGGTGTCATAAGAGAGACGAGATCTTGCGTTTTGGCATGGAAGAGCGTCACATCCCAAGTCAGGTTTTGATCATGGTGTTTGTAACCGACTTCCCAAGTATTGGTCGTTTCCGGTTTTAAGTCCGGATTCGGGGAAATACGTGCGCTGTTGCGATATACTTGGTAAAGTATCGGCGGATTGAAAGAGTGGCCGTAGCTGATAAACGCGGAGTTGTTCTCATCGAAGCGATGTTCCACCGCCACTTTCGGGGACCATTCGCCATAACTTTCGGAAGCGAAGTTGTTATTTTGCCAAGTGCCTTTTTTCAAGACATTGTTGTAGCCGTTTTCTTTTTTGTAGCGGTCGTAACGCATGCCCAAATAGAGATCGGTCGTATCCGCGACTTGCCATTTATCTTGGAGATAAAATGCGTGCAGGATTCCGCGTCCGCCATTGTATTCGTACGGGCTGCGGCCGGTATCCCGATCGATGTCCCGCCAGTGATCCATATCAAAACGGGTTTGCGCGAAGGATTCGCGATTGTAGTTGTAGCCGACCGTGAGCGTATGGTCTTCGATGTCTATATTTTTGTGAATATCGAAGTTATACGCCTTGCTCGGATAGTAGGAGAATTCGCCCGGTCCGTTCCACGCGTTCAAAGTGTCCGTGTTGACGATATCGGGTGCGCTGCCGGAACTACTGAAGCCGTCGTTGAAGCGATTGGTATATCCGAAATGCGCGAAGAGTTGATTCTTGCGATCGGCGAACTGCAGGCGATGGACGTCCATATCGCGGACACCGTAGTACCCGAGATAGTCATCTGGGTAAATCGTCAAAATTCTCTTATCGGGCAATTCCCAAACGCCGCTCCAAATAGGGTTGCCGTCTTCGTCGTGAGCATAGGTGAAGGGATTGCGGTAGTCGTAATTGTGCTTCGAGCGGGTGAAGGCGTAGTCTAAGCTACGATCTTCATCGAAATCATAGCCCAAGGAGAAGGACCATGTTTCCGTGTCATTCAATTTTTCGCCACGCGAGCCGATGATGTAGTAATCCCTTGCCGATTGCGCCAAGTTGACTTGGTGCGTCGGTGTGACCGGTTTTTTTGGATTTTGTTTTACTGCTCTTTTGTCGATGTAGTAGCCGACGTAGCCGTCCGTGGAGCGTTTTTCATAACCGATGCCCATGCGCCAGTTGTCTTTTCTTACCTTTGTGTTCAAACCGAAACGTTTCGTTTTATTGCTTCCGTAAGAAAGAATCGCATTACCGCTGAGTTCTTCCTGCGATTTCGCGGTGATGATGTTGATGACACCGCCGACGGCGCGACCGCCGTAAAGCGACGAGCCGGCGCCGCGGACAACTTCGATTTTTTCAATATCCGTGGTCGGTAAGACGGCCCAGTCGACGCTACTGTTCCAGCCGGAGTTCAAGGGTTGCCCGTCAAGCATGATCAGGGTTTCAGCGGAACCGAAACCGCGCATCATCACATCGGAAGACATGCCTCCGTCCGCGATCGGCGAACGATAGACACCGGTAGTACGCGCTAACGTATCGGCAAGGTTTTGGACCGGCCGTTTTTTCATTTCTTCCGCCGTGACGACATTGACAGATGCCGGCACATATTGTGTTTTTTCTTCAAGCCGCGTCGCGGTGACGATCACTTCCCCGAGATCGTACTGCGGTGCCGCATACGCGATGCTCGTTCCGGCAACCATCGCCAAGACGAGCGGAATGAGTTTCCTTTTTTCCATAAAGGCCTCCTCAGGAATAAATAATAAATGATAACAATTACATATAACCGCAAACCATATCGGTTACAATTAAATATAGTATACATTCTCGAAAAGATTTGGTCAAAGAAAGAAAAGAAAAAAGTAAAATATTTCTTATTGCAATATTTGTTGCTATGAATTTACCAAAAGATCCATACGATGAATCTCTTGGCGCGGAACTTCAGACCGTTCACGGATGGATTTAAGGTGGCAAAAAGATAAGCGTGATATAATAAACAAAATGAAATTTTACTTCAGCTCATAAGAGAGGGGATTCTAATGAATGAAATGAAACCAGCGCAAGTCGTGGAAGAAATGACGTTTAAGCGCGCCTTTGAACGTTGCGTACGAGAAAAATATGTGACTTTCAGCGGTCGCGCGTCACGTTCGGAATATTGGAAATTTACACTGATTTATGTGATCATTCTGTTCGTTACGCAGGCGTTGGATGCGGGCCTTTTTCCGTACACTGTAGACGAGACCGGAATGGGAGGGACGATCACGACGATCGTGACGATCCTGCTGTTTCTGCCGGCGTTTACGGCGCAAATTCGCCGCCTGCACGATATCGGCAAAAGCGGTTGGTGGATTTTGTGGGAACTTTTGCCACTCATCGGTACGTTGGTACTGCTTTATTTTTGGGTGAAGCCGTCGGAAAAAGGTACGAACAAGTACGGTCCGCAGCCTTCGGAAACATTATAAAAGTCCGCTCCGGCGGGCTTTTTTGTTGGAAACAATACGACAAATGCGAAAACGGAAACGGCATCCGTTGATTTTGACGGAGAAATATTATAAATAAAAATGGTGTCATGATTTTTGTAATGCGGACGGAAAATTTTCGTAAAAAAACAGCAAAGCATCGGCAGTACGCCCGCTTTTTCGGGCCGCGCTCTTCACCACTCCTGCCAACGCGTAACGGCGGGAAACGACCGTACGGCGCGGGCGGTATCGATAAGTTTATATGATATAATAAGAACAGGAGTTTGTGAGCGGACCGGACAATTTTGATTGTCCATAGTAAGATCAGCAAGACTGTTCGGGACATATTTATATTGGGAGGTTTTATTTTGGCGAAAGAAAAACTGCAGATCATCCCCCTCGGAGGTTTAGGGGAGATCGGTAAAAACATGACGGTATTCCGTTATGGAGACGACATTGTGGTGCTGGATTCGGGCTTGGCATTTCCCGATAGCGAAATGCTGGGGATTGATATTGTCATCCCGGATTTCAGCTATTTGATTGAAAATAAGGATAAAGTACGCGCGATTGTGATCACGCACGGGCACGAGGACCATATCGGTTCGCTTTCGTACCTGTTGAAGGAAGTTTCGGCGCCGGTTTACGCGACGCGCCTGACCTGTGGTTTGATCGAAGGCAAGTTGAAAGAAAATCGCGTGGGCAAGTACCAGCTGAATGTCGTTAAATCCGGTGATGAAATCACGGCCGGAGCTTTTAAAGTCGGGTTTTTCCATGTAAACCATTCGATTCCGGATTCCTGCGGGATTTATTTCCGCACGCCGGTAGGAACGGTGGTGCACAGCGGCGACTTTAAGATCGACTACACGCCGGTGGACGGCAAGATGATGGATTTCAAAAAAATTACGGAGCTCGGCAATCGCGGCGTGCTCGTGTATTGCGCGGACTCGACGAACGCGGAACGCGCCGGGCACACGCCTTCGGAAAAAACGGTTTCCGCGGCGCTGATGCGGGAGTTTGAGCAGGCGCGCGGCCGGATCATTTTAGCGACGTTTGCATCCAATGTGTCCCGCTTGCAGATGGCGATCGACGCGGCGGTGGCGAATCAACGCAAAGTGGCGGTGTTCGGCCGTTCCATGGTGAATGTCGTCGGGATCGCGCTCGAGATCGGGTACCTCACGGCGCCGAAAGGAACGATTATCGACAGCGATGAAATCAATCGCTATCGCGCGGACCAGCTTTGCATTTTAACGACCGGCAGCCAGGGGGAACCGATGGCGGGCCTTTCGCGGATGGCGGACGGCGCGCATCGGCAGATCCAAATCCATCCGAATGACACGGTCATTCTCTCGGCGTCGCCGATTCCGGGTAACGAAACGAGCGTCGGCCGCACGATTGATAAATTGGTGAAACTGGGCGCGCATGTGGTGCACGGTTCGGATAAGAAAGTCCACGTGTCCGGCCACGGCTCGCAGGAAGAATTGAAGATGATGTTGTCGCTGATTCGCCCGCGTTTCTTTATTCCGATGCACGGGGAATACCGCATGCTGCATAAACACGCGGAAATCGCGGAAAGTTTGGGCGTGAAGCGCGATAATATTTTAATCGGCGAAAACGGACAGATATTTGAGTTCACCGGTCGCAAAGGCCGGCTCGCGGAAAAAGTACAGGCGGGCAAAGTGTATGTGGACGGCTTGGGCGTCGGCGATGTTGGTAATATCGTCATCCGCGATCGCCAGCAACTGTCGCAGGACGGCATGGTCATTGTGACCATGGTACTTGAAAAAGGATCCGCGCAAGTGCTTGCCGGACCGGATATCGTGTCCCGCGGCTTCATTTACATGCGTGACTCGGAAGCCTTGATCCGTGAAATGACACGGCGCGTCGATGCGGTTATCGAGCGCTGCGCGGACAACAATATCACGGAATGGAATGTGATTAAAACGCAGATCCGCGATACCCTGTCGCGCTACATCTTTGAAAAGACACGTCGGCGTCCGATGATTCTGCCGATTATTCAGGAGGTTCATTAATGCCGCAACGATCTACCCGCGCGCTTACGGAAGCGGGCCTGCTCGTCGGTCTCACGGTGGTGTTGTCGCTGGTGGGGACGTACGTACCGATCCTCTCGGCGGTAGCACTGTTGTTGTGGCCGGTACCGATCGCCTATTTGGGCGTTCGGTACGGCATGCGTTGGTCGCTGCTGGCAACAGTGGCGACTTTATTTATCTTGACGCTTTTGACGGGACCGGTGACGGCGGCCGGCATCGGGCTGACCTTCGGCGCGATGGCCTTGACGCTGGGCGAAGGATTTCGTCAGAAATGGTCGGCGGGCCGCATCTTAACGGTCGCGACGATTGTTTTTCTGCTCGGTTTCGGGATTCAGTTCCTGCTTTCCTTTTACGTCATGGGCGTGAACGTTTTCGCGATGTACGAAGACACGATGCGCCAATCGACGGAACAGGCGTTCCGAACGCTGGAAGGCATGGGCTACAATTCGATTGACCTGGCCGAGGCGAAGTCGCAATACTTGGCGCAACAGGCGCAAATCCGTCAGGTGGCGCCGTTCATTGTGGTGTCGGCGGGATTGTTGTTGTCGTATCTTGACATCATTATCGCGCGGGCGATTTTACGTCGTCTGCAGATCGATTTACCGAAATTTCCGCCGGTGGCGGAATGGGAAATGCCGCGGGCGGCGCTGTACTTGTATGTATTCGCGTTGTTGCTCGGCTGGTTCGGGCCGCAATATTTCCCGCAACTGCCGGTGGAAATAGCGATGAATATCCAAGTCGCGGCGATGTACCTGATTTGGTTACAGGGGATCGCCGTCGTCTTTTGGTGGGCCCGACGCCATCCGCGCTTGGCTTTCATGCGCTGGGTGATCGTGATCGGAAGCTTTATCATTCCGACATTTTTAGGATTTTTATTTTTAATCGGTTTAATTGACATGGGCATCAATTATCGTAAACGGAAAGGATATACTCCGACGAATGGAATATCGTAATTTCTGGTTCAAAAATCGCAGTGACCGCGCGTACGCGGCGATTGTGATCCTGCTCATTTTAGTGTTGGCCTGGTTCAATCCGATCGTGGCGGGCTTGTGCGCTCTGGTTGCGTTCGGCGTGTACCTCGTGTTGCGTAAAACGGAGATCGAGCAGGAACGCGTGTGGCGGCATTACCTGAATGCGGTGTCCGCCTCGGTGACGGAAGCGTCTTTATACGCGACGCAGAATTTGCCGATCGGGATTGCGATTATTGATGAAAAAAGCATGCTCGTCTGGAGCAACTCGGTGTTTCGCGACTGGGTGCAGGAACTTAGCGAAGGCGATCGGCTGCAAAAGTTGTTACCGCAAACGCAGCTTGCTAAACTGTGGGGAAAATCGGGTTATTTTTCCACCCGGATCGGTGACAACTATTACCGCGTCATTTATAAATTCCTCGACCGCGTCAACGGGATCAATGCCGCAGAGAACGATAATCCCGGCGAAGCCTATATGGTGCTGTATTTTGACGATGTGACGGAGGCGGAACGCAGCAAGCAGGAAAGCGTGGCGGCGTTGCCGGTTTTCTGCTATGTGCAGTTGGATAACCTGGGCGAGGTTTCGTCCGATTTGACGGAAGTGCAGCGTTCGGCGCTCTGGGCGGAAGTCAATACGATGGTGCTCGACGAATTCGGCAAGATCGACGGTTTTATCAAAAGTTACGAGCGCAATAACTACATCGCCTGTATCAGCCGCAAATCACTGCAGCAATTGATTGACGATAACTTCAAAATTTTGGAAAAAGTCCGCTCGATTCACACGGTGAACCGGATTCCGGTGACGCTTTCGATCGGTTGCGCTTACGGGGAAGAATCCTTTGCCGAGCAAGAAGGAGAAGCGCGTTTGGCGCTCGATTTGGCGTTGGGCCGCGGCGGCGATCAGGTCGTCATCCGGGCGGACGGCGAAACGCAGACCTTCGGCGGTAGGAGTCAGGCCTTGGCGAAAAATACGCGCGTGCGCGCCCGCGTGGTGGCGCAGGCGATTCACGAACTGATCAGCCAGGCAGACATGGTGCTCGTCATGGGCCATGCCAGGGAAGATTACGATTCCCTCGGCGCGGCAGTGGGGGTGGCGTACATGGCGACCTCAGAAGGCGTGCCGGCGCATGTCGTCATCAGCGAAGATCAGGAAACGGTGGAAAAGCTGGTCGATCAGGTGCGGGCGACACCGGGTATGGAAGAGTTGCTGATTTCGGAAGAGGCCGCGCAAGCATTGGTGACGCCGCAGACGGTACTCTTTGTAGTGGATACGCATAAACCGGAAATGACGGCGGCGCCGAGTTTGGTGGAAATGATTCAAAACCGCGTCGTCATTGATCACCATCGACGCAGCAATACTTTTATTCCCGATCCGCTGCTCGTCTATCTCGAACCCTCCAGCTCTTCGACATGTGAACTTGTCACCGAGCTTTTACAGTACTATTCCGATACGATCGAATTGAACGAGACACAAGCCTCGGCGTTGTACGCCGGTATCGTCGTCGATACGAAGAACTTCGCCGTGCAGACCGGCATTCGCACGTTCGACGCGGCCAGTTACTTGCGCCGCAGCGGCGCCGCGACGGAACTCGTTCGCGATCTGTTTGCGCTTGATTTCGAGACCACTTTGATGCGGGCGGACGTGCTGACGCGAGCCGAAAAAATTGACGGCGACATCGTGTGCGCGACCATTCCCGACGACGCGGAGAACGCGCAGATTCTCGCGGGACAAGTGGCCGATATGATGGTCAATATTGAAAATATACATACGAGTATCGCCATTTACTACAATGGCGAAGGTTACAGCGCGTCCGTGCGTTCCGACGGTGAAGTCAATGTCCAGCGCGTGATGGAAGAGCTGGGCGGCGGCGGTCACCAGACGGTGGCGGGCGGACAGTTCGCGCCGGAAGAAACGCCGGAAGAAATCAAAAATAAAATTGTCGCGCAGATTCGCGCGCAAAAAGAGGAGAATGCGAAATGAAAGTGATCTTATTACAGGACGTCAAAAAAGTCGGTAAAAAAGGGGAAATCATCGAAGTCGCCGACGGCTACGGCCGCAACTACCTGATGCGCCGCGGTCTGGCGTTGGAAGGCACGCCGGAAAACTTGAACAACGCGCGCCAGAAAAACGCCGCGCAGGAACATAAAGATCAGGTCGCAGAGGACGAAGCCAAAGTTCTCGCGGCGCAATTAAAAAAAGTAACGGTCGAAGTGCCGTTGAAACTCGGCGCCGACGGACGCGCGTTCAGCTCCGTCACCGCGCAGACGATCAGTGAAGCGCTCGCGGCCAAACATGAACTTACCGTAGATAAAAAGAAAATCGAATTGAAAGAACCGATTCGCACCGTGGGGCGTTTTCCCGTCGCCATCCGGATCCATCCGAAGATGACCGCGGAAATCCAGGTGCATGTAGTTCCGGAGGAATAATTAGACAATGAAAGATATCTGGCGGCGGTTGTGGAGTCGTAATTCGCAGACCGGCGCCGAGAGCGAAGCGGAATTCGGACGGCAAATCGCCGTCCTTTCGGGCGTGTATTCGGGCCTCATCGGCACGGAACGTTTTTTGCTGGCGGGCAGCCATTATAACGCGCTTTCCTACCTGCACGCGGAAGATCCGAAAAAACGGCTGGCGGGTTTGGCGCGCATCGTGCTGGAAGATCCGGATATTCCCGTGCCCGGTGAAGAACAGTCGCAGGCGCTGCTGGAGCGAACGGAAAATCGCATCAGCGATCTCTTGGCGCGGCAGGCGGTCGAAGAGCGGCTGGAACAAAAAATTAATGATGCGCTGGAAGAAAAACATCAGGAATATGTGAATGATTTGCGCCTGGAACTTTTAAATGAAGAGACGGGCGATTTTGAAACGCCGCAATCCCGTGAAAAGTTGGCGCAGCTGGACAAACTGGACCACATTCGGCTGACGGATACGATCGCCGCCCAAGTGCGGCCGCAAACCTTGGCCGATATTGTCGGGCAAAAAGACGCGTTGGAAGCCTTGCTCGCGAAACTCGCGACGAAGTATCCGCAGCACCTGCTTTTATACGGACCGCCGGGCGTCGGCAAGACGACGGCGGCGCGCGTCGTGTTGGAGGCGGCGAAGCAATTTGACTTCACGCCGTTTCAAAAAGACGCGCCGTTTGTGGAAACGGACGGTACGACGTTGCGTTGGGATAATCGCGATATGACGAACCCGCTGATCGGTTCCGTGCATGATCCGATTTATCAAGGAGCGCAACGCGATCTCGCCGATAAGGGGATTCCCGAACCGAAACCGGGTCTGGTGACCAAGGCGCACGGCGGCGTTTTATTTATCGATGAAATCGGGGAAATGGATCCGCTGCTGCTCAATAAGCTTCTGAAGGTACTCGAAGATAAACGGGTGTATTTCGAGTCGTCGTACTACGATGAAAACGATCCGCAGGTGGCGGCGTATATTAAAAAATTATTCCGCGACGGCGCGCCGGCCGATTTTATTTTGATCGGCGCGACAACGCGCGCGCCGGAAGAAATCAATCCGGCGATCCGTTCGCGTTGCGCGGAAGTCTTTTTCGCCCCGTTGGCGACGGATGATGTCGCGCGAATCGTCACGGACGCGGCGCAAAAACTCGGCGTGGCATTGGAGGACGGTGTCGCGGCGGCGATTGCCGAGTACACCGGCGAAGGACGCAAAGCGGTGCAGTTGCTGGCGGACGCGTACGGTTTGGCGATGTACCACGCGGGACGCGCCGACGGCTTGACCGTCACCTTGCAGGATTTACGGCGGGTGGCGCAGGCGGCGCATCTTGTGCCGCAACGTCATGATCAGGCCTCGTCGGAACCGCGGGTCGGACATATTTTCGGTTTGGGCGTGGCGGGCTATGTCGGCTCGGTGATTGAAGTGGAAGCCGTCGCTTTCCCCGCGCGCATTCCCGGGAAAGGGGAATTGCGTTTCAACGATACGGCGGGCTCGATGGCGAAAGACTCCGTGTTCAACGCTTCGGCGGCGGTACGTCGCGTCGCGGGCGCGGATACGCGTGAATATGATTTGCATGTGAATGTGATCGGCGGCGGTCAAATTGACGGACCTTCGGCGGGCGTGGCGGTGACCTGCGCGCTGCTTTCGGCGATTACGGGAATCCCGTTGCGGCAGGATATCGCCGTCACGGGAGAAGTCGCGCTGAACGGCGCGATCAAACCGATCGGCGGCGTGCACGCGAAAGCGTACGGCGCCAAACAGGCCGGCATGAAAAAAATGCTCATTCCGGATGAAAATCGGGATGATATCGGCACGGAGTACGCGGGATTGCCGATTGTTCGCGTCAAAACCATCGAAGACGCGTGGCGGGAAATGACCGCGGGAGGTAAGGCATGATCGAACGGATTCCACCGCAAAATGTGGATGCGGAACTGTCCGTCTTAGGGGCGGCGGTGACCAATAAAGAAGCGGCGATCAAAGCGACCGACGTACTACAGGCGGCCGATTTTTATCGGGAAGCCAACGCGGTCGTTTTTGAAGCGATCAATAATCTGATTTTTCACAACCAAAATGTCGACGTTTTGACGGTGACGGAAGAACTGCGCCGCATGGGGCAACTGGATAATGTCGGCGGCGTCAGTTACGTGACGGACTTGCCGAACCATCTCGTTTCCTCTCTCGACGTGGAACGGCACGCGCAGATCGTGCTGGAAAAAGCGCGTTTGCGCCGCCTGATTCTCGCCGCGGATACGATCGCGGGAGAAGCGTACGCCGGCGAAGGCGAAGTGACGGATATCGTTGATGCCGCCGAACGGCGTATTTTGGAAGTGGCGAAAGATGAACGTCGTCAGGAGATGACGGCGATCGGTGAGATCGTCCAGGGACAGTTGGACGATATCGCCAATAAATACACGAATAAAAGCGGAATTACCGGTTTACCGACCGGATTTTCCGGTTTCGATAATATTACGAGCGGGCTGCAGCCGTCCGATCTGATTTTGGTGGCGGCGCGTCCGTCCATGGGTAAAACGGCGCTGACGCTTAACATCGCGCAGCACGTGGCGCTGAAAGAACACAAAAATGTGGCGTTCTTTTCCTTGGAAATGTCGCAGGAGCAGCTGGGCTTGCGCATGATTTGCTCGACCGCACTCGTCGATTCGCAAAAATTGCGGACCGGCCGCATCACTTCGCAGGATGAATGGTCGCGTATTATGCAGGCGGCGACGGCTTTATACGACGCGCCGCTGTTCATCGATGATACGCCGGGGATTACGGTCGCGGAAATGCGTTCCAAGGCGCGACGCTTGCAGGCGGAAAAAGGACTCGATTTAATCATCGTCGATTACTTGCAATTGATGCAGGGCAGTCAGGGTCGTCGACAAGCGGAAAATCGGCAGCAGGAAATTTCCGAAATTTCCCGCTCGCTGAAAAGCTTGGCGCGTGAACTCAAAGTGCCGGTGATCGCACTTTCGCAGTTAAGCCGCAGCGTCGAATCGCGCCAAGTGAAACGCCCGATGCTTTCCGATTTACGCGAATCCGGTTCATTGGAGCAGGACGCGGATATCGTCGCGTTTCTCTATCGGGAAGGTTACTACCAGCAGGAAATTGAAGATTCCAGTAAAAATATCACGGAAGTCATCATCGCCAAACACAGAAACGGCGCCACGGGCACGATTCAGTTGTACTTCCACGGTCAGTGGACGCGTTTTGTCGATATGACGAACCGCAACGACGAGGCGGAGGCGCAGTAATTCATGACGGACGGGACGAGCGAAATCGATTTGTGGCAGGATACCGCGCCGACAAACTGGCAGACCTTGCCGGACAGCGCGGAGCCGTTTACGGAACGTTGGTACGAAACGGCGCAACATTGCCGCCATTGCCGTCTCGGCGCGGAACCGAACCGTGGTCCGACCGGCGCGACCGGTCCGATTGACGCGCCGTTGATGCTGGTCGGCGAGGGGCCGGGCGGCGTGGAAGACGCGTACGGAGTGCCGTTGGTCGGCCCGAGCGGGCAACTTTTAGATCGCGCACTTTGGTCGGTCGGCATTACGCGCGACCGCGTGTATGTGACGAATATCGTCAAGTGTCGGCCGCGCAACAATCGTACGCCGCAGGCCGCGGAGGCGGATATTTGCGCCGCGCGCTGGCTCTGTCGCGAAATCGCGCTGGTAAAGCCGCACGCGATCGTCGCTTTGGGAAAGGTCGCGCTGCGTTTTTTCGCCGGTCGTGAATTGGGTATCGTACGTTCGCGCGGCCAATGGTTGCAGTGGATGCTGCCGGGCACAGATGAAATCTATCCCGTCATGCCGACGTTTCATCCCGCGTACCTGTTGCGTTTGACGGGGCCGGCGGAAAAGGAAGCGAAGTGGCAGGTATACTACGACTTACTGGCGGCCAAAGAAAAAGTGGCGGCCGCCGTTCCTACATATCGCTGGCAAGCGGCGACGCCGCCGGATCTCAAAGCTCTGTTTGATGAGAGACGTCAGGAACGCGCGCAGAGGCGCTGAAGGAGGTTATTGTGCAAGAACCGATTTTATTTAATCCGCGCGTGGCCGCGCAGAAACCGCGCAGTGTTTTGCATGATCCCTGTCCGTTTTGCGCCCGCGAGCATTTAACCGATATCCTCGCGCAAAAAGACGAGATGATTTGGCTCGTCAACAAATATCCCGTCATGGAAAAGACCTGGCAGACCGTGTTGATCGAAACGGCGAAACATGACAGCGATATCGCGACATACGCGCCGGAAGAATGGGAAAATATTTTACGCTTCAGCATGGAAAAATGGCGTGAAACGATTGCGCGCCGCAGATTCCGCTCCGTGATTTATTACCGCAACTTCGGTCCGACTTCGGGCGGTTCCATTCGGCATCCGCATTCGCAAATTATCGGTTGCGAATCGTTTGACTACATGCAAAATGTGCGCTTGGATCAGCTTGACGGCGAAGTTTTGCATGAAACGAACGGCGTGCGCGTGACGCTGTCGGATCATCCTATCTGCGGGTTGCGTGAATTTAATGTACGGCTGAAAGATCCGGAACAACTGGATGAATTCGCCGACAGCATTCAAAAACTTGTGAAAGTGATTGTCGATCCGAACGGCTGGGGATATGCCAGCTATAATTTGTTTTTCTACGCGGCCGACTATGAATATTGTAAAATTATCGCGCGCGGCGTGACGAGTCCGCTCTTTTTGGGCTACATGCTCACGCAAGTGCCCGATGCGAAGGCGCGGCAAGCGATCCGCGCGGAACTCATGCCGCTTTGGACGGCGACAAGGAGACGATAGATGCGATTTTGGGCATTAAGTGATTTGCACCTGTCGGGCGATCCGCCGCAAAAGCCGATGGATGTATTCGGCGATCGCTGGCGGAACCATCGGCAGAAAGTGGAAACAAATTGGCGTGCGCAAGTGGCGCCGGAAGATACGGTGTTGATCGGCGGCGATGTTTCGTGGGCGATGAAGCTCGAAGAAGCCGCTCCCGATTTGGATTTTATTCGGGCGCTGCCGGGACGTAAAATCATTTTGCGGGGCAATCATGATTATTGGTGGGCGGGACTTGCGAAAATGCAACGCGCGACCGATCATGAATTGCTTTTTTTACACAATAACTTTATCCCGCTGACTGACGCGGTGGCTATCGCCGGCACGCGCGGCTGGATCGCGCCGGGCGATACGCAGTGGAAGCCGGAAGACGAAGTCGTTTGGGCGCGCGAATTGCAACGTCTGGAACGTTCGTTGACGCTGGCGCGGGAAGCCGGTTTTACCAAGCTGTTCGTGGCTACGCATTATCCGCCGTTCAATGAAGCGCGCGAACCGACCGAGATGGCGGACATCGCGAAGCGATACGGAGCGCTCGGATATATTTACGGACATATCCATGACGAGCAAAATTTCCGCTATTTACCGCGGGAAATCCACGGCATGCCTCTTTATCTCACGAGCGCGGATTACTTGCAATTTCACCCTTTGGAAATTCCTTTGTCGATGTGAAAAAAGCGACAAAGAAAAAAGACGAAATCGAAATGATTTCGTCTTTTTGATTGCGCGGATTGCTTACAGTTTTGAAAGCGTATCTTTACGCGCCAAAAGCCATGCGGGAATTAATGAAGCCAGCAAGCCGACGGCCATGGTACCCAGCGCGATCAACAGCGGCTCTTTCAGGAAGGTCAGCGGCAAAGCGATCGCCGTATTCGTCGCCATCAGCGAACGGACGCCGAGATAACCCGCGTAACCGAGAACGTAGCCGAGAATTCCGCCGAGGACCATAATCAAACCGTTTTGCCAGAGCGTCACGGTCAAAAGTTCCGAGCGTTTGGCGCCCAGTACGCGCAAAATCGCGCGTTCCGGTAAACGCTGCAGACCGGAGAGGTAGAGCGTAGAAAGAACGACTAACAGAGCGGCGGCGATGAAGAAGGCGCCGATGTACCACCACATTTTTTCGCCCTGGCCCATCAGGGAGAAAAGTTGAATAATGACCTGCGCCGGAAAGACCAGTTGCGCGTCGTTGCGCTGTTGGAACTCCATGGCGAGTTTCAACGCCTGACCGTAGCCTTGCGGCTGAATCAATACGGCCGTCACCTGTCCCGCGGTCGCGGCGTGCTCGCCGTCGTTCACGGCTTGCGCGGCGGGCTTACCCGCAGCTTCGTGCTCATGCTCATGTTCTTCTTCGTGCACGGCAGCTTCGTGCTCATGCTCATGTTCTTCTTCGTGAACGGCAGCTTCGTGCTCATGCTCATGTTCTTCTTCGTGCGCGTCGGCGGCATGTTCATGTTCGTGATCATGATCATGATGATGTTCATGCGCTATCCAGACGCTGCGGATATCCGTTAAAACGGCGTGATCGTACGGGCCTTCCACCGGCGCCAAAATGCCGACGATCGTGTAGGTTTGATCTTTGTGGACATGACCGTGCGCGGTCGCGCCGTGAATGGATTGGAATGTGTCGCCGATTTTAGCGCCCAAAAGTTTCGCGGCGCCGGCGCCGATGACCGCTTCAAAAGGCGCGTTGAAACGGCGGCCCTCTGCGACTTTCAGCCACGGTTCGCTTTGCGGCTTGACGCGATAGTCGAAAATCGTATTTTCGGTGCCGACGATGCGAAAGCCGCGCCAGTTGTCACCGAACGCCAGCGGGATCGCCTGCTTCACCAAAGGATTATTTTTTATATCCTGATAGAGATCGCCGGATATATTACCGATCGGACGGTCTTTCAAATATACCGTGTTGAGTACCAACTGGTTAGCGCTGCCTTTGGCGCCGACCAGTTGTGGGAACGGTTCGGTCGCTTTCGTGAGTCCGTAATGCATGCCGAACGAAAGCGCGGCGATAAATACGGAGGAGGCGATCGCCAGCGCGATTAAAAGCGTCAGCAAAAGTGTTTGCCACGGACGGTGGCGCAGTTCGCTCCAGGCTATTTGACGCAGCATAGGCGGCCTCCTTCCAAACGAATCGTGCCGTCGAGTTTCGCCGCAACGTCTTTATCATGGGTCGCCACAATCAGCGTGGCTCCCGCCGCACGCGAGCGTTCCTGTAAAAGTTCGATCACGGCCATACCTGTGGCGCGATCCAGGCTGGCGGTAGGTTCATCGGCGAAAATATAATCGGGATTCTTGATGAGAGCGCGCGCCACCGCTACGCGCTGCTGTTCTCCCATGCTGAGTTCGCGCGGCAATTGATGACCGCGTTCCGGTAAACCGACCGAGCGCAAAAGTTCTTCCGCCGCGTCGGCACGGTCGCGATCAGAGGTGCGGGCGAAAAAAGCGCCGGCCAGGATATTATCCCGCGCGCGTAAAGTCGGCAATAAAGAAAAGTTTTGCATGACGTAGCCGACATGCGCCGCGCGAAATTCATCAAGTTGGGATTCACGGCAAGCCGTAAGATCCGTGCCGTCGATCTGAATGACGCCTTCCTGCGCGCGCGTTAACCCCGCCAGTAAGTGCAGTAACGTCGACTTGCCGCTGCCGCTGGGACCGACCAATGCCCATTGGCTGCAGTCGCCAAGTTCCAGGGCGTCGATCGCCAATACGGTGCGTTCGTGATCGCCGTCGCGATATGATTTTTTCACATTTCGTAAAGTGATCATATATTCCTTCCTATTGCGCTGTAACGCTGTAGGCGTTAATGCGAACCAATGATACAAAGCCCGTTTCCGCGTCGACCGCCGAACCGAGTTCGAGCGAGCCGCGCACCGTGATCGGCGCGTCAAAAGGCAACGCGACAACGGGTTCCTGTAATTTTACGACAACGATATTATTCGGCCAATCGGCGTCTGTCGAACAGAACGGACAAACAGACATCGGTACTTCCGTTAACACGAAAAAATTAATGGTCGGCGTTAACGGCGGGGCCATAAAGCCTGTCATCTCCACTTCCTGCCCGGCGAGACTTTGCAAATAATCGGACAAAACCAAGCCGCGAACGGTAGAGCCCGCGTACATTTGCCCAAAAGAAAGCGAAGCAGCGGCTTGAACCACCCCGCTGCTTGCGCCTAAAGCCACAACCAGAGCAAGAACGAGATGCAATAATTGACGTTGCATGGTCATGCTCCTCTCGTACTATGTTGTTTATTACTTCGTTGCGTCAATACCCAGAGCGCGCATGATCGCAAAGAAGATTTCGGTGTTGTCCATCAGACCGTGGAATTCTTCCGAGCCCGGACCGCCGGCCATGACGACGATGTCATCCGCGGAGTGGACTTCCTGCGTTTCCTTGGTTGAGGGCAACGAACCTTCGATGTAGCGAGCGCCTTTCGGTGCGCGATACGGGTTGCCGATAATCTTGCCGTTCTCGCCGGTAATCGCCGGTGACGTCGGTTTCGCCTGGAAACGATAGTTTTCGTAGTGATCCGGGAAGTTGGCGTATTGCAGAGCGAGCGTTACGTCAGCATCGGGATCATCCGGGTAGCCGTCGGCGTTGCGGTCCGCGAATGTCGGCCAGCCGGCTTCGGCGTACGTGCGAACCGCGTCGCGACCTTTCACGCCGTCATGTTCGTGGTACGTGCCGGTCAGCGATACGCCGTGCGAGTGGTCGGCAATGACGACGATCAAGGTATCGTCGCCGTTGGCTTTCGCCCAGTCGGTGGCGTAGGCTACGGCCTGGTCCAATTCGATCGTGTCGTAGGCGGCGCGCTGCCAATCCATCGTGTGCAACTGTTTATCAATGCAGGCGCCTTCGGACATCAGGTAGAAGCCGTTCGGGTTTTTCGAGAGAATATCGATCGCTTTCGCGGTCATTTCAATCAAGTTCGGCTGATCCGGGAAGTTTTTCAGAACTTCCGGATTCTTTTTGAATTCACGATCCATGTAGACGTTCATATGGTTCATCGTGAAGAGGCCGAGCAGGGGTTTATTGTCGTTGGCCGCCAACATTTCCTGACGGTTGCCGGCGAATTGGAAACCCGCTTTTTCAAAATCGGCGATGACGTTCTGTTCGTCTTTCCGTTTCGAACCGTTGGTGGAAAGCGGCAGGAAGAACTGCGCGCCCCCGCCGAGGATGACATCCGGACGATGGTATTCGGCGAGGTAGTCGGCGGCGATCGCCGGCTGTTCCGCGCGACGACGGGTGTGGGCAGTTACCGCGGCCGGTGTCGCGTCCGTAATGGCGGCCGTGGATACGATGCCGACGCCCATATCTTTGGTGCGTTTAACAATCTCGGCAATCGTTTCGACTTTCGGATCATCCATCGGATCTTTGGTGCGGTTTTCATACACGCCCATCGCGTTGACGACGGATTTGTGCCCTGTATTGTAGGCCGATGCCGAGTTCGCGGAGTCGGTGACCAGCGAGTCATAACCCGACGTGGTGACAAAGGCCATGTTCGGCAAGTTTTCCATGGACAGATGACCGTTGTAGCGGCCTTCGTAAATCCCTTTGGAAAGAATGCGCGCCGCTTCTTTGATCTGCGGGCTCATGCCGTCGCCGACAAAGAGGATGACGTTTTTCGCTTTTTTCTTCGCCTTTTCATCGACTACTTTGTAGTTGATTTGGCGTTTGAGCGCGCCTTTGGAAGTATTGGCGGCGACAGCGATGTCGATTTCGCCGCGCGCTTTGAAGCTGACGTTGTCGATCCGGTACGACGTGTAGTCGTCATGTACCGTAATCACCGGCTTTTTGCCGAAGTATTTAGCGGCGTCTTTGCCGTTGACGGTGACGTTTAACGCTGTCGGATTATTGCCGTTGACTTCGACTTCAAAGTCAAAGCGTTGACCCTTTAAAAACTTCGCCTGATCGATCGGCATGATCGCGATTCCCGTGCGGGCCGCGCTGCGGGATGCGAGCTTTTGACCGTGCTGCCAGTCCGCTTTGGCCTGCTGTGACATGTAAGTCGGCATCGGTTCGGACGCGAAACTTACATCGGCGGGCATTGCCAACGAGAAAATTCCCGCGGCCAGGAACAAGCGCAAGGTGCATTTGGTAATACTGCGTGCGTTCATAGTAACCTCCCCTTAATGGACAATCCATTTTAGCTAAACGTATAATAGCAATCTGTCACCAAAATACGGTAAATTTTTCGCCGTTTCTGTGTAAACCTGAATGAGTATTCAAAAATGCTCCGTTTTCGCCGAAGACGGCGCGAATTTCCGCAATGATTTACGCAGGGAAGAACCGTGCTGACCAAAAAACGTATTATTTTGTAAAATTCGCGTAAGCAAAAAGGCAGTCCGAGGACTGCCTTTTATGTTTGTTTTTTATTTAGCGGCTTCGTCGATTAAAACGACCGGTTTAATCAGGTCTTTCGGTTTGTCGTGCATCAACTCAAGCGCTTCCGGCAAGTGTTCCATGCCGTGGAACACATGAGTAACGAGCTCGGCAATGCGTAAGCGTCCCGATTCGACCATGTCCAAAAGCTGTTCCATACGCAAACGACCGCCCGGCGTGAGACCGCCGCGGATCTGTTTGTGCGCCATGCCGGCGCCCCACGCTTCGCGCGGGATTTCGAGATAATCGGCGCCGCTGTAGTAGTTGACGGTGCTGACGATGCCGCCCGGTTTGACCATTTCAATCGCCTGGCCGAGCGTTTTCGTCGTGCCGCCCGCGATGATGACGCGATCGACGCCCTCACCGTTCGTTAATTTGAGGATCTGTTCGGCGATCGGACCTTCTTTATAGTTTACGATGGTGTTGGCGCCGAAAGCCTGCGCCACTTTGACCGAAATGGGTCGCGAGCCGACGGCGTAGATGTGACCGGCACCGCGCAACGCGGCACCCTGCACGGCCATCAAACCGACGGCGCCGATGCCGATGACAACGACGGAATGACCGAAACCGATATCGGCGAGTTCCGCGCCGTGCAGACCGGTGGTGGCCATGTCGCTGAGCATGACGGCGTGTTCCGGAGCGAGCCAATCCGGCAAGAAAGCGAGGTTGGCATCCGCATCGTTGACGTGGAAAACATCGGCGAAAACGCCGTCTTTAAAGTTGGAGAATTTCCAGCCGGCGAGCATGCCGCCCGAGTGCATCGGGAATCCCGCTTGCGAGCGCTCCGCGCCCCAGTCCGGAGTAATCGCGGGCACGATGACGCGGTCGCCCGGCTTAAAATCTTTAACCTCCGCGCCGACTTCGACGACCACGCCGACCGCTTCGTGACCTAAAATCATATCATGGCGATCACCCAACGCGCCTTCGTAAACGGTATGAATATCCGATGTGCAGGGGGATACCGCCAACGGCCGTACCAATGCGTCTTTGGCGCAGAGCGCGGGCCGCTCTTTTTCGGTAAAGCCGACTTCGTTCGGGGCAAGCATTGCAAAACCTTTCATGAAAATCCTCCTTCGATGTACAAAATTCTCTTACAAGAGTACTCTTATTGTATCACAATGTATTTTATTTATCATCCATTGCGTAAAACGCATACGAAAGTAAAACAGTATCGCTGTGCTATAATATAGAAAAATAAGTTTATATTGCAGGCGGCCTTGATTTTCCGCGGCGCGGCGCGCTTTTCCCGCATCCGCGAGACCGCTTGGCAGGCACTGTGGAGAAATAAAATGAATATTTATTTATTGGCCCACAGCGGTGTCGCGCTGGAAACGGACGATCGCGTGTTGGTGTTTGATCCCTGGCAGGATCCCGCAAGGCATTTGGAGACGTTGGCGCGGACGGAAAAACCGCTGTATTTTTTTGTCACGCATGCGCACGGCGATCATTTCGCGCCGCGCTACGGAAAAGAATACGGCGAACGGGCGGCCCGCTTCGTGTTGGAAAAAGATTGCTGCGATGCGGCTTATCCCGCGGCCAAAACGGAGTATGTCAGCGCGGGCGATACGCTGACGCTCGATGATATGACGATCCGCGTGTACGGCTCGACGGACGCGGGCGCGTCGTACCATGTGGCTTGGCCGGAACTGAGCGTGTTCCACGCGGGCGATTTGAACTGGTGGCATTGGACCGGCGATACGGACGCGGCGAATCGGGACATGCGCGCGCTTTTCTTCCGCGAACTTGCGCCCGCGGTCGAACATGGCGCGGATATTGTTTTCTTCCCGGTCGATGATCGCCAAGGTCCGGCGCAGGAATGGGGCGTCATTGAGTATTTGCAAAAGCAGACGCCATCGCGCTTATTGGTGCCGATCCATCGCAATGGCGCGCCGTGGGAGCCGTCGCTGTATTTTTTCTGGCGCTTTGCCGATGTCGCGGTCTGGACGGGACTTACCGACGGCGATGTGCGTAAAGGAGTGTAAGATGACAAACAGTTGGTTATATATTCTGGTCGTCATGCTGGCCGGAAGTTTCATCATTCATATGTACCCGACGCTGGTCGTGGCGATCGGCGTCAATGTGGGTATTTTTATCGCGAGTTATTTTATTTTGCGGCGCGATCCGCGCGTGGATATGCGGGCGAGTATGCTGTTTATTTTCGGTTTGACGGTGATCAATATTTTGGCGGCGCTCGGGTTGATGTCCAGCATGATGGCCAACCTCGCCTTTATCGCGCTCTTTATTTGGTCGATGGCGGGAGGAGGCAGGAGTCGCTGATGACGCGTCGACGTATCGCGACGGGCGTGCTTTTGCTGTGCGCTGTCATCGTGCTTTCCTGCTACCCCGCGCGGTTTACGTTTTGGGGCGGTTTTGGCGTGCATACGGCGCTGGCGGCATTGGTGGGCGGTCTGGCGGATTGGTACGCCGTGACCGCCCTTTTTCGTCGTCCTTTGGGGATTCCGTGGCAAACGGAGTGGCTGCCGCGCAGTCGCGAAAAAATCATGACGATGGCGGGAACGATGGTCAAAGATGAATTGTTGACGCCGCGTCATCTCTATCGGGCGCTGAAAGCGCATTCGCCGTTGCCGTACCTGCTCACGCTTTGGGAACGCGATACGGAACGCTTTGTTCGGGCGCTTACAACGCTTTTTGAAACTTTGCCCGACGGCCTTTCGACGGATCTCTTGCAGCATGAATGGGAGCCGCTGCGTAAGCGGATTTTGACCGCGCAATGGCCGGCGGATGTCGCGGCGGAAGCGCTATTGCTCTGGCAAAAGGAAGACAATGAAAGCGGTCGCGAACGATTGGCGCAATGGTTGCAGTCGCGCATTAACGCGGCGCCGACGGCGGAATTTTTGACCGCGCAATACGAGCAATTCATGACGCTTTTGGCGGCGAAACATCCCGTGCGTGCGAAACTTTGGCAAGAGGCGTTGCGCGCGCAGGGGGAAACGCCGACCACGGTCGGCTACTTCTTGCAGGAGCGACTGGCCCGCGTCGCGGCGGATTTGGCGCGACCGACGACGACGATCGGCGCGGCGTTTGACGACGTGGTGACGATGGCGGTCGCGCGCCTGCAAAACGATCGGCGTTTGCGTCGGCAAATCACGGACGCGGTCGCGCCGCTTTTGGCGACAAATATACCGACGGACAGTCAGATTTTATTTAACCTGATTGTTACGCCGAAGCGTCGTCACGCGTTTGCGCAGACGCTCGCGACATTGACGGTACGCTGGCTCACCGCGGCGCGGCAGGATCCGGTACGGATTCGTAAGTTGGAGCGGCTGCTCTTTGTGACGCTTGCCAAAATGTTGCCGCTGGTGCAGCCGTATTTCGGGACATGGGCGCAGGCGGCGTTGGCGCCGTACAGCGCGCGCGAACTCTCCGACTTGATCGAAGCCAAAGTCAGTGACGATTTACAGATGATTCGCCTCAACGGCACATTGATCGGCGGCGTGCTGGGAGCAGTTTTCTATGTGCTCGGGCACGCGATGTTGGGAGGCGGTTTCTGATGCGCACATGGCAACTGGCCCAACGTTTTTTGTGGGGGAGTGTCCTCTTTTTCGCCGCGGCGTTTGCTTTATTCGCATGGACGCGGCAATGGTGGAGCGAATGGCTTTACTATATCGCGCAAGCGGCGCTGATCGGCAGCGTTGCGGATTGGTTCGCGGTCATGGCGCTTTTCACGAAACCGCTCGGCATACCGTTTCACACGGCATTGATCCCGCGACAACGGGAAAAATTAATTCGCGGCTTGCGGCAATTGCTGGAAGAAAAATTGCTGCGGCGTGAACTTTGGGAAGCGGAACTCAATCAATGGCAACCGACGAACTACCTCGCGCAGTGGTGGCGCGATCCGGAACATCGCCGCGCTTTTTGGGAGTGCACGCGCAGGAATGTCGAGCAGCGCTTGCCGTCGCCGCAACCGGAGGAATGGGCGCGCACGCTGGCCGCTTGGACGCGGCAGGTGCTCGGAACGGTACCGATGGCCGCCACGGCACTCGCGGAAGTATCGCCGACGGACGCTGAAAATGTGGTTTGGCAACCCTTGCGAAAGCGTCTGTTGCAGGCCGTTGCGACACCCGCGTTTGCCACACGGCTGGCAAGTGAAATGCGTCGGCTGGCGCGCGCGGAAACGGCGGGCGTGACGAAGTGGGTGCGCATCGTCGGTGAAGCGACGGGCATGGTCGATTACGACGCGCTGGCGCAAACCTTGCAGACATTACTGCAGGAGGAATTGAGAAAACGGGACACGATCCCGCCGGCGGTCTTGCGCTATTGGTCGCAGTGGCGAACCGAATGGCAAACGCCCGCGCACGCGAACGAATTGCTGTTGTGGCAACGTCAAGCGGCGGCGTTGTTGTCGCTCGAGAAGTGGTGGGAAGTCATCGGGGACGATTTCGCCGAAAAATATCTCGCGCCGAGCGCCTACGGATCGCGCTTTTCACAAGTGGTGGCGGATGCGGTCCTGCACGGTATCGACCGTTTCTTCGCCGATACCGTGCAACGTGCCCGGCTCGATCGCGCGCTACGCGGGTATTTCGCGGAATGGCTGGCGCGCGAACACGGCCGTCCCGGCGAGGTGGCGGAGCAGGTGCTCAGCGTGTACGACGAGAAGATGCTGAACCGTTTTATTTTCACTAAAGTGGCCGACGAATTGGCGAAAATACGCATCAACGGCGCGTACGTCGGTGCGGTCATCGGCGCGCTGGCCTGGCTGGCGCTGACCGGTTACGGTGCGCTTTTGCAATATTTATAGAATTTGATTGAAAATATTTCGGCAGTATTCTACAATGAAAACAAATGATCCGTTTCCGTTTGCCACAAAGGAGGAGCTACTATGTGGGAAGATTTTAAAGCGTTTATTATGCGCGGCAACGTTATCGACATGGCCGTCGGTATCATTATCGGCGGCGCATTCGGTAAAATCGTCAGTTCGTTCGTCAACGATATTGTGATGCCGCCGATCGGATTACTTTTGGCCGGCGTCGATTTCAAGGACCTGTATATGAATTTGTCGAAGACCCATTACGCATCGCTCGCGGACGCGGAAGCCGCTGGCGCGCCGGTGATCAAGTACGGTCTTTTTATCAATAACTGCATTGATTTTCTGATTATCGCGGCAGTCATTTTCTTGGTCTTGCGCGCGTTGATGAAATTAAAAAAACCGGAAGTGGTCGAAGAGACGGAAAAAGAATGTCCGTTCTGCAAAACGAAAATTGCCATTTCCGCGACTCGTTGCCCGCACTGCACATCGCAGCTGAATGAACCGGCAGAGGCGCGTTAAGGGATGAGTAAAGCGCTGATTGTAATCGATATGCTGGAAGATTTTATTGCGCCGGACGGCAAATTGACTTGCGGACCGGCGGGACAGGCGATCGTGCCCGCGCTGCAGGCGGAAATCGCGGCGGCGCGCAAAGCGGGCATTCCCGTCATTTATCTGTGTGATAATCACCGGGAAGATGATCCGGAGTTTCAAATGTTTCCGCCGCATTGCGTGGCGGGTACGCCGGGCGCGGAAATCATCGCGGAACTGGCGCCGCAAGCGGACGATATCGTTTTGCCGAAACGCCGTTATAGCGGCTTTTTCGGCACGAGTTTGGACCTTTGCCTGCGGGAACGCGGCGTGACCGAGCTCACGCTGAGCGGCGTCTGCACCAATATCTGCGTCTTTTTCACCGCCGCTGACGCGCGTAACTTCGGCTATGAGGTGCGCGTGCCGAAACATTTGGTCGCAAGCTTCGATGCCGAGGCGCACGCCTTTGCTCTTTCTCAAATGGAATCCGTTTTGGGTTGCCGTGTATAATAAAATACGCAATAAAAAAGCACTCCGCGGAGTGCTTTTTTTATTGTATTCAGAAGTTTACACGTTATCGTAATCGTACAGCGGCAGACCGTCTTGACGTTTTTCATCGTAATCGCGCAACACGGCTTTGATTTCCTTATGCAAAAGAATCAGCGCGATCAAGTTCGGGATGACCATGATGCCGTTGAACATGTCGCTCATATCCCAAACGAGTTCGACCTTGCCCAGCGTACCGAGCACGATAAAAGCGAGCACGAGCACGCGGTAAACATTCAGAGCCGCGGGCGAACGGAAAAGGAAACGAATATTCGACTCGCCGAAGTAGTACCAACCGATGACCGTGGTGAAGGCGAAGAACGTGAGACAAATCGCGATAATCATCGGACCGATTTCACCGAAAGCGATGTGGAACGCTTCCTGCGTGACGAGCGCGCCGCCGAGGCCGAGCTGATCCGCGCCGGTCAAAAGAATGATCAGCGCGGTCGAGGTGCAGACCAGCATGGTGTCGACAAAGACGCCGATGAATGCGGTAAAACCTTGCAGCACCGGATGCGCGACGAGCGCGGTCGCGTGCGCGTGCGGCGTGGAGCCCATGCCGGCTTCATTCGAAAAGAGGCCGCGGGCGACGCCGAAGCGAATCGCTTCTTTCATCGTGATACCCAAGACGCCGCCGCCGAGCGCTTGCGGATTGAATGCGCCCACAACGATGTGCTTAATCATCGGCAAGATTTCTCCCGCGTAGAGGAACAGAATGGCCAGCGCGCACAAAATATAAATCACCGCCATCAACGGCACGATGAGCTGCGCGAAATGCGCGATCCGATGAATGCCGCCGATGAAAATCAAGCCCGCGAAGATCGCGATCACGACGCCGATCATCAGCGGGTCCAGACCGAAAGCGTTATTGACGGCGCCCGCGATCGAATTGGATTGCACCATGATGCCGATAAAGCCGAGCGCGATAATAATCGAAACGGCGAAGAAACCGGCGAGAAATTTCGCACAGCCTTTGCCGATAATAGGCGTTAAACCGCGCGAGATGTAAAACGCGGGTCCGCCGATAAATTTACCCGCCACTTCCACGCGATACTTTTGCGCTAAAATCGCTTCGGCAAAGATCGTGCCCATGCCGAACAGAGCGGACAGCCACATCCAAAAAATCGCGCCCGGACCGCCGGCCATAATCGCGGTCGCGACACCGGCGACGTTGCCCGTGCCGACCTGGGCGGAAATAGCTACCGCCAGCGCCTGGAAAGAGGAAATCGCACGACCGTCGCGATCGGTGTGCTGCTCTTTATACAAGCGACCGAATACCTGCCGCACGGCCGGACCGAAACGACGGAACTGCGGCGCGCCGAGATACACGGTAAAGAACAGACCGACGCCGACCAACGCGTACATCAGTACGGAACCCCACAAAATTTCATTGACAGATGCCACGAATTGGGACCATAGTCCCAAAAGTTCAACCATAAATAATTCTCCTCCATAAAAACAATTGACCGTGTTAAAAATACAAATAAATTGGATTAAGTGTATCACGATCATAAAAAAATGGCAAGAAAAAATAATTTACTTTACAAAATAGTTGTGCAAAGCGGCTTTTTCGCATAGCCGCTTTTTCGCGAGAATAGTACATGAAAATAAAATTTGCCAAAATAAAAATAACCCTATGTATTTTTGCCATACTCCAGTACAATAGAGTTCAACAGTAAAGGGGTGATGAGATGCAAGTCAGTCAATTCAATGCAAAAGTCGCCGGAGCTTGCGGGAAAAAAGCCGCTCTTATGGACAAGAGTCCGGCCCGGTACATGGTTCGATCCGCGTTTGCCGGAGGATTTTTAGCGTTGGCTTCCTTGGCGGGTTTCGCCATGGGCGATGCGTTGAATACGATCCATCCCGTCTTGGGAAAATTCATCTTTCCCTTCGTCTTTTGCTGGGGACTGATTTATATTTTATTTTTGAACGGAGAGCTTATCACCTCCAACATGAGGTACTTGACGGCGGGTCTCTATCGTCAATGGATCGCGCCTCGCAAGGCGCTTAAAATGGTCGTTTTGTGCACCGTGGGAAATATTGTCGGCGCGTATTTTGTCGCGTGGCTCGCCTCCTACACGTCGGCGCTGCAAGTGTACGACGCGACGGGCATGGCGGCGACCATGGTCGGAGGAAAACTTGCGAAATCCGGCATGGAAATCATCTTCGCGGGGACGATGGCGAATCTCCTTGTCAATATTGCCATTCTGTCATGGCTGCTGATTGAGAACCAGGCGGCGCGCATGGCCACCGTCATGTCGGCTATCATCATGTTCGTGTACCTGGGATTTGAACACGTCGTCGCCAACTTCGGTTCGTTTGCGCTGCTGTACTTTTCGCCTGCCACGACCGCGGGGTTTACCTTCGGCAATATTTTGCGGCAGTGGGGACTGGCCTATCTCGGAAACTATATCGGCGGCGGACTGCTGATCGGCCTCGTCTACGCCTGGCTCAATCGCGGCGCGGATGAATATGTGGATTAATTTGTGAGCGGAAAAGTTACACACTACTTGCCAAAAAGACATAATAAAAACGCCCCGTACGGGGCGTTTTTATTATGCGACGCTGTCATAGTCGTAGAGAGGAATGCCGTCCTGCCGTTTTTTATCGTAATCGCGCAAGATGTCTTTGACTTCTTTATGCAGGATGATGAGGGCAATTAAGTTCGGAAGGACCATAATGCCGTTGAACATGTCAATCATACTCCAGATCAGGTCGACCGTGCCGAGCGTGCCGAGCACGATGAAAACCAAGACCAGTGCCCGATACGTGTAAAGAACGGCGTTTGATTTAAATAAATAGCGGACGTTTGATTCGCCGAAATAATACCAGCCGATGACGGTCGTAAAGGCGAAGAATGTGAGGCAGATCGCGATGATTTTCGGTCCGATGGCGCCGAACGCGATGTGAAATGCTTCTTGCGTGACCATCGCGCCGTCTAAACCGAGCTGATCCGCGCCCGTAAGTAAAATAATTAAAGCAGTCGAGGTGCACACCAGGATGGTGTCCACGAAGACGCCGATGAATGCGGTGAAGCCTTGCAGCACCGGGTGAGCGACCAGCGCCGTCGCGTGCGCGTGCGGCGTCGTGCCCATGCCGGCTTCGTTCGAAAAGAGGCCGCGGGCGACACCGAAGCGAACGGCTTCTTTCATGGTGACGCCGAGTAAACCGCCGCCCAATGCCTGCGGATTAAACGCGCCGATAACGATGTGTTGAATCATCGGCAGAATGTGCTCGGCAAACAGGAACAGGATGACGACCGCGCAGAGAATGTACACTGCCGCCATTATCGGTACGATCAGTTGCGCGAAACGCGCGATCCGATGAATGCCGCCGATGAAAATCGCGCCCGCAAACAGAGCGATGAGTACGCCGCACACGACCGGCGAAATACCGAACGCGTTGTTCACGGCGGTGGCAATCGAGTTCGACTGCACCATGCTGCCGATAAAGCCTACGGAGATAATAACAATGACCGCGAAGATACCGGCGAATATTTTGGCGTTTGTTCGGCCGATGTAGCTTTGCAGGCCGCGCGAGATGTAAAATGCCGGACCGCCGATAAATTTGCCGGCGACTTCCACGCGATACTTTTGCGCCAAAACCGCTTCGGCGAAAATGGTACTCATGCCGAAGAGCGCCGACAGCCACATCCAGAAAATGGCGCCGGGACCGCCCGCCATGATGGCGGTCGCAACGCCCGCGACGTTACCGGTGCCGACTTGGGCGGAAATCGCGACGGCCAGCGCTTGGAACGAGGAGATGGATTTTCCGTCGCGATCGGTATGTTGATATTTATACAGCTTACCGAAGACCTGACGCACCGCCGGTCCGAAACGGATAAATTGCGGCGCGCCGAGATACAGCGTAAAAAATAATCCCACGGCGACTAAACCGTACATGAGAACGGAGCCCCACAGTACCTCGTTGACAGCGGCAACAAATTGGGCCCAATACGTGAGAAGATCGGATAAAAGATTCTCTGTCGTCATACGCTCGTCTCCCTGGTAAATACATATGTATAAATCGAATCCATCTTATCACAAAAAATCATACATGACAATAAAATAGCAAGCGGTTTTTATATTTTTAAAAAATTTGCGAAAAAAATACTTTATGCGTACAATTAAGCCAAATCTGAAAATTTGGTGGTGAGGATCATGCGCGCCCGACCGCGTCATTACGCAGACGGGGTAGCGTCGGCGCCGCATGGCCAAAGGGAGGGAAAGGCGTGGCTTATCGAGTAGAGCATGACACCATGGGAGAAGTACGAGTTCCCGCGGAACGGAAATGGGGCGCGCAAACCGAGCGTTCGTTAGAGAATTTCAAAATCGGTCAGCGGATGCCGCAGGAAATTATCCGGGCGTTTGCGGTATTGAAAAAATGCGCGGCGAAAGTGAACGCGGATCTCGGTAAATTGGACGCGAAGAAAGCGGACGTTATCGAAACCGTGTGCGATGAAATTTTAGCGGGTCAATGGCCCGATGAATTTCCGCTGGTCGTGTACCAGACCGGTTCCGGCACGCAATCCAACATGAATGTGAACGAAGTAATCGCGCATATCGCCAATGAAAAATTGGCCGCGGAGGGAAATTCGCTGCGGATTCATCCGAATGATGACGTGAACAGTTCGCAGTCCTCGAACGACACGTTCCCGACCGCGATGCATATCGCCGCCGTTGTGGCGCTGCACGAAAAATTGTATCCGGCGCTGGCGGAGCTGCACCGCATTTTAGAGCAAAAGAGTAAAGATTTCATGGACATTGTCAAAATCGGCCGCACGCATTTGCAGGACGCGACGCCCTTGACATTGGGCCAGGAAATTTCCGGTTGGGCGGCGATGCTGGAAGCTGCGGAAAAAATGATCAAGGAAAGCGAAACGCATCTCTATCCCCTCGCGTTGGGCGGCACCGCCGTCGGCACGGGCCTTAATGCGCCGGAGGGGTTTGCGGAAGGCGTCGCGAAAGAAATCGCGCGCGCGACGGGCTATGATTTCGTTTCGTCTGCCAATAAATTTCACGCGCTGACCGCTCACGATCAATTCGTGTACAGCCACGGCGCCTTGGAAGCGCTCGCGATGAACGCGTTCAAAATCGCCAACGACGTGCGGTTGGCGGCGTGCGGACCGCGGGCCGGGTTGGCGGAAATTACGATTCCGGAAAATGAACCGGGTTCGTCCATCATGCCGGGCAAAGTGAATCCGACGCAATGCGAAGCGCTTACGATGGTGGCCTGCCGCGTTCACGGCAACAGCGCTACGATCGCGCTGGCCTCGGCGCATGGTCAGTTTGAGTTGAACGTGTATAAACCGGTACTCGTCGACGCGTATCTCGAATCCGTGCGTCTGCTGGGAGAAGCCTTGCATTCGTTTGCGGTTCATTGCGCGGAAGGGTTGGAACCGGATCGCGAACGCATTGCGAAAAACGTGCAGAACTCGCTCATGCTCGTCACGGCGCTCGCGCCGAAAATCGGTTATGAAAAAGCTGCGGAGATCGCCAAAAAAGCGCATCATGAAGGCACCGACCTCAAGAGCGCCGCGCTCGACCTCGGCTATGTCACCGCGGAAGAGTACGATGAGATCGTCGTGCCCGCCGAGATGGTACATCCGAAATAAATATCTGCAAAAAGCCGCCGCGGCGGCTTTTTGTTTTGGCAAAATAGAGTACGCTGTTTTTATGGTATGCATTTTTATTATATGTATCGCATCGCATGCGAATTTAGAAAATGCTTGAAAAATAGTGTTGTCATGTTGTTTGCGCGTGCGGAATAGTGGTATAATAATTTTGTTAATAGCATACTCTATTTCATTAGGAGGTTACAACATGCGTATTGGTATAGCAAAAGAAATCAAAAATAACGAATTTCGTGTAGGTCTTACCCCGGCCGGCGCGCACGCGTTAGTAGAAGCGGGACACGAAGTATTCGTCGAAAAGGGAGCCGGTCTCGGTTCGTTCATTGAAGACAGCGAATACGAAGCGGTCGGCGCTAAAATCGTCGCGGATAAAAAGAAACTGTTCGACGATTCCGAAATGATCATTAAAGTAAAAGAACCGATCGCGGAAGAATATGATCTCTTCCACGAAGGTCAGATCTTGTACACGTACCTGCACTTGGCGGCGGAACCGGCATTGACCGAAGCGCTGTTGAAGCATAAAGTCATCAGCATCGCGTATGAAACGGTTCTCGGTCGTGACGGTCGCAGCTTGCCGCTCTTGCAGCCGATGAGTGAAGTCGCGGGTCGTATGTCGATCCAGGTAGCGGCGCATTTCCTCGAAAAAATCAACGGCGGCAAAGGTAAATTAATGGGCGGCGTCGCCGGCGTACAACCGGCCAAAGTCACCATCGTCGGTGGCGGCACCGTAGGTACGAACGCGGCGAAAATGGCGGTCGGCATGGGCGCGATCGTCACCGTTATTGATAACAACCTCGACCGTTTGCGTCAGTTGGATGACATCTTTGGCGCTCGCGTACATACGCTCGCGTCGAACCCGCTCAACATTGCGCAGTCCGTTAAAGAAGCGGACGTCGTTATCGGTTCGGTATTGATTCCGGGTGCGAAAACACCGCAGCTCATCACCACTGAAATGGTCAAAGAAATGAGCCCGGGTTCGGTCATCGTCGACGTGGCGATCGACCAGGGCGGCGCGGTTCAATCGGTTGACGGCCCGACCACGCACGATGATCCGGTCCGCATGAAATTCGGCGTGGTTCACTACTCGGTTGCAAACATGCCGGGCGCGGTAGCCAACACCTCAACCTACGCGTTGACGAACGCGACGCTGCCGTATGCGATCGCGATTGCCAACAAAGGTTGGAAACAGGCGCTCAAAGACGACAAGGGTCTGGCGAACGGTTTGAACACGTTGGACGGATACGTTACGTTCAAAGGCGTAGCGGAAGCGCTCAACAAAGAATGCAAAGACGTCAACGATCTTTTGAAATAAAAAGCGCATAAAAAATCCCCTTGCATAAGGGGATTTTTTTTACTTCCATTTTGTGAAATCGGACACAGACGGTTATAATAAGTGAAACATCTGGAGGGGATATGATGAATACAGGCTTGGTCACTGATTTTTATCAATTGACAATGGCGCAGGGACTTTGGCGCATCGGCGCGCATGATGTGCCCTGCGTATTTGATCGCACGTATCGCAACAATCCGTTTGGTGGCGGGTACACCGTCGTCGCGGGTCTGGAACACCTGGTCGATTTCATTCAAAATTTCCGGTACGGCGAAAGCGAAATCGCGTACTTACGTTCGTTACATACCTTTGACGAAGGCTTTTTACAATGGCTCGCCGATTTTCGCTTTACGGGAGACATTTACGCGATGACCGAAGGCACGATCGCGTTCCCCGGCGAAGTGCTGCTGCGAATGGAAGCCCCGAAAGCGCAAGCGCTGTTGATCGAAACGGGTCTGACGATGATCATGAATCACGAATCATTGATCGCGACCAAAGCGCGCCGCGTGCGTTCGGTAGCGGGCGATGACTTTTTGATGGAATTCGGTTTGCGGCGGGCGCAGGGCGAATCCGCCGGCCATTATGGCGCGCGCGCGTCCATTGTCGGCGGCTTTAACGCGACGAGTAACGTGGAAGCGGCGCGACGTTTCGGTTTGTCAGCGGTCGGCACGATGGCGCACAGCTGGATCATGAGCTTTCCCGACGAACTCACCGCGTTCCGCGAATACGCGCGGCAGTACGATAACGCGACGCTGCTCGCCGACACGTACAACACGCTCGAGTCGGGCGTTCCGAACGCCATTACCGTCTTTAGAGAACTGCAGGAAGCCAATCGCTTGCCGGAGAAATACGGTATCCGTCTGGACAGCGGCGACATCGCCTACCTCTCCCGCAAGGCGCGTGAAATGTTCGATGCGGCGGGATTTACCACGGCCGGTATTACCGCATCCAACGACATTGATGAACACACCGTGTTGAGTTTGAAACAGCAGGGGGCGGCAATCAACTCCTGGGGCATCGGCACCAAGATTATCACCGCGGACGGCACCTCGGCGTTGGGCGGCATTTATAAATTGGCGGGACAGGAAGAAAACGGCGTATTGATTCCGAAGATGAAATTCTCGGATCAGCCGGAAAAAATGACGGACCCGGGGCGCAAGGAAGTGTTCCGCATTTCTCATCGCGACAGCGGGAAATTGATCACCGACGTGTTGACGCTGGCGGATGAAGACATTTCCCCGGCGGAGGATTACGAACTGATCACGTACGAATATCCGTGGCGGCGCAAAAAATTGGCGGCGAATTCATTCGACGTGCGTCGCATGCTGGAACCGATCATGCAAGGCGGCGAACTCGTGTACGAACTGCCGAGCCTCGATGCGATCAAGACGTATGCCGACGCGCAATTCAAGCAGCTTTGGCCGGAATATACGCGCCTGGACAGCCCCGAGATACTGGAAATTAACCGCTCGCCGAAATTGCAGCAATTGAAAGAGAAATTGATTCACGAACAGGTTGACAGCCTGCACTGAAAAAGGCGTTGCCGCGCGGCAACGCTTTTTTCGTTCGCGGAATGGTAAAATTCTGTATAATGAAAGAAAAAGGAGGCAATGCATGGCAAAGCATTTGACATATCTTACCGCGGCATTACTCGCAGCCTTGACGGTCACGACCGGCGCAAGTTACGCGGCGGCGCCTGTCGTCGCGAGTGAACCCGCGGCGCTTACGACCGCGACCGAAAACGCGCCGGCGCAGACCGTCTGGCAGGCCGCTTGGCAGGCGCAGCGACCGCAAGTCGTAACGCGCAAGCAGGAAATGAAAAAAACCTATTTTCAATCGACTTGGCGGGGACCCGACGCAGGTAAAGAATTGGCTCGCGCGCTGGCGGAATATGCCGATAGCGGCTTGTTGCCGCCGCAGCAATATATGACGACGGCGCAACGCGAAACATTTTGGCAAAATGCCGATGTATTTCAAGCCGCATTTGTCGACGGCAACGTGGCGGATGTACTTATGATGCGCATGACGACTGCGGAGTTTCAGCGGGCGTTGGGGAAACGGTCTGCGCAGGCTTTGCGCGACGGCTTGGGACCGGCGCCGAGCGCAGCCGCGAAGCAGGTGCTCGCGACGCTTATGCCAAGTCGCGCCGACGTGCAAAAACAACTGGATCGCGCGGTGCGACGCCTCGATGAACGGTTGACGGAGGACATTTTTGTCGCCAGGCTCATGCAGGTCCGAGCCGAAGGAAAAATATTGCAAATGCGCGCCGATTTCGCGCCGATTATGGATGTAAAAATCACGGCGTATACGCCGTTGACGCGCCGTTTGGCAAACGGTCAGCCGTATTGGGAGCAAAGCGCACGCTACCGTGAGCGGGTGATCACGAAACCGGGCGAGCCGCCGATGGAAGCGGTCGTGACATGTATTGTGCAACTGTTTCCGCGAGAAGACGGCTGGGATATCGCGTATACGCTCATTGATGGCGACAGTAAGGAAAAATCAACGCAAACAAGTAAACGGATCGGTGTGCTTTTAATTTTTTGACGTTCTCGTTGTATGCATTATATTTGCGACGTGAAAAGCGATAGAGTATGATGAAAGCGCTAAAAGACGGATAGTATGCAGGGGTTGATTATCCTGCAAAACGAAATTAAATTAAAACGGATCGAGATAAAGGAGGAGCGGGCATGCATCGGATATTGTGGAGCGTGAGCTTGACGCTGGCGCTGTTGGGCAACGGTTGCGCGCAGGCGGCGTTGCCGAAGGACGCGCCGGCGCCGGTGAAAACGCATGCCGTGACGGACGGCTATTGGGGTAAGCAACTGTGGCAAAGCGACGTATTGAAAACGGCGTACGCGTCGGCGCTTTCATCCGCCGCCGCGGCCAGTGGAGAAATAGGCCAGGACGAAGTTACGCCGCGCATCGTCAAGGCGGTAATGGATTCGCTGATGTGGACGCAGTGGCAGGCGGAGGATCATCGCGGCGTGCATGTGGCGTATGTGGTGACGGCGCAGGTGCCGTTGGATCTCATGGCGCGGAGCCAAGCCGCGAAAGGAAATCGCGCGGCCGAGTTTTGGGCCACCGCGTTTAAAAATACCGACGCGCGGGAGTTGCCGGAATATCTCTTGACGCAACCGCGCACGAAAGAAGAGGTGCAGGCGCAAATGGATCAGGCGAAGGCTTCGCTTATCGCGGAAAACGCCGAGGCGTCGGAGCTCGTGCCGACATTGACACTGCGTTCGTACCAGCCGATGATTCGTTATCGTGACGGGCAGGGCGGCGTTTACTACGGACAACATATGCGCCTTGTTATCGATACGGGGGGAGTCGTTTGGCCGATCGCCATATTTTCCGATGTTCGCAAGACGGCGGACAATATTCAGTGCACGTGGCTGATTACGGCGGATACGGAGTACGCGTATTTCGCGCGAATTTGGAACCGATATGTGGGAATAGGAGGCGATCGCGATGCGTAAAGTGGCATGGTTGCTCAGCGGCTTGCTCGCGCTGACGACGGCGGCGTACGCGGCGACGCCCATCGCGGTGCCGCCGATGGGCACATTGCAATGGCCGGATACGATCACGGCGGCGTCCCTTGCGGATGGCTTCATGGATTCGCAGAAAGGCTCGGTTGCGCAGGAGCCAATGGCGGCGGTCGATGAAAATTTGACGCCAACGGAGGGGTGGTTTGTTTACCAGCTGCAGGCGGAGCGGCCGGAAGGATTGGCGACGGCGTGGCTGGTCAGCTTTGCCGTGCCGATCGACGACCCCGCTGAGATCGAGCCGTTTTTCCGTTCGTCATTGGGGGATGAGGAGCGCGCTGCATTGGCGCATTTTAATGTCATGCTCTACGGCTTGGAAACGAAATTAAATCAGCAAATCGCCGCGCACTGGGCGAGTATGGTAGAAGACAATCCGCAGTTACGCGGCGCGAACGAAATGCCAATGCAGCCGCCTCTTTATGTGCGTATCCGCGAGATCGATTCGCTCGTGCGGGTCACGCAGGCGCATGAAGTGATGTACCGCGTGGGCGCGCGACTGGCGCCGGAGATTGACGGCGGCTGGGTGCTTCCGTACTATGCGCAGTGTTACATTATTCGCCGCGATGATCAGTTGGCGGGCGTGCTGCTCCTGGTAAGCGATACGGATCGTGAATATTTTGCCCGCTATTTGGCGAAAGCCGTTCTGACTTTATAGCTTGCTACATAAAAAAGATAAACAAAAAAGACCGCGTTGCGGTCTTTTTTCATGCGCGGCGCACGTAAGTCACGAAACGATGCGCCAACGGATTTTTGGCATTTACTTCGCCCTCTTCGACACGCGTTTTTTCCCAGACGGTTTCATCTATCACGGGGAAATACGTGTCCGCCTCCGGTTCGCTGTCCACTTCGGTGATGTGCAGTTGCTCCGCGTACGGGAAAAAGGCGCGATAGATTTCGCCGCCGCCGATGACGAAGTAATCCTCATTTTGCTGCAGCGCTTGCAGCACCTCAGCGACGCTCGCGAAACATTGGACTTCGGGGTGCGCCGCGGCCCAGTTGCGGTCGCGGGTGAGCACCCAGTGCGCGCGGCCCGGCAGCATGCCCGGCAGACTTTCAAAAGTTTTACGACCCATGATGATCGGGTGTCCGGTCGTTATTTTTTGAAAGCGTTTCAAATCATCGCGTAAGTGCCAAAGCAGTTGATTGTCTTTGCCGATCGCCTGATTTTTCGCGACCGCGACGATGATGTGCAGCATCAGACGGACACCTCCATGGCCAATTTGCCGAGATGTTCATAATTTTCCAAATAAATATCGTCCGGCGTAAATTCATAGAAATTTTGCACGTCGGGATTGAGGACCAGCCGCGGCGCCGCCAGCGCCTGATCACGGCGCGCGAGTTGCGCGGTGAGTGCGTCGACATGGTTATCGTAAATATGCGCGTTGTTGATGACATGCGTGAACAAGCCCGGCTGCAAGCCCGCGTGCCGCGCGATTAAGTGCACGAGCACGGCGTACTGCGTGAGGTTGAACGGCACGCCGAGGCCCATGTCGCCCGACCGCTGCACAAGCATGCAATTCAGGCGGCCGTCAGCGACGTCCCACATGGTGAGAAACGCGCAGGGGTATAATGCCATCTCCGGCAGATCTTCCACGTTCCAAAGCGACACGACCATGCGGCGGCTCTCCGGATTTTCGCGGAGCGTTTGCAATAGGGTGTCAACCTGACCGTATTTTTTTAACTGGTAACCGTAGGCTTTACCGATCGTGCCGTCAGGTTGCATCCATTCATCCCAAATGTGGCAGTTCCAATCCTGCAAAACGCGCACATCGTTTGACTGCTTCTGCCAAATCCAGAGCAGTTCTTTGACGGCGGTTTTGAACGCGACAAACTTTGTCGTGAGAATCGGAAATTCCCGCGCCAGATCAAATTGCATGATTTGGTGCGGCAATTTATAGGCCGGCATACCGGTGCGGTTGTTGCCGTGCGCGCCGGTTTTCAAAATGGCTTCGACAATGTTGAGATATTGCTGATCGGCAAGGCTCATAGGGATTCCTCCGGATGGTTTTGAATAAGATCGAGAAAGACGGGTGCGTAGTTAATCAGTTTAAACGGGCCGACGCCGCTGACTTGCGCCATGTCGTTCAGCGTTTGCGGACGCTTTTCGCACATTTCGAGCAGCGTCGCGTCGCTGAAAATGACGTAGGGCGGCACGTTGCGTTTTTCGGCCAGCGTTTTGCGCGCCGCGGCGAGACGAGTGAAAAGCGGATCTTTACGCGGCGCGGCGTGCGTTTTCGGCAGGGCCGTTGCGCCGCGGCGGCGCGGACTTTGCGGGATCGGCATGGTCACCGTCTGCGTGCCGCGCAATACTTCTTCACCGCTTACGGTCAGCGCCAGCAGCGGATACTTGGCGCCGCGCTTATATAAATAACCGTCGGCGATATACTGCTCGATTTCCCGGCGCAAATCGCGTTCGCTTTCCCCGCTGCGCGCGCCGTAGTAGCGGCAGTACTCAAATTCGCGAGCGCGATCTTTGGCCTGCAATGCGCCGCGTAAAATGCGAACTACGGTCGCGATGCCGTAGCGCTCTTTGATTTCTTCGACGGTTTTGAAAACCGTACGCGCGTCGCCCGTCACATCGCAGGTTTCCGTCGGGGTTTCGCATTGACTGCAATGACCGCAAGGCGCGGTGTCGGTCGCGCCGAAGTGTTGGAGAATCTGCGCGCGCAGGCAGCGGTTCGTCTGGCAATACGCTTCCATTTCCTCCAAGCGATCACGGGCGGCGGTATCGATAACGCCGGTTTCCTGTTCCGTTTGTTCGATTAAAAATCGTTGCGTACGCACGTCCTGACCGCTGTATAAAAGAATGCATTCCGCCGGCGCGCCGTCACGTCCGGCGCGGCCCGCTTCCTGATAATACGCTTCAATGCTTTTCGGCAATTGGTAGTGGAGCACGTATCGCACATCGGGTTTATCGATGCCCATGCCGAACGCGTTCGTCGCTACGATCACGGACGCTTTGTCACGCACGAACGCGTTTTGCGCGCGCGTGCGCACCGTCTCGCTTAAGCCGGCGTGGTAGCGCACGCAGGGCACATTGGCGCGGGTGAGATCATGGTACACTTCATCGACGGCTTTGCGCGTCGCGCAATAAATAATGCCGGCTTCGCCGCGATGCGCCGCGACATACATGCGCACGTAATCCTTTTTCTTCGCGCCGCGGACCACGCCGAAATACAAATTGGGTCGGTCAAAACCGGTCACGAAAATCGCGGGCTTTTCCAACTGCAGGAACGTCATGATGTCCTGTTGCACCTGCGGCGTCGCCGTGGCCGTGAAGGCGCCGATGACCGGCCGCTCGGGCAACGTTTGCAACGCGGCGGCGATAGTGCGATAGCTCGGCCGAAAATCATGACCCCACTCGCTGATGCAATGGGCTTCATCGACGACGCACATCGTCACATTGAGTTTACTGAGAAAATTGAGAAATGACGACGAGGTCAGCCGTTCCGGCGCGATATAGAGCAGCCGATACGCGCCGCGCAAAAGCGCGCGCATGCGTTCCCGATACGTTTCATCATCCAAGCTGGAATTCAAATACGTCGCGGGAATTTCGTTGGCGACCAAGGCGTCGACCTGATCCTTCATCAACGCGATTAACGGCGAGATGACAAGCGTCAGCCCGCTTTGTACGAGCGCCGGCAACTGGTAGCAAAGCGACTTGCCGCCGCCGGTCGGTAAAATCGCGAGCGTGTCGCGTCGCGCGAGGAGCGATTGCACGATGTCGGCCTGCGCCGGACGAAATGATGTGAAGCCGAAATAGTGTTGCAGATATTGATGCAAAGTCGTGGTACTCATCGCTCCTCCTTTCGGAATTATTATAGCAGACAAAAAGCGAAATCTTTTTCGCTTTCATTTCCCGTAATAAAAAACACGCCGTAGGCGGCGTTCAAAGAAAAAATCGGGACAGAAAAAAAGAGCATGTACATGCTCTTTTTTCTCCACTTACCTTCTGCCCAAAGTCATAATAACACGGAAAATATAATAATGCAATTATATTTATGTAATAATATATAATATTACATAAATATATAAGGGAAGCGAATGAAGCCGTTTTTCGCAAGTTAAAAAATGACTGCGGTCAAGATTGTGCGCCAACGGAGTTTCCGACGGCTGAAAACGGTAAGCAACGTCGGCGCAAGCTTTATTGCTAACGCGGTTACGCAGCGCGGCGGCGGTGGTGGGACGCGAACGCGCGCGTAAAATATGGATGGTCGCTGCGTTGAAGAAAATTTTTCGTAAAATAAAATAAAAAGTCAAAAAAATTTTTCTGAGAAAAAACGATCATTATACGCCGGTCAATTTGCCTCGCGGGATAAAAATAAATCTAAAAAAAGTCCGCGGCAGTCGTTTTCAGCGTGTAATACAAGGAATTAAAGTTTTACGCCCTGCTTTTTTATAAAAATATTGTCAATATATATTTTTTAATAAACAAACGAATTTTAAAAAATGCGATTGAATTATCGCCGGCGGTTCGGTATAGTAAACACAGAAGCGGCATTTCGCAGGAGATGCCCTGACTATTATCGAATCATTGCTATTACTTATTCGGAACGGAGTAGGAACCTGTTAGGAGGAACCGAAATGAACGGAAAAATTTTAATTGTAGAAGACGAAAAGAAAATCGCCCGCTTTTTACAGCTGGAATTGGAACACGACGGCTATGAATGCGTGCTCGATTTTACCGGTGGCGGCGTTATCGACCATATCGGCCAGGGGCACTTTGATTTGATTTTGTTGGACTTAATGTTGCCGGAGGAAGACGGCTTTTCCATTATCAAACGCGTGCGTGAGATGAGCAATATACCGATTCTCGTGCTTTCGGCGAAAGACGATGTCGATTCCAAAGTGAAGGGTTTGGATCTTGGCGCGGATGATTATCTCACCAAGCCGTTCTCGAGCAAAGAACTTTTGGCGCGTATTCGCGCGTTGCTGCGTAAAAAAGTCGGCGGCGATAAACTCAACGAATCTTCGTACCACATCAAAGATCTGTATATTTTCCCGGATCGGCATGAAGTGCAGGTCGGCACGACGATCATCAATTTGACGAAAAAAGAATTCGAATTGCTGACGTATCTTGCGAAAAACAAAAACATCGTGTTGGGACGCGATCGCATTCTGGAAGATGTTTGGGGTTATGATTATGTCGGCGACACCAATATCGTCGACGTGTATATCCGTTATCTGCGCAGCAAGGTGGATGAAGTAGTCGGCAAGAAGTACATCCATACGGTGCGGGGCATCGGTTATGTCGCCCGCGATTAAGGGATGGCTGCGTAAACTTCAAAAATTTAATCAATCGTTGTCCGTCAAGTTGACGTTTATGTACGGCGGGATGATGTTTCTCATCCTGATTTTTACCGCGTTTCTTGCGATCGGTAGCGTTCATTACCTCTTGATGCGACAGCTTCAATTTGACGTGCGCATGAGCGCACGTCAAACTGTTTTTTACCTCGATCATCACGGGCAGGTGGACGCGAGTATTTTTCAGGGACAAAACGTGCTGGCGTATGTCAATCTTGTGGTATACAACGCCAAAGGGCGTCCGATTCTTGACAATATAGCCCGTTACGAGCCCGGAGAGCCGCTGACGCCGGGGCAGCTGCGTAAGCTGAATGAAACGGATCCCGACGGCGCTCACTTTGAGATTATTGATACGGAAAATGAACTTACCTATCGTTACCTCAAACGCTGGGAATCGGCGGACGGCAAGGTCTACTACCTGCAGTTTATCCGCGGCGCGCAACGCGAGCGCTTTTTCATCGAGCTTTTGATTCGCCAGATCCTCGTGACGGTGCTCGCCAGCTTGGGCGTCACGATTTTAGCGGGCGTGGTGCTGACGAATAAAGTGCTCGCCCCGCTGCGCGCGATGAAAGAGCCGCTGAAACATATCGAAGTCAATGAAATGGGCTACCGCATCCCGTTGCCGGAATCACGCGATGAGCAGTATGATTTGGCGGTGACGATTAACCGCACGCTCGATCGTATCGAGCACGGGGTCGCGCAGCAACGGCAGTTCGTCAGCGACGCGTCGCATGAGTTGCGTACGCCGATTACGGTGATCAACGGGTATACGGATCTGTTAATTCGCTGGGGGGCGCAGGATCCCGAGACGCTTTCGGAATCGCTGGCGGCGATTCAGGCGGAAACGGAATACATGCGGCAGCTGATTGAGCATTTGCTCTTTATCGCGCGCGCGAGCGCCGGGGAACTCAATATTCGCTTGCGGCCGCTGGAAACGTCGGAGATTGTGCGGGAAGTGTGGAACGGTCTGCAGATCGCGGATCGACAGGGACCGCACCACGAGTTGTATTTAGCGGCGAATGAGTCGGCGCTGATTGAGGCGGACGATGCGCTCTTCAAACAATTGTTGCGTATTTTCCTCGACAATGCGGTGAAGTACACGCCGGAAGGTCGACGGATCATGCTTTCGGCAACGGTCACAGGCACGCAATACATTGTCTCGATCATGGACGAAGGCGTCGGCATTTCGGAAGCGGATTTACCGAACATCTTCACGCGTTTCTATCGCGTCGATTCCTCCCGAACCAAAGCGACAGGCGGCACCGGTTTGGGATTGGCGATCGCGCGCGATATCATTGATATGCACAACGCGGCGATTGAAGTTACATCGGAGCTCGGTTCCGGTACGACATTTACCATTACGTTCCCGCTGCTTTCTGAAGACGATTCAGAGGATATTTCACCGGAAGAATAAAAAAAGGAGGTCATGACCTCCTTTTTTTATATTTTAATTGTTATCTTTTGCAACTTTCTAATGTTGATTGTGGTAAAATGGATAAGATATAATTTTGTTTTTAAAGGAAAGGAACGGTATGGAACAACCGTTAATGTTTGATATCCGTCATATGGCGCATGCCTATGTCGATGAAGATGGCAACACGGGGTACGCGATCCGTGATGTCAGCGTGCAAATCAAACGCGGCGAATTTGTGGCTGTCATCGGTACGAACGGCAGCGGCAAGTCGACGTTTGCCAAACATTTGAACGAGCTTTTGCTGCCCACGGAAGGGGACGTCTTGGTGGACGGCATCTCGGTGCGCGATGAAGCGAGAGTTTGGGATATTCGCAGCCGCGTCGGCATGGTTTTTCAAAATCCGGACAACCAAATTGTCGCGGCGGTCGTCGAGGAAGATGTGGCCTTCGGCCCGGAAAATCTCGGCGTGCCGCGGGAACAACTGCAGGAGCGCGTCGATGCGGCTCTGGCGGCGGTCGATATGACGGCGTATCGCAAGCATGCGCCGCATATGCTTTCGGGCGGGCAAAAACAGCGCGTCGCGATCGCGGGCGTATTGGCGATGCAACCGGAATGCATCGTTCTTGACGAACCGACGGCGATGCTCGATCCGCGCGGTCGTGAAGAAGTTATGCAAACGGTGCAGGCCTTGCATGACAAACGCGGTATGACCGTCGTGTACATTACGCATTTTATGGAAGAGGCCGCGCAAGCCGATCGTATTCTCGTCATGATCCAAGGCGAGCTGGTCATGGACGGCACACCGCGCGAAGTGTTTGCCGATGTGGACCGCTTAAAGGAACTCGGGCTCGATGTTCCGGTCGCCTCCGAAGTGGCGCACGATTTGCGCGCGGCGGGCCTGCCTTTGCGGGAAGACATCATCACGGATGAAGAATTGGGAGAGGCGCTATGTCAATACAACTCAAAGGGGTAAGTTATACCTACGGCGCCGGCACTCCTTACGAAAAGAAGGCCCTGCGCAATATTAATCTGGAAATTAAAGAAGGCGAATTCGTCGGCATTATCGGTCATACCGGCTCGGGAAAATCGACATTGGTGCAGCATTTGAACGGTTTGCTGCTGCCGACTTCGGGGACGGTCACGGTCGACGGCGTCGACCTCACCGGTAAAACCGCCGCGGCGCGCAAGGCGCGACACAGCGTCGGCATGGTATTTCAGTATCCGGAGCATCAGCTCTTTGAAGAAACGATTCGCGCTGATATTGCGTTTGGCCCGACGAACCTGGGGCTTGACGCGGCGAAGATTGATGAACGGGTCCATGTGGCGATGCGCTTTGTGGGCTTACCCTATGATGAATTCGCGGAACGTTCACCGTTTCGTCTTTCCGGCGGTCAGCAACGGCGCGTGGCGATCGCGGGCGTGATTGCGATGCACCCGCGCTACCTCGTTTTGGATGAACCGTCGGCGGGTTTGGATCCGATCGGTCGGCAGGCGATTTTTGATCGCGTGAAAGCGTGGCATGAAGATCGGCGCTTTACGGTGATCTTGGTGTCTCATAATATGGAAGATATTTCCCGCTTGGCATCCCGTGTAATTGTCTTGAACAAAGGGGAAATCATGCTCGACGGCAACCCGTTGGACATTTTCATCAACCACAGCGCGGAACTCGCCGCGGCGGGCGTGGAAGCACCGCCGGTGTCGCGCCTTTTAGCGCGCATCAATGAGTGCGGTTGCGCGGTCGATGAACGCGCGATTGAACCGGAAGAGGCGACGGCCAATATTTTGGCGGCGCTTGGAAAAACACCGCCGTCGAACGCCGCTCACGATGCGTTGCAGGGGAGACAATGATGCTGGGCAATATTACATTAGGACAATACTATCCGACAAAATCATTTATGCATCGCCTCGATCCGCGCACGAAGATTCTCTGCACGATGATTTTCATCGTCGGGATTTTTCTCGCCGATACCTGGGTCGCGTACGGCGTGGTGACGGCATTTGTACTGCTGGGCATCGCGCTTTCGAATTTGCCGTTATCACTCATATGGAAGGCAGTCAAACCGCTTTGGATTATTATCGTTTTCACGATGGTGATTCATGTCTTCACCACTCCGGGCACGCTCGTTTGGCAATGGGGCTGGCTGCATGTGACGGAAGAAGGCTTGCGGCAAGGCGCGATGATGACGATGCGGCTGGTCTATTTAATCAGCTTTTCCGCGCTGCTTACGTACACCACGAGCCCGATTGTTTTGACCGACGGCATTGAGCAGCTGTTGAATCCGTTCCGCGGCATCGGCGTGCCGGCGCATGAATTGGCGATGATGATGACGATCGCGCTGCGGTTTATCCCGACGCTGTTGCAGGAAACGGAACGCATCATGAAAGCGCAAAAAGCGCGCGGGGCCGACTTTGAATCCGGTAACCTGATCCGCCGCGGCAAGGCGTTGGTGCCGCTGATGGTGCCGCTGTTTGTGAGCGCGTTTCGGCGCGCGGATGAACTCGCGACCGCGATGGAAGCGCGTTGCTATCGCGGCGGTGAAAATCGGACGCGACTGCATGAATTGCATTACGAAAATGTGGACATGGTCGCGTTTGCGGGAACGATCGCGGTCGTTTTGGTGCTGGGAATTCTGCGATGGCTGCACTGAGAAATATCCACATCACCGTCGCGTATGACGGCAGTCCTTTTGTCGGTTTTCAACGACAGTTGAACGGCATGGCGGTGCAGGAAGTGATCGAAGATGTACTGCAACGCATTTTAGGAGAGAAAACGACGCTGTACTTCGTGGCGCGCACCGACTCGGGCGTGCACGCGTGGGCGCAGGAATGCACTTTTTATACGACCGGCACGATTCCCGGCGAACGGTTCGCGTCCGCCATGAACGCGCTTTTGCCGCCGGCCGTGCGCGTGCGAAAAAGCCGTGAAGTGCCGGAAGATTACAGCGTGCGTCGGCAAAATACGGGCAAGACCTATCTCTACCAGATTTTGCGCGGCCGTGACGACGACCCGTTTCGTTACCGCTACGTCTGGCGACTCGGTTACGCGCTTGACTTGACGACCATGCGCGCGGCGGCGCAAGCATTATGCGGCACGCATGATTTTACGGCGTATCGCGGCAACAATTCCGTGCCGAGCAATCCGGTGCGCACGATTTACGATATTCATCTCGAGGAAGCGGGCGACCTGCTGAAAATTTACGTGACGGGCGACGGCTTCCTGTATAAAATGGTGCGCAATATTGTCGGGGCGCTCGTCGATTGCGGCCGCGGCCGTAAAACGCCGGCGGATCTTGTCGCGATCGGGGAGAGCAAAGATCGCCGCCGACTCGGCATGACCGCGCCGGCGCAAGGACTCTGCCTTTTGCATGTCTACTTCGACGCCGTTACACCGGAGGCGATCGCCGAAGCGCGGGCGCTTGCCGTGCCGTTATGGCAAATGTAAATACCAACCGATGCGGCGATGTACAACGTTATAAATGAAATGAAAACAGACCTTTGCGGTCTGTTTTTTGTTTTCTGCCGGGCATAATGTACGCATGTCGTGTCAGCGCATGCGGCGGGCGTAAAAGCGGCGCTGTATTCCGCACTTGTCACCCGCGCACTGTCCGACAGAGCGGCCGCCGTTGTTCCGCTTTGGAAAAAGAAATAAATCATTGTAAAATAAAAATAACGAGCTTAGGCACGTATTGACGCAGAGCCTGCGTGAAAAGTTTTTTTACAACCTTGCTTTAGGGTGGCATACCTGCGTCGAATAGCGTACACTTATAAGAGAGAGTTTTGTAAAAGAACGGAGGAATCCCATGAAAAATCTACGTAAATTAACTTTACTTTGCGGTTTACTGACCGCGGTTTCCCTCAGCGCCTGCGCGATGCCGCCGACGACAACGACATGGAGTCAGGGCGAGGTAAAAATCTCCGGGCAACCGGTCGCTTCCGCGAGCATTAATAAAGCATTGGCTCATTATGCGAGTGAAGCGCGCCAAAATGGCGAAAAAATTCAGGCCGAAGCGAAAAGCATGCAGGAACGCAGCTGGTCGTACGAACATAACTACACGCAAAAAGCGACGTACTGCGGAGATCAATATATTTCCTTTTTGACGGAGGAATATACGTACGAAGGCGGTCCGCACGGCTATACCGAAACGCGCGGACTCGTGTTCGCCACGAAGACGGGCGAGAAAGTCACGCTGGAGCAATATCTCGGTCGTTCCCGCGCGGAGTTGCAGACACTGCTGGGAGATGTGGTCCGCAACGATTTGGACGCGCGCAATGTAGCGTATTTTGAAGACGAGTTGCCGGCGGCGCTGGCGACGGATGCGCCGTACAATTACTACCTCGATCAGGCGGGAAACGCGATGTTGCTGTTCAATCAGTATGAAATCGCGCCGTACGCTTCGGGACTGATCAGCATCGACGTATCGTCGCTGCGCAAATAAATTGGACAGGTCCGCCGCCTGTCGGCGGCAGTCATTAAAAATTATGGAATTAGAACACAGGAGGATTTTTATGAAAAAAACATTTCTTTTAGCCGGCGTCATGATGGCGCTCGCGCTCGGCACGGTGAGTGCCAACGATTACAATGATGTGGCGGGAGTTACCGTAAGCCTTTCCGAGCGTCCGCGCGTGGAAGCGAAGATCAACGCGACGCTCGCGAAAGATGTGGCGCGCGCGCAGCATACGGGTGCGCAATTACTGGCGAAAGAAGCGCCGGCGACGGGCCCCGTATTGGACCACTGGCAGATGTACAGCCAGCAAGTGACTTACCAGAGCGACCGCTATCTTTCCGTGGTGGCGAAAGGCACCTCGTTTGACGGCGGCGCGCATCCCGATACGCAATGGCGGGCGTGGGTGTTTGATAAACAAAACGGTCAAACCGTAAAATTGGCGGACTTTTTAGGAGAACGCTCCAACGCCGCGACGAATCGCCTGGTACGCGCTTACGTGCAACGCGCGCTGGCGGCGCGGGCAATCGAATACTGGCCGGAAGAACTTGCTAAAGCGACGGCCGTCTACAATGATTTGCCGTACTATTTGAATGATCACGGCGACGCCGTGGTGATTTTCAACCCGGCGCAAATTGCTCCGTACGCGACGGGTGTGTTGGAAGTCGTCGTTCCGGCGCGCTTGCAACAAAACTGAACCATAGCAGTCAGTGAAGGAGGGTTTTACTTTGCAGACGAGAGAAGATTTTGTCTGGAAGATGGGCGGCCAGCAGGGCGAAGGAATTGAATCCGGCGGTGAAATTCTCGCCAAAGTGCTTGCCGCGCTCGGCTACTCCCTGTTTTCTCAGCGTTTATTCGCCTCGCGCATCAAGGGCGGCCATACGACCTTTGCATTGCGGATCGCGAGCCACCAGCTGGGAACGATCGGCGAAGGCGTGGATAACCTGATCGCGCTCGATCAGGAAACGATTGATCAGCACGGCCACGAATTGCGTTCGGGCGGCGTGTTGATCGCCGATACGAAATTCGCTCCGAAAGGCGATGATTTGCCGGCGGGCGTTACGCTCCTGGCTTTGCCGATCACGGATACCGCGAAAGAATGCGGCTCGCTGCAAATGAAAAACATTGTGGCGCTCGGCATGTCGGTCGCGTACCTAGGTTTCCCGCGTGAACGTTTCATCGCGGCGATTTCGGATCGCTTCGCGAAAAAGACGCAGGAAGTGATCGCGGCCAACGTGCGCGCATTCAACGAGGGGGCGCGTCTGGTCGATGAACAGAAAGATAATTTTGCCGCGCCCGGAAGCTTGCCCGAACCGCCGGATGCCGATCTGCTGTTTTTGATGGGTAACGAAGCGATCGCGCTTGGCGCTCTCGCGGCGGGCGCTCGTTTCATGGCGAGCTACCCGATCACGCCGGCGTCCGAAATCATGGAATACATGATTCAGGCGATTGACCGCGTGCACGGCGCCGTTGTGCAAACGGAAGACGAATTGGCGTCCTGCATGATGGCGATCGGCGCGAACTTCGCCGGCGTCCGCGCGTTCACCGCGACATCGGGCCCGGGTCTGTCGCTGATGGCGGAATCGATTTCGCTGGCGACGATCGCGGAAATTCCGATGGTCATTATTGATGTCATGCGGGCCGGCCCGTCGACGGGCATGGCGACCAAGGTCGAACAAAGCGATATCATGGCGGCGATTTACAGCGCGCACGGCGATGTGGGCAAAATTGTCGTCGCGCCGACTTCCACCGAGGAATGTTTTTACGTGACGGCGGAAGCGTTCAATCTCGCGGAACAATACCAATGTCCGGTCATTGTCTTGGCCGATTTGCAACAGGGCTTGAATAAACAGAGCGTACCGGCGCTCGATCTCAGCCGCGTCAAAATTGAACGCGGTAATTTGCAGACGAAGGATTTGCCGGAACTGACTCGACCGGATTATTTCGCGCGTTTCGCCGATACCGAATCGGGCATTTCGCCGCGAACGATTCCGGGCACGCCGAACGGCATGTTCCTGTCCACCGGTTTGGAACACGACACGGTCGGCAAGCCGGCGGAAGCGCCGTCGAATCGCGTCGTGCAGACGGATAAGCGTTTGCGTAAATTTACGACGGTGGCGGATCATTTCGCGCCGCTCGCCGTCGATGCGCCGACCGAAGAGGCCGATGTGCTGCTTATTTCGATTAATTCCGCTTGCGGCGCGGCCGCGGAGGCGGCGGAACCATTGCGCAAGGAAGGCGTTAAAGTCAACCGCATCGGTTTGCGACTCTTGCAGCCGTTCCCGACCGAAGCCTTGCGCCCGTATGTCGAAAAGGCGAAAAAAGTGCTCGTACTCGAACAAAATGCGACGGGGCAACTTACTCAGCTCCTGACGATGCATTTGCCCGAATTGGCGCCATTTTCCATGTTGAAACGTTATGACGGCCTGACACTGACACCGAGTCAGATTGTGGCCCGCGTCAAGGAGGTGCTCTGATGGCGAACGCACGGGAATATAAAAACGCGATTCAGCCAAACTGGTGCCCCGGCTGCGGCGACTTCGGCATTCAGATGGCGATTCAGGAGGCCGCTTCGAAACGCAACATTCCTTTTGAAAAATTAATGCTGATTTCCGGCATCGGTTGTTCGAGCCGCATCGGCGGTTACCTGTATTGCTACGGCGCGCATACGACGCACGGCCGCGCGTTGCCGTTCGCGCAGGGCGTGAAATTGGCGAACCGCGACTTGGAAGTGGTGGTCTGCTCGGGTGACGGCGACGCGTACGCGATCGGCATGGGTCACACCATCCATGCGATCAAACGCAATTTGAACATTACCTACATCGTTTTCGATAACCATGTCTACGGTCTTACCAAAGGCCAGACCAGTCCGCGCAGCTCGCTCGGCTTCGTGACCAAGACAACGCCGCACGGCAATGTGGAAACGCCGCTGGCGGTATCGTCGATGGCGCTGGCCGCCGGCGCGGGATTTGTGGCGCAAGGATACGCGCTGGACCGGCGCGGTCTCGTAGATATCATCATGCGCGGCATGGAGTACCACGGCTTCTCTTTTATCAATGTCTTTACGCCTTGCGTCACGTACAATAAATACAATACGTACGAATGGTTCAAAGAACATCTCACCGATGTGAAAGATGTGGCCGATTACGATCCCGCCGATAAAGCGCGCGCGTTGACGCTGTTGAATGAACGCGAAGGCTTGATCACCGGCGTGCTCTACGAGGAAAAAGATCGTCCGAGTTATGAAGACTTGATTGATCTTGCGGAAGAACCGTTGGCCGCCAAGGTCGAAACGATTAATGAAAAAACATTTACCGATCTCATTGCGGCGTTTCGTTAATCCCCTGAAACAGGGACAAAATAATACAAAAGCAGCTGGTATTTCACAGCTGCTTTTAAAATTCCGGGAAAACGGCCCGCGCGCCTGCCGGAAAAATGAAAAGTGCGCTTTATACGGGGACGTCAGACCGCCAAATGTGCTAAAATAAAACATAATAGTGTCTTTAGGAGGATGCGCGTTGTGAACGAATTTCTGACCTCGCTCGGGCGCTCAACGATCTATGTTTTGGCGCAGATCGGCGCTGCCGTTCAATTATTGATCGCGGCGTGGCAGCGCATTACTTCGCTCAATATGCGCCAGACCATTAAACAGATGGCGCTGCTGGGCGTCGGATCTTTTCCGATTGTCGCGCTGACGCTGCTGTTCACCGGCATGGTGCTGACTTTGCAGATCGCGACTGAATTGTCGCGTTTCGGCGCGCAATTTTCCATCGGCGCGATCGTTTCGCTCGGGTTGGGACGCGAATTGGGTCCGGTATTATGCGGCGTCGTTTTGGCGGGCCGCGGCGGCGCGGCGATCACGGCCGAGATCGGCACGATGAAAGTTACCGAGCAGATCGACGCTTTGCGCGTGCTGGCGACCGATCCGATCAGCTACCTGGTGGTGCCGCGCATGGCGGCGTGCATGATCATGTTGCCGCTTTTAAATGTGTTGGGATTGATCATCGGCACTTTCGGCGGCGTTTTGGTCTGCACATTGAATAACGGTATTTCCGCTTACACGTTTTGGCGTTCGATAGAGATGTTTGTCACGCCGAGTGATGTCTATCTCGGCATGATTAAAGCGGTCGTCTTCGGGATGATTGTCGCGGTCGTCGGCTGCAGCCGCGGCATGCTCGCGACCGCCGGCGCGGAAGGCGTCGGCAAAGCGGCGACCGAAACCGTGGTGTATTCGATTATGATGATTTTTGCCGTCAACTATTTGTTGTCGAGCGTTTTATTTTAAGAGGCGAAGATGATTGAATTACAGGACGTGACGGTACGCTTCGGCGAACGCGAAATCCTGCGCGGCGTGGATCTGACCGTGGCGGCGGGAGAAACGCTCGTCATTTTGGGCGCATCCGGCTCGGGCAAATCGACGATTCTCCGCGTCCTCATCGGTTTGATCAAACCGACTTCGGGCCGCGTTTTGATCGATGGCGTCGATGTGACGGATTACAGCGAACGGCAGTGGAACGAAGTGCGACGCCACATGGGCTATGTATTTCAATATTCCGCGCTGTTTGACTCGATGACCGTCGGCGAAAATGTCGCCTTCGGCTTGGTGCGGCAAAATGAATTAAATAAAGACGAAATCGCAGCGCATGTGCGCGAACGTTTGCAATTGGTGGGACTCGCGGATTGGCAAGATGCGTTACCGCAGCAGTTGTCCGGCGGCATGAAAAAACGCGTCGCGTTGGCGCGCGCGCTGGCGACCGAACCGAAAGTCGTTTTATATGACGAACCGACGGCGGGGCTCGATCCGATCAGCGCGGCGACGGTCGATCGTCTGATCCTCCGTGCGCAGCATCAATACGGCACGAGCGGCGTGGTCGTTACGCATGAACTCGATTCGGCACGAACCGTCGCCGATCGTCTCGCGTTTTTACATCAGGGGCGTTTTATTGCGGATGCACCGGCCGATACATTTTGGCAATCGGACAATCCGCTCGTACAGAATTTTTTACAGGGCAAAAGCGAATTGGATGAGGAGGAGCGACGCCCATGAAGTGGTCAACAGAGGCCAAGGTCGGAGCGTTTACCTTAGCGGGGCTGATCGCGACGGCGATCGTCTTGGCACAACTTTCAAACTTTGTATTTTTCGGCAAAAAAGGCTACGACGTCTACGGCATTTTCCCGGAAGTGAACGGTTTGGCGCAGGGCAATCAGGTGCGCTATTCCGGCGTGGAAGTCGGGAAAGTCGAAGAGGTGTCGTCATTGCCGAACGGCGCGAAAGTGCGGTTGCGCATTTACGACGGCATTTCGATTCCGAAAGATTCCTATTTCGCGGTCGAAGCGGACGGCGTGATGGGCGAAAAATTTATTCGCATTACGCCCGGCGATTTGAAAAACGGCGCGCTGCAACCGGGTGACACGATCACAGGCGGCATGCCCGGCGGCATTGATGCGATCATGCGGGAAACCAACCGTCTGCTCGCCAAGACGCAGGAAGCGATGGACAGTGTCAACAAAGTAATCGGCGACCCCGTCATGCAGGAGCAGCTGCGCGCCACGGTGGCCAATGCCAATGACATGACGGCGCGGATGATCGTGCTGACATCTTCGCTGCAGCAAATGACCAACGATGTGAATTTACTGCTCGCGCGGTTGGATGCCGACGGTAAATTAACCGATGATTTACGGGCGACCGCGGAAAACTTTCGCGTGACGAGTGAAAACGCGCGACGGATTTCCGGTCGCATCGGCGGAATCGAACGGCCATCGCTCACCATGCCTGGTGAAGTCGAGATGTTATATAATACGGACAAGCACAAAACATCACTGAACGCCAATTGGCGCATCGGTAACGAAAATGCGTTTGGTTTGATCGGCGCCGAAGATATCGGCAACGGCACGTTGGCCAACTTGCAATACGGCAAGCATAACGGACGCTGGTCGCTACGAGCCGGTTTGATTCGCGGCGAGGTCGGAGCGGGGGCTGATTATGAGATCGGTAAAGGACTGTTCACGGTCGATGCGTATAATTTAGATGATCCCGAATACCGGTTGCGCGCGCGTTGGCCGGTGGCGGAGGACTGGTCGGCTGTCGCCCAGTCGATTTTCCCGGAAAGCGCGACCAACGGCGGTTACTATTTCGGTGTCAACCACACCTTTTAAAAGTATAGAAAGTAAGAGGAGATCAACATGAAATATACGAAAATTGCCGCGGTACTCGCGGCTGCCACTTTAGTGGGTCAAGGATTGGTGTTTGCGGCCCAGGATCCGCTTGCAGCGACGACGAAGATCGTCAATACGACGGACGCGTTGCAACAGGAAAACGTTCCGTCGCTCGTCGATCCGAAGGAAGAACTGGCGCCGCAGACGCTGAAGCTGTCCCTGCCGGAAGCGGTACAGATCGCCGTGGTCAATCATTATGCCGTGCATATCGCGGAAGCGAAATGGCAAGCGGCCAATGCGGCCATCAGCGAAATAGCGGCCAAAAAGAATCCGAGCATTGATTTCCAGTTTGGTGCTTCGAAATTTAAAGAAAAAAGCCAGACGGTAGCTGTGCCGCGTCCGCTCGGACCGGAGCATGCCGCTAAAGTCGACGCGACCGCGCAGACGATACTGAACGCGTTGCAGCAGGTGAATCCGGCGGTCAATATGACGCTCGAAGATTTGAAAAAAACGGACTTATATAAAGGTCTCACAACGCAAACGGTACCGATGACATTTACGCAGGATCGCGGTTTTCAAAACACGCTTTCGGTTACTTGGCCGATTTGGACGGGCGGTCGTGTCGAAAGCGCGGTAGCGGCGGCGCGTTACGGCCGTGACGCGGCGGAGTGGGGCATCTATAAAGAAGAAGCGGATTTGAAATATAAAGTCACACAAGGCTACTACCAGTTGATGGAAGCGCAGCATTTTGCCGATATCGCCAACACCGCCGTGGAAAATCTGACGGCGCACGTCAAAAACGTTACGCAGATTTATAACGCGGGCGTCGTGGCGCGGATCGACGTGCTTTCGTCTGAAGTCGCCTTAGCGGATGCGCGGGAAAAACAAATTAAAGCGCAAAACGCCGTGCAACTCGCGCGCGCCAACATGAGCAATCTGTTGCGTCTGCCGACGGTTACGACGGTCGTACCGGACACCAATGAGTTGCCGCACCGCGCGATTACGATTCAGCGCGCGCAGGCGATCGACTATGCGCTGGCGCATCGTTGGGAATTGCAGCAGGCGGCATTGAATGTGAAGGCCAGTGAAGAAAAATTGAATGTCGCGAAAGCCGGCAATAAACCGACCGTCGCGCTGACGGCCAACATGAGCTGGCAGGACAAAGATTTCCCTGGCTTTGAAAATGAAGACTGGAAAGTTGCCGGCGGCGTGAGCTGGCCGCTCTATGACGGCGGCGCCACTACGGGAAAAGTAAAGGGCGCGAAAGCGGATCTCGCCGCGGCGGAAGAAACGTACTTGCAGGCGCGCGGCCAAATCGAATTGGATGTGACGCAGGCCTACTTGAATATCGGCAGCGCGGAAGAACGGATTCAATCCACCGCGCAGGCGGTAGAGCAGGCGCGGGAAGCGTACAAGATCGCGCGTATCCGTTACCGTGCCGGCGTCGGCATCAACTTGGATGTCCTGGATGCGCAACTCGCGTTGGATCAGGCGCGCACAAATTACATCACCGCGTTGTACGATTACAATACGGGTCTCGCCCGTTTGGAACAGGCGATGGGCGTACCGGCCGTCGTGCGTTACGATGAAAAAGGGAATGTCATTGCGCCGGTCGAACCGATTACGCTGAGCAATGATGAAGCGATCCTGGCGACGCAAAAGCAAGAAACGGAAAAATAATTTTGTAAAACAATACATGGACACTAGCGAGGAGGCATGTCCGTGCGACGTTTGCTATTGGCGGGGGCAACGGCACTCGCCATCGGAGCGGGCGCGTTCGAGTTCTATGTCAAACCGACAGTACTCGAGCAAGCGCCGGCCCTCGTGGACGAAGCCTTGGCGACAACCGTCAACGGTACAGTCCGTTACGACAAACTGGATATAGACTGGGCCGGGAACGCGCATGTGAAAAATGCGACGGTAACCGATGCCAAGGGGCTCACGGTAGCGCGTGTTCCGGATATCGAAGTCAGCTGGAATCTGTGGCGGGCGCTCGAATATGCCATGGGTAAGCGCGCCGCTTTAGGCGTCCTTGACGGTATTACGATCGAACAGCCGGAAATTTGGTTGCGGGAAGAACCGGACCGTTCCTGGAATATTGCCCATTTGATCCGTCCGCAGGAAACGCAGACGGAGTTCTCTTTGCGCGCCAAAATTATGATCAATCGTGGTTTGGCGCATTTGGAATTTTTGCAGGATCCCACTATCGATCTGACCGATGTCACGTGCGGGATGGATTTAAATGATTATCCGACCGTTACCGGCAGAGCGAAATTTTTATATAATAACGAACCTGTTACGCTGAACGGAAACTATACTTCGGCGGACGACTTTAACGCACACGTGACGGCGAAACGCTTGCCGATCACGCTCGCGAATTACGTGCTGCGCGATGCCGCGCCGGAGATCGCGCTGCAGGCGGGTGAAATTCACAACACGGATTTGAACGTCAGCGCCGACGCCACCGGGTTGCGCTATGACGGCACTACGGAATTGCGCGACGGCGCGCTGCAATACGACCGGTATAATGTCACCGACGCCAAGGCCGCCGTGCGTCTGGCGACCCGTCGCCTGTCCGTTGCCGATATGCAGGCGCAAGTGAACGGGCAACCGCTGACGGCCAACGGTACGATATTACTTAATGACGATCCGGCACTGGATTTGCATTTGGCGACGACGGGTGCAGAAGTGGCGGCGCTTGCCGATGTGCCTCTCTATGGACCGGTCGCGGCCAACATGCATGTGGGCGGCACGGTGGCGGCACCGCTGGCGGAAGGCGTCGCGATGCTGCAACAGGGAAGCTACGGTGCGACGCCGCTGCAAAATGTCTTTACCAAGTTTGTCTATCGCGGAGACGTCGTGAACCTGCCGGAAATAGTGGCGGGAATCGGCGACGGACGAGTCCGCGGCAGCGGTTATTAT
>OKMX01000061.1_pt1 | contig 57463 bp, 46 predicted proteins | sample 1613551 | NCBI WGS metagenome assembly OKMX01 (sample SAMN04436865, study PRJEB24849) | human gut metagenome | biome: human gut; feature: NICU; material: stool | host: Homo sapiens | place: USA: Saint Louis, MO | collected 2011-10-01 | reverse complement strand
AGCGGTTCGCCCGTCCAACCAAAACGGGAGTGGAAAAAGCGGTTCGCCCGTCCAATCAAAACGGGAGTGGAAAAAGCACGAGGGGGGCGAAAGCCCCCTTTTCATAAGAGAGGAAATCTGAGTAAAACTGCATTGTTTTATTACATTGAGAAATAAGAGGTCAGAAAAGGACGGGATGCCACCCGTCCTTTTTACTTGCTGCCCTTTTTATTCAATCTTTGTTTTTTGCCTGATTATTTATTATATCTCGCGCTTCCTGTTCATAATTTTTTCGGATGTCATATATTAATGGAAATTCCGCGTTGAAATTTTTCTGCGCCGATTGAAATACTTCTGCCAACGATTCAATGCTTTTTTCTACACGAGATAATTGCAAGGCATTTCGATACGCTTGCGCGCTTTCGCTATGAATACAAATCGGATCTTGGTTGCATGCCAAGCATTGTTTGAGCAGTAAAAACCGACCGATGCGACCGTTTCCGTCTTGGAACGGATGAATGGTTTCAAACTCCAGATGAAACTCCGCCATATCTTGCAATGTCATTTGGCGTTTATTGTATTTTTCCAATAAATATTCCATTTTTTCCGGCACTTCATGCGGCTGCGCGACCGCGATGCGTTTGCCGGACGGTCCAATAATGACGTTGGGGACTTTTTTAAATACGCCGGCGAAACCGTGCTCGTCGTCAGTTGTATATTGCTTTAACAGTTGATGATATTCTCTTAACTTAAATACGGTAAGAGGACTTTGATAGTCTTCCACAATATAATCGAATAAAGCCAGTGAATTTTTAGTTTCTGCAACATCATTCCATGAATGATCACCACTGACGAAATTCTCTTTCAGCAGCGTTATTATTTCCGGCAGAGAAAAAGTGCTTCCCTCAATTTTATTGGTGTGATACAGAAATTTCACTTTGAAATCGTCATATATCCCGTTAGATGTGTTTTTCAGTACCTGCAATGTGCTCGCGATATCCAACATTGCCATGTCCCTTTCTGCGTGTCCATGCATTCCGTAAAGGCGGAAAACGAACTACTGTTATTCGTGTTCTTATTATACTATACGCATACGGTTTCAGACTTTCCGTCGTTGTCACTTCCATTCGTAACGGCGCGCGTCGCTCGCGCTCGCGGATCGGAAGACTGTATATTGATGTGTTCCGTCTTCCGTATGGGGCGACAAGAAAAAATTACTACGCTGAATCAGTGCGAACGGATTACTCATTGAGTTTGCCACCAAAGAACTGCAAAGAGATCCGGAAGTGATTAAAGCGGCTGTGGCACAAAATCCGGAAGCTATGCTGTTATTAGCTAAGAAATAACTAGACTGTGAGTTATTTCCTGCTATAATGAAATCGGTAAGAACACTAAAAATTGCAAAACGGAGACACGAAAAGGGACGGCCGCACCGTCCTTTTCCCTTACTTGACTAAAAAAGAAGTGGGTTTTATAATGAAATCAGTAAGAACACGATGAATTGCAAAACGGAGACACGAAAAGGGCGGGGTGCGACCCGCCCTTTTCCCTTGCTACTTTCGTCGCTCTAACAGCCACGCTAAGATGACTGCTAGTGACGGGGCGAGTAAGGTTGCCCATCCGATGAATTGCTCCACGGAGATCACCTCCTTTCGGAGCAATTTTTATTTTAGCAAACTTTTGCCGAATCTAAAAAATAACTTTACAATCTTAAATATACATCTTTCTAAAAATCTATAATTCTAACATTTTGTCATTCTTAAATGCTGGAATGTTAAGATATTTAAGCAAACAAAAAAGGACGGACTACCCGTCCTTTTAAAATGTATGGTTTTATTCTTCTACAAACTTATCATATTTTAGTGCTTCGGATTTGGAAACCTTTTTAAATGCATCAGAATGGATTTTATCAAATCCTACACTAGATAAATCCTTATTAAAAAACAGTGACCTATGATTTAGCGGATTGTTATTTGGGTCAGCAACCATTTGCTTGATTTTCGGGTTAAATTTGGATAACTAATGTACCGAATCTTTTTTATATTTTTTATTATTTTCATTAACATAAAAACCAGAGCATTCATATAAATTATCATTGTTTTTCTTTTCTAAAATAACGATTGAGGTAATTCGATTTACATTTTTATTATAGTAAGCATATGTTCCCGATACGTCCGGCGTACTGCTGCAACCGGCAATAAAGAAGGCCATACAATGATTTAAACTTTGACAGAAAAGATACATCTTGTCGCTTTTCGCGTAGCTTCTTGACAAATGAACATGTTAATAATATGATAACGATAAATTTAACAATTATTCATGAAGAGGGAACCATGAACTATAGGAACAAAAAAAGAAAGATGGCGAAAGCTGGGTGCGGAAGGGTAGTAATATTTGCGATTGCTTTTGCGTGCACATATCTCTTTGGCGGGGATATCGCAGTTGCCAGCTCTTTCAATCTTGCCGAGCAGCAGTTCAAAGCAGAACAAATTCATCAGCGTCAAGTTGATTCGTTGGCAACGCGGCCCTTGCAGCAGGAAACGGCAGTACCTTTTGTGACGGAAGAAGTCACGAACGGTACTGCCGTTTTTGTGCGCAATATTATTTTGGAAGGCGCGCAGGGGTTCTATGTAAATCTAAAACCGATCCTTGAAAAATATACAAATAGTCGACTTACCATGGTGGATATACGGCAGTTAGTCACGGAACTGCAACAGGAAGCGGTGCGAGAAGGACGTCTGACAGGACGGTTCTTTATTCCGGAACAGTCGGTCGGCACAGGAACATTGCGACTGGTATACATTCCGGGAAAAATTCGTTCCTTTGCATACGCGCCGGGAAGCGTTAAAGGAAATTGGCGTACGGCATTTCCCTCACGGCCAGGCGATGTATTGGACTTGCGCATGCTGGAACAGGGGGCGGATCAAATTCGGCGTGTACCGGGTCAGCAAGTACAATTGAAAATTCAGCCGGTAAAGGGAACGGATACAAGTGATGTTGTATTGTACTTTACCCGTCCGAAGCCTCTTGCATTTGCTTTTGTGGTGAATAACCAAGGTAACGATGCCGCTGGTAAGTATCGGGGACGCTTGCATGTGACATGGGCAAACCCGTTGCGTCTAAATGATGTACTTTCCGTACAGATCGGTCGCGAAGAACCGCATGCAGGACGATACCAAAACTATCGGCAGACGGGGTGGAGCTATACATTTCCTTACGGTAAATACCGATTCGGCTATCGAGAGTCTCGTTTGCAAACGGTGCGCCCGATAGCGGCACATTTGGGGACATACCCGTATCGTAATCGAGCGCGAACGCAGATCCTTGAAACAGAGCGTCTGTGGTGGCGTAATCAGCGTGAAAAAATGACCGCGCTGGCAAGTGTAGAGCGATATCGCGGACGGAATTATATCGGCGCATCCGAATTGCGTGTACAGCGTACGGATAGAACCTCGCTTCGTTTAGGATTGGACTATAATCGATACTATTCAGACGGTCAAATTAACGTATTGGCCGCAGTTAGTAAAGGGGTCCCATGGTGGCGAGATCGTGTCGTGAAAGAGTATCCCGGTGGACCGAATATCGACGCATGGGTCGGCAATGCGGATATATCCTATATGCGATCATTGAAATGGCAAGGTCTGCCTGTCGAATATCGAGTTTTATGGCACGGACAATGGGCGAAAAGCCGGCTTCTCGGACATGATGAAATCTCTATCGGCGGCTTATATACCGTTCGCGGATTCAGCGGCGCCAATGTATTGGCAGGCAGTAGCGGTTGGCATTGCCAGCAGGAATGGACAAGTAAAATCGGCAGGTGGCAACCTTTTGTTGGGGTCGATATAGGCGCAGTTTATCGAAAGGGAGAACGAAGCCCAGGACATGTACTGATGGGAGCAGCTGTCGGAGTTAAAATTAGCGGCGACCGTTGTTTCGGTACCGTTACTTTTTCTACACCTCTGATCCGTCCTCATTCATGGACGGGAAATAGGCGGATAGTAGATGTGGAGTTAGGGTATCGATGGTAAAAATGATATCGTCAGACAAACATGCAACAGAGAAAGGGGAAACAGGGAATGCGTATTGATATAAGGAGGCTACCTATGCGTATGCAAAAACAGAAAAAACAAATACTCAAACGGCTAATATTGGGTGCGTTGTCAGGATATCTGCTAGGTTGGGGTGGGGCAGGAGTAGTTGCGAACGAAGCGGTAATAGTGAATATACAGGCACCGAATCAGGACGGCATATCGGTTAATCAATACAGTGGTTTTACGGTCGGCGAACAGGGAATGGTACTGAATAACGCTACGGAACAGACCGACACGCAGTTGGCAGGCCAAATTGAAGCGAATCCGAATTTAACCGATGCCGCTGGACTGATAGTGAATGAAGTTATGGGAAAAAATCGTTCAGCATTGTACGGAGCTGTTGAAGTAGCAGGGAAGCAGGCAGATATCATCATTGCTAATCCGAACGGTATTGATGTAAACGGAGCCCGGTTTATCAATGCCGGTGAAGTATCATTGTGGGCGGGACGCCCGAACTATGTAGAGGGGAAACTGCAAAGAGGGCAGGTTCATGCGAGTGGAGATATTGCCATTTATAAGAAAGGACTGCAAATAGAGCCAGGGAAATTGGCATTGGTCGCGAACCGTATCACTGTGGATGGTGACGTGCGAGCAAAAGATATATACGTAGTAACAGGGGAGGGGGAACTTTCGCTTGGCAAACAGCGACAAACCTTTTCTGACAAGCCGGGTACAAGCCGCAAGGTGGTTGACGTATCCGCTTATGGCGGCATGTATGCCGATACGATTTATATTGAAACGGAATCACTCGGTACCGGAATTCATAGTGATGGCACTTTGCAAGGGGCGGAGCAAGTAGTGTTACAAGCCAACGGCGATATTACTTTACGAGGGAAAACGGTATCGAAAGATTTACAAATCAACGCAGCAAAAGAAGTGGAACTTGCGCCGGACACACAGGTATCGGTGCATACCCAACAAAAGCATCAGGCGATACCCGAGCCGATAATAGAATCGGAGGAAGCCGAAAGTGAAACTGTTATAGAGGAACAGGATTCTCTTCCTGCACAAGAAATTCGCATTGCAAAAGCAACGAACGGTGCTGTCGTTATGGACGTGCTCGCACCTGATTCGCAAGGTGTGTCCATCAATCGCTTAGCAGATTTTACCGTAGATAAGTCGGGGTTGGTACTGAACAACACATTAACTGAAACTGCCACCATTACTGCAGGAACGATTCAACGTAATCGTAATTACGGAAAGCATGTGGCTCAACTTATTGTGGCGGAAGTAACAGGAAAAGACGAAAGTACATTGCAGGGCAATTTGGAAATAGCCGGTGCGAGAGCGTCATTTCTTCTCGCCAATCCGAACGGTATTACTCTTGACGGCGCGCAATTGACAAATATGGATTATGCCTCTTTGGTAACGGGCGCGCTACCGCATGATATCTCCTATGCGAAGGAACTCTATATTCGGCCGCAAGGAACACTGGCAGTTGTCGGAAACGGCCTATACGGAAATGGTGTCCAGTATACTAACTTGGTTGGCAATGAAATGAAGATTTGGTCGAGCGTCAATGGAGATATTGGCGGACTTAATATGACTGGCTGGGGTCAACCGGCAACAATTACTGTTATGCAGGCACGACCGACAGGGTTGCCCAATCCCACGCCGCCCGAGTCCGAGGTAACACCGGCACCGTCGCCTGTGCCTCTACCAGCGCATACCGTTCGTATCGAAACTGCTGCCAATGGAGCGCAAGTCATGGATATCCTTGCACCGGATCAATACGGTGTATCGCTGAATCAATTAGAACGTTTTAATGTATTGCGCAGTGGCTTGGTGTTGAACAATTCATTGGGAACAGTGACTACTGAAGTGGCCGGCACAATTCACAAGAACAGCAACTTTGCCGATCGGACCGCAGGTTTGATTGTGGGTGAAGTGACAGGAGATCGGCGCAGCCTTATCAACGGCACGTTGGAAGTGGGCGGAAATAAAGCAAGCGTCCTTATTGCCAATCCGAACGGCATTACGTTGGACGGAGCAAAGGTATTGCATTCCGATCGTGTGACGTTTCATGCAGGCACTATACAATGGCAAGACGGCCAGCCGCAACTCAGCAGTCGCAATCAGACCATCGATATCGCATCGCTGGACACTCGTCATATCGGCCAGACAAATATCATAGGAGGTATTTTACGTGTACAGGGAAGCGTGCAGGGAGAGAATCTGAACTTCTTTACCGGTGCAGGTACCGTCAATGCTGCCGGTGGCAAAATAAGCGCCGCTGCAACGGCAAATAAGGAGCAAACACTATCGACTGTCACGTCGGCAGGACATATTCAGGCGCAGGGGATCACTTGGCAGTCCGCCGACGCTGACGCATCGTTGCTGCTTGAAGGAAATCTGCAAGCGGCTCGTACTTTGCGTATCCGCTTGCAAGGAGATATCGAACAGAACGGTGTTATTAACGGATTGGGACTTACTGAAATCAGCACCGATCGAAATGCGCTGAATCGAGGTGCAATTAAAGGAGGACGCGTTCTTCTTACCGCGACCGACCTGATTAACGAAGGCGGTATACTGGGTGGGACGCTTGATCTTCGCGCGGAGCGTTTAGAAAATGCAGCCGGCGAAAAGAAAGTGAATCCGAAAATCGCGGAATGGGACGAAAAAATCAAGGCAAAAGAGCGGGAAATTGCCGAATTGAATAAGGAATTAGACTATTTTAACCGCAATAATCGGGACGAAGCGGCGGATTACGAGCGAGAACGGGACAATGCAGAAAAAGAATTGGCCATTTTGCGTACAGAACAGGCGGCGTTTGCACCGTACGTATACAGTGGGCGCGTCGGTGGTATTATTTACGGCGTAGGAGGCGTACGGATTCGTAGCCAGTACCTGTACAATCGGGAACGAGCCGTTATTGCAGGTGACGGTAATGTACATTTGGAGGGTATAGATACAAAATCGGAACAAGAACCCTCGTACGCCGAACTTATTCACAACAACGGTGGCGATATTCGCAGTGCTGGCGATCTATACATAGCGGCACGGCAAGTAAAAAATACCAACGCGGATCTGCAACTTCGTACAGTGGAAGGAAAATGGGAAAAAGACCCCGACAGGATTGAAATCGAAGCGGAAGGAACCGAATACAATCACCTGATCGCAACGAAAAATAAATTTAGAAATTTGAATGGACGCCACTCTTATGACTACTTTCCGCATCCGGATAAATACGGAAAATATGTAGCAGTCAACGATGTTACTATCAGCGATTATTTCAGCGATGAACCGGATGAAAAGGATTTCGACATTGAAGAAGAGTGGGATGCCGAATATCATGACTGGCGGTCTGCTCAAAACGAAATGAATGGGTTGCTGAGTGAACTGGGAATACCTCTTGCGCATGTGAAAGAGCAAAGTGAAACGGAACTCAAACAGCAGATCGCAGATAAAATTAAAGAAAAGTTTGGCAAGACATTGGATGAATACAATGCCATGGTTCGCGAATACAATACACTGGAAACCTTCCGCACTTACTGGGAAATCCATTCTGCGCAAAAGAATATTCACACGGAACTGGTGTCCGCGAGTCCCGGCAGCGTCATTGCCGACCGGAACATACGCTTATTCGGTGAACTTACCAATCAGGATAGCCGGATAATTGCGGGGGAGCAAATCCGAATCGATGGCACATGGAAAAATATCGCTGCAGCAGTAGAAAAGAAACGGCTGCATAAAGGAGAAATCAGCCATAGCTCACCGGAACAACATTGGCATCACTTTCACAATAAAACCGAACGTCGCTGGACTCCGTACCAGCCATATCAGGAACCGGACGAAACCGTGGCATATTATTTGCCGACCGTGACTTACTATACCTCGGCTGCGACGGGAAGTGGAGCATTGGCATTGACACCGTCACAGAAAAACGGCGGGAAAGAGGGAAGCTATCGGCTAGAAGAAGAAACGCATTGGCGCAATGGGAAAAAGGAAAATGACGTAGTCATTACCCTTCATAAGGAAAATGACATACAGGAAAAAACCGCTTCATCACTTATTTCCGCCAAAGAAATCATCGCGCAAGGTAACACTGGCAGCTATAACGAAGGAACAGTTCTCGCACATGCTATAGCGTTGCAGGGAAGTGACCTCAATAACCGCGGTCGTATCGAAGCCGATGACGTGACACTGAAATTGGAAGACGCCTTCACCCATACTGGAGATTTGATCGTGGCAAAGAAACTCGCGGCTGAGGCGGGAACGATCCGAATGACGGCACCGGACATCTTGGCACAGGAGCCGAGTCATCACGATTACGCTCGGCGCGGCGTTGTTGTCACAGAAAAAGACGGTCTGCTATATTTGCATGCTGATCGCAACGTCTATATCCAAAACCGGCAAATCTCCCATAGCGGGCCCAACGGAACGCTTCTCATCAACGCAGGCGGAGATATCCTATTGGACGCACAAACCTATGAATACACTGTCGGTACTACCCAAACGGCAGATAACGTTCGGCATATCACCACTGAAAGCGGCAGCATCGTCGAAGCGGAAGGCGACATCACCCTGCAGGCGGAAGGCGACATCAAAATCAAAGCGGGAGCCGTTCGCAGCGCCCAAGGTAGCCTACGGCTACTCGCTGATCGGGATATTGAAATTACCACTGGCCATACCCGCATGGACTCGTCTTACTATTGGCGTCACCGAAACGGCGGCATCGGCAGCAAACGCGGACATTTCAACCAACAGGAAACGGGCCAGATTAAAGACCCGATTTCCACTGAGCTGTTGGGTAACAACATTCTTCTTGCTGCAAAACGGGATATCAGTTTGCTCTCGTCCAATAGTATTGACCGAGGAAATACACGTTTCAAAGCGGGACGAGATATTACCTCGGCCGTTGACACTGCATTGCAAAAGACCGAATATACCAAAACCTTTGAAGGAAGTGGGATCAGCTTCGGCAAAGGCTTATTCGGTATACGGATAGGGAAATGGAGCGAAGTCCATAACAGCAGCGAAACAGAAGAAACGCCCGTACCCACTCGTATTACCTCCGTCGGTGGCACTGTTGACCTCGACGCGGAAGGGAAAGTACATGCCACTGCTACATACATATACGGCAAAGATGGAGTCACCATCAGCGGCGCGTCAGTTGCTCTTGACGGAGCTTATGCAAAACGCACCTATAGTCAAACCGACGCGTATTCTTTCAAAGGCTTGCAAATTGGTTTGGGCGGAACAACCGTCAGCTATCTCAACAATGCCTATGTATTTGGCCAAAACGCACTCCGCGCCCGGGATAATCGGCTGAAGATCCTCGAAGGAGTCGAAACCAAAAGCGAATTCGACAAAGCATGGAGCGACTACTTCGATAACACAACGAGTAATAATAAAATAACGCTATCTGTTGCGCTCGTTTCCGATAAGACGAAACAAACCTATGACAACGTTGTCGTCCGATCCGTAGGCGGCAGCGTCGCAAGCGAAGGAGACATCGTCATTCGCGCCAAAGACATCCAAAACGGCGAAATCAAACTCATCGGCCAAACCCTGAGCGGAAAGGACATCCGGTTGGAAACCTATCATCTGGATATGGCCTCGGGAGATAACCACAGCACCACCGAAACAGGCAGTCACGACAGCCATGCGGAAATAGGCGCGGACTTCGGTAAGTCTGGCTATATCGCGCCTAAAATCGGCTATGCGGCAAGCCAAAACGAAACCGAAGAAACGGAAACTTACTATACCCCGACACGAATTAACGGGGATAAAATAAGCATCACTGCCGGAGGAAATATGAATATACAGGGAAGTACCCTGCTCGGAGAACAAGTCGACATCGCCGTCGGAGGAGACCTTACCATTACCTCCGACAGTGCAAGCTACACCTACCGCAGTAAAAATGCCGCCATCGGTATGAACGTCGGTTTAAAAAGTGGACAAGGCGGCATCGATGGCAGTCATGTCAATGCCAACAAAGGAAAAGTGGACTATCGGTTGAACACCGTCCGGGAACAGGCGGGAATCTTTGCAGGAGCAGGCGGGATAAACATCACTGTCGGTGGAAAAACTACCCTTACGGGCGCACTCATCGACAGTAAAGCGGACAAAACCAAGAACAATATCACGACGAACGAACTCGAACTGAAGAACCTCACGAACAAAGAAATACTGAACAGCACAGGCGCAGGCATCCACTGGAGCGATGGAGACGGCACGGCGCAAAACGAACAAGGACTCACCCCGCACATCCCGATCGCAAGCAACGGCAGCCGCACAAGCACTACCTATGCGGCGATCGTAGACGGGAAACTCCACATCACGGGAGACAAAGACTTTAATACAGATGATGTAAACCGAAACACGCAAGATACACTTAATGCCCTGGAGAATACACTTGACCTGCAAGCGATCGAAGAAAAGAAACGCCTGAGCGAACTGTTTGCGAAACATGCCAACGAAGCTGTACACAAAATAAGCGATGCTAACGGCTGGAAAGAAGGCAGCACGGAAAAAGCGATACTTCATGCCGTGGTCGGAGGAATAACGGCGAAACTGGGAGGAGATCACTTCGCTGCAGGGGCCTCATCCGGAGCAGTCAATGAGGTAGTCAATGGAGTCATCGCGGAATACGGAGATAAAATCACCCCCGACATGCACCAGTGGCTCAGTGCCATGGTAGGTGTCATCGTGAACAACGCGATAGGTCAGACACTGCAAACCGGGGCAGCCGAAGCGGTGTACGGAACGAAGTGGAATAAGTTTGGACACGGAAGGCACGGCGAAAAAATAGAAGAAGTTGCGTTAGCGGTGGAGACAGAAAGTTTTGGACATACATCGCTGGTAATAGGATTTGAAGATGGAACATATCAAGAAGGTAATTTTGGCAGGTATGCAGGAGATCGTTCTACGTTATCAGGAAGTGTACCGAACAATAAAGTGATGCAAGGCACATACCTGTTTGATGACAATTATAAAATTGGCTGTGATAACAAAACAGTATATTTTCTAAATAAATCGGCAATTAACGCAAATAATGTGGCATGGGCGTACAATAATACCATTGATGTGCAAGGCTATCAATATGGATTGACAGAACTTTTGGACGGAGAGAAACCTCAATTGGATGATAACAGGAAGCCAGAATATTATTATCGGATACCGGGGTCGTTAACGGATTATCAGCTATTGGGACATAATTGTGTTACTACGTCGGTAGATCCCTTGTTTGCCGGAGTGCAGTTTGACTGGATAAAGGATATGTCGCCGGCGGCACAAACGCTACGGCTTTTGCGCAGGGCGATTTCCCCTTACGAAGTGAATAATATTTTGAAAGAAGACTATCGAAAATATCACGGAACCGGCTTGGTTTCGAGGATAGGAGCGTGATTGGTATGAGATTACTTACTCGCAGTGTAATTAAGCGGATATGCTTAGGCCTTATTGTCATACTCATGGGATTAGGCGTATGGAAATGCGTTCACATGTATCATGTAAAACAGTATAAATATAGTGGAACGATCATTGCTTCTGATTGGACGGTAAGAGATCCATATCATCATTTTACATTTTTGAATCCGAATGATTTGGCAGATTATGTCAGAATCAAAATAAAAAGGGGCGTATTGCTCACGAGACCGAGATTCAATTGCGATGGGGCACTAATTATGCTAACTAAAAATGACGAAAATGATTTATTTTTGGTTACGTGCAAAAATGCTGTGGAAAAACAGCAAATCAATATTGATGCATCCGACGACTTCCGTTTGTACGAGACAGAAACAGGCTACTTAGTGTGGCAGTATGTTGACGATAAAACATCATCATTTTATTGGCTCAACAGGAAAGGAATCATAGAGAAACAGATAACTGTTAAAGATGATATTACTCGTGTGTTATCTGTAGATAATCACATTATTGGTTGGGTAAATAAAAAAAATGATGTGTTCTACACTTCCGGTGAAAAAATCCACATAGATGGATATACGGTAGGAGTTCTGAATGAGTCGCAATTTTTAGTCCGGCGAGAAGACGGCACCTATATTCTGGACAGAAAAGGACGAGTGGTTTCTAAATACAGTGACCATCCGTACTGGGTATCGACATCGGGAAAAGATATAAATCTTCTTTGGATGTATCCGAGGGGCTCCGGTGGGTATCAACCGTTTTTTGATGACGAATGGACAATAAAAGACTGGATTCGTACGGATTATCGCCAGTGTTATGTTTCGTTTCTGCATAATTGGAAGTTAGACGATGTGGTTAATTTGCCGGTAAAGATTGAGGAAGAGCACCAGGATTATTATGCCTATCAAGATATTGAATACAACAGAGAGAATTTGGAAAAATTAAAAGAGTTAATCGAAAACGATAAAATGTGAAATGAGTAAACTGATATCCACCGCAAGAGGAAACATAAGCATATAGAGAAGCCCTTGCTCGGACAACAAACAGATCTCATCGTCAAAGCCGTACACAAAAGTAGCGATGTTAACGGCCGGGAAGAAGGTAGCATAAGCATTGATGAAAGGACCAGATTTACAAATCTGGTCCTTTTTTAAGTTTCTTGTTGAATAGACAAATAGGAAAAAATTTATCAAAAAAGGTATCTATAAGATGGCTGATAAAGAAAAAAGTTATTGAGCCCAATTTTGAGCCCAATAACTCTATTAACTCTATAAATTTAGCAAAAATAGGTCAACTTTATCAAAGCAGAAATTCAGGCAAACGTTTATTTATAGCCCTTTGTGGTAAATTAGTAACTTTAGAAAAAGTAACAAAAACCATGATTTAAAACTCCGGAACCGGGTGCGCAGGTTCGATTCCTGCTAGGCGCACCATAAAAATGAAAGTCTCGTGACCACGAGACTTTTTTTGTGTGTCAAAACGGGGCAGCGAATAATTTATCTGACGTGCTTATTAGGGGTGGCGCATAATCAGGGAATAATATAGAATTTTTTAGATATGATATAATAATTATATGACAAATACGCATACACAGGGGGTACTATGAAGCATTTAAAAAGAACATACAGCGGTACACCCGTTCCGTTCAAAGTCCATGCTCCGTTTCAGCCGATGGGCGATCAGCCGCAAGCGATCGCCGATTTGACGCAGGGGATTCGTGACGGTCATTGGGCGCAGGTGCTGCTGGGAGCTACCGGTACCGGCAAGACGTATACGATGGCGAAAGTGATTGAAGAGGTGCAAAAACCGACCTTGATCATCGCGCCGAATAAAACGCTCGCGGCGCAGTTGGCGAGCGAATTTCAAGCGTTTTTCCCCGATAATGAAGTGGCTTACTTTGTCAGTTACTACGATTACTACCAGCCGGAATCCTATATTCCGTCAACGGATACTTATATTGAAAAAGACGCGTCGATCAATGATGAGATCGATAAGTTGCGTCACTCGGCAACGATGAGTTTATTCGAGCGCCGTGACGTGATTATTGTCGCGTCGGTTTCCTGCATTTACGGCTTGGGCGATCCGGAGGATTATACGGAGATGGTGGTGTCCCTGCGTAAAGGTCAGGTGAAGCCGCAAGAGGAAATTCTGCGCAAGTTGGTGGATATTCAATACACACGCAATGATATGAATTTGGTCCGCGGCACGTTTCGCGTGCGCGGTGATACGATTGAAGTGTTTCCGGTCGGCGAGTCGGAGCAGATCATCCGCATCGAGATGTTCGGTGATGAGATTGATCGCCTGACGGAAATCGATACGCTCACGGGCGAAGTGATCGCCGAGCGTACGCATGTCGCGATTTATCCGGCGAGCCATTACGTCACGACCGGCGCGAAAATGGAGCGCGCGTTGCACTCCATCGAAGCGGAACTGGATGAACGATTGGCGGTATTGCAATCGGAAAATAAATTATTGGAAGCGCAACGTTTGGAGCAGCGCACCCGTTACGATTTGGAAATGATTCGGGAGATCGGATACTGCTCGGGCATCGAAAATTACTCGCGGCATCTCTCGGGCAGGGCGCCCGGTGAAGCGCCGTATACGCTGCTGGATTATTTCCCCGATGATTTTTTAATCATGGTCGACGAATCGCATGTCACGGTGCCGCAGTTGCGCGGCATGTACGCCGGTGACCGTTCCCGTAAATTATCGTTGATCGACTACGGTTTTCGTCTGCCTTCGGCGGCGGACAACCGACCGTTGATGTTTGATGAGTTTGTCGAACGGATCAATCAGATCGTCTATATTTCGGCGACGCCCGGTCCGTATGAAATGTCGGTACAAACGAATATGGCCGAGCAGATTATTCGTCCCACGGGTCTGTTGGATCCGTCGGTGGAAGTGCGGCCGATTCGCGGTCAGATGGATGATCTCTTGGGCGAAATTCGCGCGCGCGTGAAAAACAATGAGCGCGTGATGATTACCACGCTTACGAAAAAGATGGCGGAAGATCTGACGGATTTTCTCAAAGAAATGGATGTCAAAGTGCGCTACCTGCACAGCGATATCGCCACCATCGAACGGGCGGAGATTATCCGCGATCTGCGCGCCGGCGTATTTGATGTGCTGGTCGGCATCAACCTGCTGCGCGAAGGATTGGATATGCCGGAAGTTTCGCTTGTCGCGATTTTGGACGCGGACAAGGAAGGCTTTTTGCGTTCCGATACCAGCTTGATCCAGACAATCGGACGGGCGGCCCGTAACGCCAAAGGGCATGTCATTTTATACGCGGATCATGTCACGGACTCGATGGCGCGCGCGATGGAAGAAACAAAACGTCGTCGCGAAATACAAGAGGCGTATAATACGGAGCACGATATTACGCCGAAGACCATTATTAAAGAAGTGAAAGATTTAATTTCCCTGACCAAGGTGGCGGAGACGGATTGGCGCAAGGAATATGACGCCGATATGAGCGAAGCGACCGATGAAAGCCTGCATGCCCGCATTGTGGAGACGGAAAAAGCCATGCGCCAAGCGGCGAAGGATTTGGAGTTTGAAAAAGCGGCGCAATGGCGCGATGAACTCGGGCGCTTGCGTCAGGAATGGGCGGATCGCTTCGGTTCGCAGGCACGGGATAAGATGCGCGCGATGAAGAAAAAACCGCGTCGTCATCGCTGAATAAAGGAGCGCTATGAAAGAAGAAATGATCATTCGCGGGGCGCGTCAACATAATTTGCAGAATATTGATTTGCGTCTGCCGCGGGATAAATTTATTGTTTTTACGGGACTTTCCGGCAGCGGCAAGTCCTCTCTCGCGTTTGACACCATTTACGCGGAAGGACAGCGCCGTTATGTGGAGTCTTTGTCCGCGTATGCGCGGCAGTTTCTCGGGCAGATGGATAAGCCGGATGTCGATTATATCGCGGGCCTTTCGCCGGCCATTTCGATCGATCAGAAAACGACCAGCCGCAACCCGCGTTCGACGGTCGGCACGGTGACCGAGATTTACGACTACTTGCGCCTTTTGTACGCGCGGGTAGGTCGACCGTTTTGCCCGCATTGCGGCAAGCCGATCACGCAACAGACGGTCGAGCAGATTACGGATGCCATTTTGGCCTTGCCGGAGGGCACGCGCTTTCTCTTACTGGCGCCGGTCGTTCGGGCGCAAAAAGGCACGCATAAAAAGACGCTGGAGCGCTTACGTAAAGAAGGCTATGCGCGTGTACGCGTTGACGGCGAAATACGGAATCTCGATGAAGAGATTGATTTGGAGAAAAATCGCAAGCACGTCATCGAGGTGGTGGTCGATCGACTGATCGCGCGCGAAGGCTTGGCGCAGCGTTTGGCCGGCTCGCTCGAAACGGCGCTCGGTTTGGGGGAAGGCGTCGTGTACGCGCAGGTGGTGGACGGAGAGCAATATGTGTTCAGTCAGCATTTCGCCTGTCCGGATTGCGGGATCTCCTTGCCGGAACCGGAACCTCGGCTTTTTTCCTTTAATAATCCGATGGGAGCGTGTCCCGTTTGCACGGGTCTGGGCGCGAGCCTGGAACCGGATTTCAGTCTGATCGTACCGGATCCCGATTTGCCGTTCAAAGACGGCGCGGTGCAAGCGCTTTCCACGAACCGTAACTCATGGTTCATGGTGCAGCTCGTGCCGTTCCTGAAATCGTACGGTCTGACGTTGGATAATTCTTACAGTGATTTACCGGCGGAGGGCAAGCGCTATTTGCGCGACGGCACGTCCAAAAAATTCCGTTTCCGTTATGAAAATATGCGCGGCGAAGTCAAGAGCTATGATCGAGCGTTTGAAGGTGTCGTTCCCATGGTGAAACGTCGCCATCGCGACGCCTTCTCGGACAGTCAGCGGCAGGAAATGGAACGCTACATGACGGAGGTTCCCTGTACGGAATGTCAGGGCGCGCGCCTCAAACCGGAAGTGTTGGCGTTCAAGGTCGGCGGCTTGAACATTCATGAGCTGACCTGCCTTTCGATTGCGGAGATTCGCGATTTTTTGAACGAACTCGAACTGACGGAAAAAGAAATGATCATTGCCCACCAAATTGTGAAAGAACTCAATGCGCGCATCGGTTTCCTTTATGATGTGGGCTTGGGGTATTTGACGCTGGCCCGCTCATCGGGCACGCTGTCCGGCGGGGAGGCGCAGCGGATTCGTCTGGCGACGCAGATCGGCTCGGGTCTCGTCGGCGTGCTTTACATTTTGGACGAACCTTCGATCGGTCTGCACCAGCGCGATAATGATCGCTTGCTGGCGACCTTGAAAGGACTGCGCGATTTGGGCAACAGCCTGATCGTCGTCGAGCATGATGAAGATACCATCCGCGCGGCGGACCACATCGTCGATATCGGTCCGGGAGCCGGTGAATACGGCGGTCAAATTGTCGCGCAGGGGGATTTAAAAACCATTTTGCAAACGCCGCAATCGCTGACCGGACAATACCTCGCGGGTAAGCGTTACATTCCCGTACCGGCGCAACGCCGCAAAGGCAACGGCAAAAAACTTGTGGTCCGCGGCGCGAGTGAACACAACTTACAGAATATTGATGTGACGTTTCCCTTGGGCTGCCTTACGGTCGTGACCGGGGTATCCGGTTCGGGTAAAAGTACGCTGGTGAACGAGATTCTTTACAAAGGATTGGCCAACGGTCTGTATCGTAAATACCACCGTACCGGCACGTATAAAAGCATTACCGGCGCGAAAAATATCGACAAAATTATCGATATCAACCAGCAGCCGATCGGACGCACGCCGCGTTCCAATCCGGTGACGTATACCGGCGTTTTCACGCCGATTCGTGAATTGTACAGCCAAACGCCGGAAGCGAAGTTGCGCGGCTATAAGCCGGGGCGTTTCAGCTTCAATATGAGCGGCGGTCGGTGCGAGGCCTGCAAAGGCGACGGCATCATTAAAATTGAAATGCATTTCCTGCCCGACGTGTACGTGCCCTGCGAAGTCTGCCACGGCGCGCGCTATAATCGCGAAACGCTGGAAGTGAAATACAAGGGTAAAAATATTTCCGATGTGCTCAATATGACGGTGGATGAAGCGGTCGAATTTTTCGCCAATCATCCGGCCATTGTCCGAAAATTGCAAACGATTCAGGACGTGGGGCTCGGGTACATTCGTCTCGGTCAGCCGGCGACCACACTTTCCGGCGGGGAAGCGCAACGCGTCAAATTGGCGACGGAGCTGGCGAAACGCAGCACCGGTAAAACGCTTTACCTTTTGGATGAACCGACCACCGGATTGCATGTGGCGGATATTCACAAACTGATGGATGTCTTGCAGAGAATTGTGGATGAAGGCGATACCGTGGTGATCATCGAGCACAATTTAGATGTGATCAAATGCGCCGATCATATTATTGACTTGGGGCCGGAAGGCGGCTCGGGCGGCGGTACGATCGTGGCGACCGGTACGCCGGAAGAAGTAGCGGCCGTGCCGGAGTCATACACGGGTCATTATTTAGCGCCATTGCTGGAACGGGCGCGAAAACTCGGCCAGGTGGAGGATCGTCATGCGGCAAGTGAATGAGCGGATCCAAACCAAGCTCGACGCCTTGCCGACCACACCAGGGGTCTACCAGTGGAAGGATCGGTTCGGTAAAGTCATCTACGTTGGCAAAGCGGTGAATTTACGCAGCCGCGTGCGTTCCTACGTGCGGGAAGAAAGCAAGAACAGTCCCAAAGTGAATGCCATGATGAACCACGCCGAAGATGTCGACTTTATTCTGACCAAGACGGAACTCGAAGCGCTCATTCTCGAATGCAATTTGATTAAACGCTTGCATCCGAAATACAATATCCTGCTACGGGATGATAAAACGTATCCGTACATCAAAATCACGTTGCAGGAAGATTATCCGCGCGTCTTTATGACGCGGCGGCTGGTGCGTGACGGCGCGCGGTACCTGGGACCGTTTACCGACGTCGGCTCGGTGGCGCGGACATTGAAAACCTTGCGGCAGATTTACCCCTTGCGGACCTGTCGATCAATGAAAGTACGACGACCCTGCCTGCAATACCATTTGAAACGCTGCCAGGCGCCCTGCATGGGCTGGGTGGAACAAGCCGCGTACCATCAAATGGCGCAGGAAGTCTGCGATATTTTTGAAGGTAAAAACCGGCAGTGGCTGCACCGTTGGGAAGATAGCATGAAAGAGGCGGCCGCGGCGATGCGCTATGAGGAAGCGGCTCGTTACCGAGATCGTATCGTCGCTTTGAAAAGCGTGCAGGAGCGGCAAAATATCGTGGCCGCCGCCGGCAACTTGGATATGATCGGCGTCGCTCGTACGGCGGATAAAGTGGGTGTCGTCATTTTACTTGTCCGCGCCGGCAAAGTGATCGGCAAAGAAAACTATATGGTCAGCGGCTCATACGGTGAAAGCGATGCGGAAGTATTGGCCGGATTTATCAAAAATTATTACACCGGCAGCGCGGATCGCGTGCCGAAAGAAGTGGCGGTGCCGTTTTTGCCGGCCGATGCCGAACTGCTCGGTGAATGGCTGACGGCGGAGCGGGGTTCGCAGGTGAAAATCGCCGTGCCGCAACGCGGCTTCCGTCGCGGTCTGAAAGATATGGCGCAGGACAATGCCGCGAAGTACCTGGCGGATAAAGAACTGCAATGGCAGCACACGGTGGATAAGCAAAGCGGCGCCGTGCGCGATCTCGCGGAAATTTTGGACTTGCCCAATTTGCCGGAACGCATTGAGTGTTTTGATATTAGCCACATCCAAGGCGCGGAGACCGTCGCCTCCATGAGCGTTTTGATCGACGGCAAACCGACCGGCAGCGAATACCGCAAATTCAAATTGAAAACCGTGCAGGGCAAGCCGGATGATTTCGCTTCCATGCGTGAAATCATGGCGCGACGTTACGGCAATCATCCCGATTGGCCGTTGCCGGATCTGATCGTCATTGATGGCGGTAAAGGACAGTTGCATGCGGCGTTGCCCGTCATTCGCGAGTGCGGCGTCCAAACACCGGTCATCGCTTTGGCGGAACGGATCGAAGAGATTTTTACTGAGTACAGCAACGAACCGATTGTGTTGGATCATCGCTTACCGGCGCTGCAGTTGTTGCAGACGGTGCGTGATGAAGCCCATCGGTTCGCGATTACGTACCATCGTAAATTGCGCAGCAAACGAAATTTCCAATCCATCTTGGATCATATCGACGGCATCGGTCCGAAACGTCGTCAGGCGCTATGGCAGGCATTTCCGAATTTGGACGCGATGCGCGCGGCCGATGTCGAAGCATTGGCGGCCGTGCCCGGCATGAATCGGAAAGCCGCCGAAGCCGTGCACGCGTTTTTGCGGGCGGAGAAACACGAAAAGCAGCAGCAACTGCAGACGAAAGAAGACAATCAAAAATGGGTATAAAAAAGAGCGGTGAGCACCGCTCTTTTTTGTCCGCTTTTACAACATGATGTTTGCGAAACGTATTCGGACAAAAATCGGGAGATGACGATCCGCTGTCGGAAGCCGAGGTGGGAAATATAAAAACACGATAAAATGATACGCCTGTAAAAGTGTAAAAATATTAAAATGATTTATCGTGACGTTTTGAAGATGCGCAAGCATTGTAAATAAAGGACTTTTTAAAGGGAAAAGAAGAATTTGTACGATTTATTTTCAATGCAGCTTACAAAAACTTTGTTTTTACAATTTATTTACAAATGCTGTGTAGTCTTTTGACAGTCTTCCGCTATTATGCAGTTATACCAATTCGTATCGATTCCAAAGGAGGAACGAAAAAGATGAAACAAGGCAAACGTTTGGGTTTGGCAGCAGTCAGTGTAGTAATGGCATTAGCAATTGCGGGTTGCGGTGGCGGTTCCGGTTCCAAATCCGGCGGCGACAAAGCGGCTTTTGATTTGGCCAAAGATATTCACGTTATTTCCCGTGAAGACGGTTCCGGTACGCGTGGCGCGTTCATTGAATTGTTGGGTATTGAAGTCAAAGAAAACGGTAAGAAAGTCGACCGTACTTTGAGCTCCGCGCAGATTACGAACAGCACCAACGTCATGATGACCAGCGTAGCGAATGACGCGTATGCGCTCGGCTACATTTCCCTCGGTTCGTTGAACGATACCGTAAAAGCCTTGAAAGTTGACGGCGTGGAAGCAACCCCGGCGAACGTTATGAACGGCCAGTACAAATTGGCTCGTCCGTTCAATGTCGTCATCAACAAGGAAAAAGGTTTGACTCCGCAAGCGCAAGACTTCCTGAAATTTATCCACAGTAAAGAAGGCCAGAAGATCGTTAACGACAACGGCTACATCGCGGTGGATCAAGCTCCGGCGGCGTACACTCCGGCGAACCAGTCCGGCAAAATCGTATGCGCAGGTTCGTCTTCGGTAACTCCGGTCATGGAAAAACTGGCGGAAGCCTACCAGAAAGCTAACCCGAACCTGAAGGTCGAAGTGCAGCAGAGCGACTCGACGACCGGTGTTCAATCGGCGATCAGCGGCACGGCCGACCTCGGTATGGCATCTCGTGAATTGAAAGACAGCGAAAAAGGTAAAGTGGACGGTAACGTTATCGCCAAAGACGGTTTGGCGGTCGTTGTCAACAAAGCGAACAGCGTAGAAAACATCAAAGCGGATTCTGTTCGTGACGTTTACATTGGCAAAATTACGAAATGGCAGGATGCGAAATAACATCTGCCGGTAAGAAGCGGGAGTGAGCGGATGAATTCGCAGACAAGTGAAAAGTTGATGAGTTGGACGGTGCATGTGATGGCGGCAATGTCCATCGTATGCGTCTTCCTCATCGGGCTCTTTATCTTTGCCAAAGGAATCCCGCCGATGTTTACCATCGGTTTGCAGGATTTCCTTTTGGGAACAGGTTGGCGTCCGACGGACGTACCGCCCACATACGGGATTTTCCCGATGATCATCGGCAGTATGCTGGTCACTCTCGGTGCGATTTTGATGGGCGGACCGGTTGCCTTGGCGGCAGCCGTCTGCCTTTCTTTTTTTGCACCGGAAAAGTGGCGTCGTGTACTGCGTTCGTTAGTTTTATTATTGGCCGGTATACCTTCAATCGTCTACGGTTTCTTCGGGATGGTTGTCATGGTGCCGATGGTTCGCGAGTATTTAGGCGGCAACGGCAACAGCGTGTTTACGGCGGCGTTATTGCTTGCCATCATGATTTTGCCGACGATTATTTCGGTCAGCGAGTCGGCGCTTTCCACAGTACCGGATCGTTACTATGAAGGCGGCCGCGCGCTGGGGTTGACCCATGAGCGCACCGTGGTCGGGATCATGGTGCCGGCGGCTTCCGGCGGTATCTTGGCGTCGTTTGTCTTGGGCATCGGCCGCGCGGTCGGTGAAACGATGGCCGTTATCATGGTCGCGGGTAACCAGGCAATCATCCCGTCATCACTTTGGGACGGGACGCGCACTTTGACGGCCAATGTCGTTTTGGAAATGGGTTACGCGGCAGACCTGCACAGGGAAGCGTTGATCGCGACCGGCGCGATTTTGTTTATTATGATTTTGCTGTTGAATACGCTGTTCCTGTTTTTACGTGAAAGGCTGGTTAAATCATGAGCAAACGTCGTGGGGAACGGCGCGGCGTCTATGAATGGATCGTACAGGCAGCCGTTTGGCTGGGCATTGCGCTCACGATGGGGGTCTTGGTGTACTTGCTGGTACACATCCTTTGGAACGGTATTCCGTTCGTCACCGCCGACCTGTTTGCTTATAAGTACAATACATCCAACGTTTCGCTCTTTCCGGCATTGATCACGACGATCTACCTGACCGTCGGTACATTGCTTTTGGCGATACCGTTGGGGGTAGGCACCGCCGTGTATATGACGGAATACGCGCAACGCGATTCGTGGCTGGTAAAATGGGTTCGGATGGCCAGCGAAACGCTTGCCGGTATTCCTTCCATCGTGTACGGTTTGTTCGGTTTTTTGTTTTTCGTTATTTTCTTGCAGCTGGGATACTCTTTGATTTCCGGTATTTTGACAATGACGATCCTCGTTCTTCCCTTTGTCATCAAGACAACGGAAGAAGCTCTTTTGACCGTACCGACCGGTTTACGCGAAGGCAGCTACGGTTTGGGCGTAGGCAAACGGGACACCATTTTGAAAATTATTTTGCCGGTAGCCGGTCGCGGGATTGTGGCGGGCGTCATCTTGGCGATCGGCCGCATCGTCGGCGAAACGGTCGCATTGATGTACACGATCGGCACCGTTCCGGAGATTCCGGGCAACCTGATGCACTCCGGACGAACGATGGCGATTCATATGTACGCGCTTTCCAGTGAAGGGATTCACACGGATAAAGCGTACGCCACCGGCGTTATCTTGATTGTAGTCGTAGTTTTGATGAACGAGATCTCCTCGCTCGTCATGAATAAATGGAGAAAATAGATGTCCGACTTGGCTTTTAAAGTGAACAACTTAAACCTCTATTATGGGGAAAAACAAGCGCTCTTTAATGTCAATATGGAGATTGAAGAGCGTGCGATCACCGCGTTGATCGGACCGTCGGGTTGCGGCAAGTCGACATTCTTGCGTGTTCTTAACCGTATGAATGATTTGATTGAAGGCTGCCGGATTACCGGTGAGGTACTGTATCGCGGGCAAGACGTATTTGATGTGGACGATGTCAATCAACTGCGCCGACAGATCGGGATGGTATTCCAGAAACCGAATCCGTTTCCGATGAGCATTTATGATAACATCACGTTTGCGCTGAAATCGATGGGAATCAAAAAGAAGTCGATTTTGGATGAAACGGTGGAACGAAGCTTGAAACAGGCGTCGATTTGGGACGAAGTCAGTGACCGTCTGCATGAAAGCGCGCTCGCTCTTTCCGGCGGGCAACAGCAACGTATTTGCATCGCCCGCGCGATTGCGGTCGATCCCGAAGTCATTCTCATGGATGAACCGACGTCCGCGCTCGATCCGATTTCCACATTGAAAATCGAAAACCTGATTGAAGAATTGAAACAGCAATACACCATCGTCCTGGTTACGCACAATATGCAACAGGCGGCGCGTTGCTCAGACTCGACGGCGTTTTTCCTGTTGGGTGAAGTCATTGAAAAAGATGCGACGGATGTCATCTTTACGAACCCCAAGGAACAGCGCACGGAAGATTATGTAACCGGACGTTTCGGTTGAACGGAAAAACGTTCGACTTGGTATAATAAAAGCGAGGTATATTGTGGTCAGAATCCGATTAGAACGCGAACTCAACGAGTTGCGTAACGACATCATTACGGTCGGCAGCTGGACGGACGATGTGTTACAAATGGCATCGACGATTTTCCAAGACGGCGACAGCGTTCCGTACAAGGAAGTCGATGAGGCCGTGCGTCGTATCGTTTCCGCCAAACGCAAGCTGGAGGAAAACTGTTTGCGGCTTTTGGCAAGTGAACAGCCGTTGGCGTCTGATTTCCGACTGGTGTCGGCGATCTTCAAAATGGCGTCTCATGTAAAACGTATCGGGGAACTCGCCGGCGCGCTGGTAGAGCTTGCCGATGAAAGCGAAATGCGCTCGGACCCGGCGTGGGATGTTTTGGAAGATATGCTTGCCGAAGGACGCGACATGTTGCACAGCGCTTTGCGCTCGCTGGTCCGCTTTGATACGGACCTGGCGCAGAGCACGATTGATCGGGATGCCATTGTCGATCAACTGTTTCGCAAGCTGCGCGAAGAAATCATTCAAGAATTGCGGGAAGGCGACTCGCCGGACCCCTTGCTGCCCGATGCATTGTTGATGGGAAAATTCTTGGAGAAGATCGGCGACCACGCCGCGTCCTCCGCGGAATGGGTTTTATTTGCCATCGGTGATCGGCGGGAGTGAAAATCTATGGCCTTAATTTATTGTGTAGAAGACGATGAAAATATTCGTGACCTCATGGTGTATGCGCTGGAGAGCCAGCAGTACGAAGTCGGCAAATTCGAGTCGGGTGAAGAATTGTTTGCGGCGCTGGAAGAAAAAGTACCGGATCTGATATTGCTCGATATTATGCTGCCCGGCGACGACGGCTTAACCATTTTACGCAAATTACGGAGCCATGCGACGTACGACGGCGTCATGGTGATTTTAGTGACGGCCAAAAGCGCGGAATATGATGTCATCACCGGTCTCGATATCGGCGCGGACGATTACATTCGCAAACCGTTCGGGATTATGGAAATGATTTCCCGCGTGCGCGCCGTATTACGACGCCAGGGCTACCGCGCATTCGCAGGTGATGTGTATGAATGCGGACCGATTCGCTTGGATCGTAAACGCTACCGCGTGCAGGTGGACGGCGAAGACGTGACGCTCACGGCCAAGGAATTTGAATTGCTCGCGTACCTGTTGCTGAATAAAGAAATCGTTCTTTCTCGCGAACAGATTATGGAACACGTTTGGGAAATTACGCATTTCATTGAAAGTCGTACGGTCGACATGCATATTATGAGCTTGCGCCAAAAACTTGGCGACGCGGGAAGCATGATTCAAACGATACGCGGTGTCGGCTACAAACTGGGTGAAGAACGATGAAAAAAAGCATCTACTCCGCGTTGGTAAGCATCAGCATCGTAGCGGTGCTGTTGACTTTACTGGCAAGCATGTGGTTCTACTATTCCGGCGTCCGTAAAGAAGCGGAAATGCATCTCCAACAGGTTACGACCGTATTGGCGGACGGCATGCACAATCAACCGGTACCGGTCGACTGGCTGGCGGCATCGGTGGCCGGTATTGACGGCATGACGCGCGTAACTTGGATCGATGCGTCCGGCAAAGTACGTTTTGAATCGGCTTACAACGCGGACCAAATGGAAAATCATCTGGAACGCGAAGAAGTCAAGGCCGCCTTGGCCCATGGCGAAGGCGCGAGCCGCCGGGAATCCGGTACGTTGGCGCGGGAAACTTCGTACTATGCGCTGCGCTTGGACGACGGCTCCGTCCTGCGCACAGCGGTGGATCGCGGCAGCTTATTGGCGATTATGCAACGCGCGTTACCGGGCGTTTTAGGTGTACTGGCGGTCATCCTGATCGCTTGCTTCTTCCTGGCCGGTTACTTGACGCGGCATCTTTTGCAACCTTTGCGTCAGGCGGGGGAAGCGGTCGATGCGATGATCTCGGGGCAACCGGTGCCTTATATGCTCGGCGTGCCGGAACTCGATCCCATTTTAGCGAGAACACGTGCGCAGCAGGAAAACATTTCGCATTATATTGATGAAATTAATGACGAGCGCAGCCGCACCCGTCACATGATGGATACGCTTACGGAAGGCGTCATTTTGCTGGATCGCGGACAATCCATCTTGGACTACAACAATGTCACGGCCAAGATCTTCCAATTAACAAGCGATGTGCACGGCCAAAGCGCAGCCGCGTTGGATCAGAGCTCCGCGTGGCTGACCTGCATTCAGGACGCCATGAAAACCGGCGAATCGTCCACCGAGCTTACTTTGTGCGAGCGGATCTATCGCGTGCGCGCCCGCCGCACGGAAAGCAGTAATGATGACTTTACCGTATTGCTGGTCGTTCGCGATGTGACGGAAACCGCCTTGGCGGAACAACGTCGTCGCGAATTTTCGGCGAATGTTTCGCATGAATTGAATACGCCGCTCACTTCGATTCGCGGCTACGCCGAACTGCTTTTGAACGGCATGTATCATAATGCCGACGAAGTGAAGAACTTTGCGCGGCGGATGATTCAGGAATCAAATCGCCTGCTGGGACTCATTCAAAACATCATGCGTCTGTCACGCATTGAAGAGGCGAATGAACCGTATCAATGGCAAAATGTGTCGCTTCACTACATTGCCGAGCAGGTGACCGATCTTTTGGAAATGCAGTCCGAGAAAAAGAATATCCGGATGCGGGTGCACGGTGATCGGGGCTACGTTTTCGGCGACGCCCGTCTGCTTTTTGAACTCGTCTTGAATTTGGCGGATAATGCGGTCAAATATAATCGCGAAGGCGGCAGCGTGGATGTGACTATCCGCGACGGTGAAGACGACGTTACATTGACCGTAAAAGATACCGGCGTCGGTATTCCCATTGAACAACAAAACTATATTTTCGAACGTTTTTATCGCGTGGAACAAAGCCGCTCGAAAGAGACCGGCGGTTCCGGTTTGGGCTTGGCGATTGTCAAGCATATCGTTGCCTTGCACCATGGCGAATTGGCCTTGACGAGTCAGCCGAAAGAAGGCACCGCGATTACGGTAACCTTACCGAAAACGCAACCCGACGCAAAGGAAACCGAAAAAACGCAAAGCGCTGACGATGTGACGAACGACGGCGCCGTTTCCCACGTCGTAACGAAATAAAAAAACAGCCGTCTTAGTAAGACGGCTGTTTTTTTGCGCCGCAATGCATCGTCTGGAAACAAGTGCGCAGGACCCGCTTTACTCCACGCAAAATACATCGCATGCGGACAAGTGTGCTATAATAATAGGCAATTTGAAGGAAGCGAGGGATAGTCATGACGATAAGTGTAGCAGCACCGCAAGCCTATGGGAAAAAGGCGAATGATGTAATTTTCGGTGCCAATGATGCGGCGGTCAAAGCGGCGCAGAAATACGGTAAAGAAAAAGTAACCAACGCGACCATCGGCGCGATTTTAGACGAGAATGAAGATCTGGTGTGTCTGCCGACAGTAGAGAAAGTATACCGCGGCCTTTCGATGCGTGATGTGATTCAATACGCGCCGATCGCGGGTCTGCCGGATTTTCTTACCGAAGTGCAGAATCGTTGTTTCGGCGCGTACCGACCCGCGGCGGAGATTGCGGCGGTGGCCACGGCCGGCGGCACCGGCGGCATTCACAACACCATTCATAATTACACCGAATGGGGCGATGAAGTGTTGACCAGCGACTGGTACTGGGGCGCGTACAGCGTGCTTTGCAATGACAACGGTCGCAAACTTCGTACCTTCCGCTTGTTTACCGATGATCTGCAATGGAATCAGGACGATTTCGCGCAGCATGTGGAAGCGATCGCGGCGCGCCAGGATCAGATGCTCGTGATTTTGAACACGCCGGCGCACAATCCGACCGGCTACAGCCTTTCCGATGAAGACTGGCGGCAGGCGTTGGGAACGCTGAAAGAAGTCGCGGCGCGTTCGGAGAAACATGTGATCCTCCTCGTCGATGTATCGTACTTGGATTTCGCGGGCGATGAAGAAACGTCGCGGAGCTTTTTCCGTCACTTCGAAAATTTGCCGGAGAATTTGCTCGTGGTCGTTTGCTACAGTATGTCCAAAGGATTTACTATGTACGGACAGCGTATCGGCGCGATGATCGGCATCACCTCTTCGCCGCAAATCGCGCAGGAATTTAAAGACATCAACCAATATACGAGTCGGGCGACCTGGTCGAATATCAATCGGGCCGGCATGCAAACACTGGTCACGATCAGTCAGGATGCGAAACTTTTGCAACAGTTCCAAGCGGAACAGGCGGAATATTTCGCGCTTATCCGTGATCGCGCCGCGCTCTTCATGCAGGAAGCGGCGGAGGTGGAACTGCCGGTTTTACCGTATCGCGCCGGCTTTTTCCTGAGTGTGCCGAGCCGTGATTCGAAAGCGGTTTGCGCGCTGATGAACCGGGATAATATTTTCCCTGTACCGTTGAAAGCCGGTGTGCGTTTGGCGGTGTGCGCGGTGACCAAAGCCAAGATGCCGGGCATTGCGACCAAACTCAAAGCGGCCTGGGAACAAGTCGAACACGCGTAAAAAGTTCCGCTTCGGCGGAACTTTTTCTTTGCCCTAAAACTTGTGTCTGACGCTGTTTTTCGTTATACTTAATAAATAGACTAATTTGTCAATTATTAAATTTGCAACGCAAGGAGTCCGGATGAGTTTACAACAAACAATCGCCAAAAAAGTGACCTACTCGGGGATCGGTTTACACTCCGGGCAGCCGGTGCGGCTTTCGTTTGTCCCCGCGCCGGTGGATAGCGGGATTCGGTTTCGCCGCACGGATATCTCGGAAAGCGATACGGTCGCCGCGCAGATTCGTTATGTGACGAATACGATGCGGGCGACGACACTTGAAAACGGAGCGGTCATGGTGACGACCGTCGAGCATGTCCTGAGCGCGATTCGGGCGCTGGAGATCGATAATATCATCGTGGAACTGGACTCGGTAGAACCGCCGGTCGGTGACGGCAGCGCGGCGGTATTCGTGGGCCTGTTGGATGAAGCGGGTATTGTGACGCAGGACGCGGAACGCCGCTACTTACCCGTGACAAAAAGTGTCGGCGTGTACGATACGCCGAATGACAGATTTATTGTCGCGTTGCCGTATGACGGTTTTCGCGTTACTTTCCTGGCCGAAAAAGAAGATCATCCGTTACTGCGGCTGCAGGCGATGGATATTGAAATCACGACGGAAAATTACCGTAACAGCATTATGCGCGCGCGCACGATCGGTTTTACGGAAGAGCTGGAGCAACTGCGCAAGATGGGACTGGGGCGCGGCGGGACGCTGGAAAACGCCGTCGTGTATTCGCCGACGGAAGTGCTTTCCGAATTGCGGTACCCGGACGAAGTAGTGCGCCATAAGATTCTCGATGTGATCGGTGATCTGGCCTTGGCGGGACCGCTAAAAGCGCATATTATTGCGCGCAAGTCCGGTCATCAACTGAATACGGAGCTGGCTCGCCGTTTGGTCGAGTCGGTCGCAAAGGAGGATCCGGTATGAAACTTGAAGTTACTGAAATTATGGAAATTTTGCCGCATCGTTACCCCATGTTGCTGGTGGATCGTATGTTAGAATTGGAACCGATGAAACGCGCCGTCGGCATCAAAAATGTGACCATGAACGATCCGTATTTTCAAGGACATTTTCCCGGAAATCCGATTATGCCGGGCGTGCTTTTATGTGAAGCCATGGCGCAAGTCGCCGGCGTAGCTTTGTTATATCCGGAAGAGCATCGCGGCATGACGCCGATGTTCACCGGGATGGATAAAGTTCGCTTTCGTTTGTCGGTGCGGCCGGGAGATACGTTTCGCAGCGAAATCGAAATATTGAAAATCAAAGGAAATGTAGGAAAAATCGCCTGCCGCGGATATGTGGGCGACGAGCTGGCGGTGCAAGGCGAATTCATGTTTTATCTTTCACCCAAGAAAGACAATCAAGCCGATCAAAAAGCATGAATTGAGTCAAAAAAGTGAGCAATTTATTGAATTCCCATTCTAGACATCGCTAATGGCACGAGAAAGCGTAAAATGGCAGTTATATATTTGTCCGGAATACGGATTATAAAATAAACGATGAAACTGAATTGATTCATACAGTTTACATAGCAAATAGCGGGAGAGATAGTATGGGATTACAACTTGTAGAAAAGCATGAACCGAATATTCACGAAACGGCGGTAGTTGATCCGAGCGCGGTTCTGCACAGTAACGTAGAAATCGGACCGTACGCCGTGATCGGCGCGGATACGGTAATCGGAGAAGGCACGCGTATTGATGCGCATGTCGTTATTCATCCGTACACCACGATCGGCAAATATTGCCACATTTACCCCGGCGCCTCGATCGGCAGCGATCCGCAGGATTTGAAATTCGAAGGGGAACGCAGCACGACCTCCATCGGCGATTATACGGACATTCGCGAATTCGTGACCGTCAGCCGCGCGACCGGTGAAGGACAGGAAACGCACGTCGGTTCGCATTGCCTTTTGCAGGCGTATACGCATGTCGCGCATAACTGCAATGTGGGTAACCATGTAGTGATCAGCAGCTTCGCAGGTCTGGCGGGCCATGTAGTCGTTGAAGACCGTGCCGTCATCGGCGGTATGGCCGGTGTTCATCAGTTTGTGAAAATCGGTCGTAACTGCATGATCGGCGCTATGACCAAAGTAGTTCAGGATGTGCCGCCGTTCGTGATCGCGGACGGTAATCCGGCGCGCGTTGTCGGACTGAACAGTGTCGGCATGGCGCGCAGCGGTATTTCCGCCGACGTCAAACGCGACTTGAAACGCGCGTACCGACTTTTATACCGTTCCAATCTGCGCCTTTCGGAAGCGATTTCTGAAATGGAACACGAATTGGATGCGTCGGAAGAAGTGGAACACATGTTACGCTTCCTGCGTAATTGCGAGCGCGGTATTTGCCGTGTGCGCCGCGAATAGAAAAAGTAACGCCCGCGACCGCGGGCGTTTTTTATTTGTCAGCTAAACCATGGCGAAGGATAGAGAGCGATCCTGCGCTGCTGCCACACAATAATGCGGATTTACTCATGACGGGGCGCGTGTGGCATGTACTCAAAAAGGAAAAAGCGTAACCGTGCCGAATATGAAGCATGAGGAATAGAAGAAAAGTTGCGCGGTAGGACAGGTCAAGATGGTTAAAAATGGAAGTAGTAAGGGGAGTGAGGTAAATGAAGAAAGAAGTTGAAGAGGCGATAAAATTATATGATGAGACTTTTGAAGATACATTCCCTACCATTCCATTACTAAGGGGTATGCCAGATGATGAAGTAATAGAAATGATAAACAAATGTGTTGCAGAGGGTAAAGACGTGTACGAGATGGGTTATTTGTCGTTAGACGTTTATTATTAAAGGATTCAAGGTTTTTTTATAAAGGGGTGATACCGTGGTGGTGCGTGTAGTTAGTAATGCGTGGCAAGAAAGCATTGAGCAAATGATACAAGCACGAAAGGATTATCTTGAGAAGTTTGGTGCGGGGGCGTTGGATTATGTGATATTGGGAGAGCCGATCCCTGAGAAATTAACAGACTTGAGCGAAGCGACGAAGAAACTGCGAGATGCTATTAGGACGGGCGTTCCGCTTGATAATACGCCACCGAATCCGGATATGCCGGAAATCATATACTAACTGACCACCGACGCAGATGCCGTGATTAATACGGAAAGCGTTGATTAAACATGCAGATTAAACCCTATTTTATGAAGAACAAAGAGTGGTACCGTCACGATGCGAAAGAAAATAAGTATGTGCTGACTGAAAAAGCGCCACCGAAAGCGCAAGAAGGCTATCGAGAATTTTATGCGTTTTTTGAAATGAACGAGAAGGGGTATGTAAAATCTTAACCGATTTTATTGCATGAAAGGAGGAAGCGGAAGTGCAAAATAATAAAGTTTATCGGGACGAGTATTATGTGCGCGCGGTTTGCCGCTTTGTTGCGGATTGATGACAAAGAGTTTTCAGAGCTGATTGATAAGTGTATAGCAAAAAAGGGGTAGATTTGCATGATTAACGTGGGAGCGGCAACGGTTATTGCAAAACAGGAAGCTTGCGGGTGGGAGTTGAAAGCGGCTCGTGAGTTTGGGCCATATTATGTGTTTGATTATGTGGAAGAGCTGGATATTCCAGCGATTTACATTGACAAAATAACGGGGGAATCGGTTTATTTAACACTGGAAGAAATATGTAAAATAATTACTGAGTTGGAAACGCGTACCAACTAACCACCAACGCAGACGCCGAGGTGGTTTTTTATTGCGCAAAAAGAACGGGTAAGGCGCATATGGAGCGTACGTCACGGGAAACTGCCTGCGCGGATGAAAGTTTTCTGAGGATTCTCGACGGATGGCCCGTATTGTCGCAGCAATCACATATTGCAGGGCTAAATGTGATAAAATAAACTAAGTTAAAAGGGGGAGTTTATGGCGACAGTCGGTTTGTTGGCGGGGATCGGCAAATTGCCGGTGACGTTTTTGCGCGAGGCGAAGCGCTTGGGGGAACGTGTCGTGACGATTGCCGTCGTCGATGCGGTAGAACCGGAATTGGCGCAAGAATCGGATCAGTTTTATCAGATTAAAATCACGAAACTGGGTTCGATATTGAAAACGCTGCAGCGGGAAGGCGTGACCGAGGCGACGATGCTCGGCAAAGTCACCAAAGAAATTTTATATGGCAATTTAGGCATCCCGGATTGGCGCGCGCTGCAATTTTTGCGGCGGGTAAGGGATCGTAAAGATGATACGATTATGCTGGCATTGGTTGACGAATTGGCGGACATCGGCGTCACCGTTTTGGATCAGACGCGCTATCTCACGCCGTTGATGCCGACGCCGCAAGTGTTCACGAAACGGCAGCCGACCGCGGCGGAGTGGGATGATATCCGCTTCGGTTTCGCGCTGGCCAAACAGATCGGGGCGCTCGATATCGGCCAGACGGTTGTCGTCGCGCGCCAAGCCGCGATGGCGATTGAGGCGATCGAAGGCACGGATGCCTGCATTATACGCGGCTGCGCATTGGCGCGTCAGGGCGCGGTGGTCGTTAAAACGGCGAAGCCGCAACAGGACGTGCGTTTTGACGTGCCCGCGATCGGTTTGACGACATTGCATTCGCTTCTGGAACATAAGGGCGCGGTGCTTGCGATTGAGGCGCAACGCACTTTATTTGTGGAACAGGAAGAAGTCATTGCGCTCGCCGATCAAAAAGGCGTGGCGATCTGCGCTGTTTCCGCGGAGTCGTTGTCACGATGAAAGTGTTTTTTTCGGCCGGTGAGGCCTCCGGAGATTTGCATGCGGCCGCCGTCGCTCGCGCGCTCAAGGAGCGCGTTCCCGCGCTTGAAATGCAGGGGATGGGTGGTGCGGAAATGCGCGCCGCCGGCGTGACGGTCGTGCATGATATCGCGGACCTGGGAGTCATCGGGATTGCGGAAATTATTCGCAAATTACCGTTTTTCTTTCGGTTGCGTTCGGAACTGCTGGAAGCCATTCGCCGCCAGCAGCCGGATGTGGTCGTCTGCGTGGATTATCCGGGTTTTAATATGAAGCTCGCGCAAGCCGTCAAAAAAGAGCTCGGTATTCCGGTGGTCTACTATATCGCTCCGACGATTTGGGCTTGGCATCGGTCGCGGGGCAAAGCGATTGCGCGGGATACGGCGGCGGTGGCTTCCATTTTCCCGATGGATGTGCCGTTGTATCGGGAAGACGGCGCTCGCGTGGAATTTGTGGGGCATCCGCTGGTGGATTTGGTGCGACCGGAATGGTCGCAGGAGGAAACCCGCGCTTATTTTCAAATGGATCCCGCCAAAAAGCAACTGTTGCTGTTGCCGGGGAGTCGTCGGCAGGAGGTGCGAAGTCTGCTGCCGACCATGCTGGCCGCCGCGGAGCTTTTGGCGAAAGAATTTCCGCTTCAATGTTGGTTGCCGCGCGCGAGCACGATTTCCGAGGCGGAGCTTGCGCCGCTTTTGGCCGAGACCGAATTGGATATTCAAATGACGACGTCGCATCTGCATGATTTGATGACGGTATGCGATGCCGCATTGGCCGCCTCCGGAACGGTGACTTTGGAAACCGCGCTGCTCGGATTGCCGACCGTGCTTTGCTATAAAGTGGCGCCGCTTACCTATTGGCTCGGCCGTCGGGTTTTGCAAACCCCGCATATCGGTTTGCCGAATATTGTGGCCGGGCGGGAAGTGATCCCGGAATTTTTGCAGCAGGATGTCACGCCCGAAAACTTGGCGCACGCGGTGGCGTCATGGTGGCGGGATGAGGAAGCATCTCGTCGCCTGCGGGACGATTTAGCCATGGTGCGGGAAAAATTGGGCGCGCCCGGCGCGGTCGGTCGTGTGGCTGACCTTATCATACGAATCGTTGAGGAAAATAATGACTGATTACGCACGTTTATTACATTACGTAGTGCCGTACTGGCGGCGCGGGGTAGCGGCCATCATCGCCATGATTTTGGGAGCGCTTACCACGCTTGCCGTGCCGTGGATCATTCGTAACATCATTGACGAAGTACTGGCCGCGAAAAACTTGGTGGCATTGAACTGGATCGCGCTCGGCATCTTGGTGCTCTTTTTCCTGCGCGGCGTGTTTTCCTATATACAGGGCTACCTGATGAGTTACATCGCGAACCGCGTGATCATTGATATCCGCAATGAAGTCTACGCGCGGGTGCAACGTTTATCGCTGCGTTTCTTTGATACGCGCAAAACCGGCAGTCTGATGAGCCGCCTGACGAATGATATCGGCGCGCTGCAGACCGCGATTGTCGATAATTTCGTCAACATTGTCAAGGAAAGCGTTATCCTGATCGGCTCGCTGGTCGGCATGGTGATTTTACACTGGCGGCTGACGTTGCTGTGCATCATTATTGTTCCGCTGGTCAGCATCACTATCAAATATTTCGGTCGAAAACTGAAAAAAAGCGGCCATATGATGCAGGAACGCATCGCCGATGTGACTTCGCATTTACAGGAAACGATCGGCGGTATTCGCGTCGTTAAATCGTTTTTCCGTGAAGATTATGAAATCGCCCGTTTCCGTCAGATCAATCAGGCGAGTTTCGGCGCGGCGATGAAGGCGGCGCGGCAGTCGAGCCAGCTTTCTCCGATCGTCGAATTTATCGCGGCGATTGCCGTCACCGCGATTATTTGGTACGGCGGTTGGAGCGTTATCGACGGGGAATTGACCGCCGGTGAACTGATCGCGTTTTTGATTTACGCCATTAATTTAGCCAATCCGGTACGGCGTTTAAGCGCGCTTTACGGTGATATTCAGCGTTCGATGGCGGCCGGTGAGCGCGTGTTCGCGTTGCTGGACGAAACGCCGGACATTCGCGAAAAAGCCGACGCGATCGCGCTTCCCGTCTTGCGCGGCGATGTTGTTTTTGACGCGGTTCATTTCCGGTATGAACCCTCTAAAGAAGTACTGTCCGGTATCAGTTTTCATGCCGAGCCGGGCCAAAAAATCGCGTTGGTCGGACCGAGCGGGTCGGGGAAATCGACGATTGCCAACCTGATCCCGCGTTTTTATGATGTGACAGCCGGCGCGATCAAGATTGACGGACATGATATCCGCGATGTGACGTTGGCGTCATTGCGCGAACAGATCGGCATCGTGCCGCAGGATACCGCTCTTTTCAACACGACGATTGAAGAAAATATACGCTACGGCCGCTTAGACGCGACCTATGAAGAAGTGGCGGCGGCGGTACGCGCCGCCAATGCGGAAGAATTTGTGCGCCAGCTGCCGCAAGGTTTGCAAACGCCGATCGGCGATCGGGGTCTCGTGCTTTCCGGCGGTCAGCGGCAACGCATCGCGATCGCGCGGGCGCTTTTGAAAGATCCGCGAATTCTTATTTTAGATGAAGCCACATCCGCTTTGGATACGGAAAGTGAACAGCTGGTGCAGGCGGCGCTGGAACGTCTGATGATCGGCCGCACCGCGTTTATTATCGCGCACCGGCTGACGACGATTCAGGATGCCGATCACATTTTAGTGATTGATCGCGGCCGCATTGTGGAAAGCGGCACGCATCAATCCTTATTGGCGCTGCACGGTATGTACTACAACCTTTACACGTTACGCTTACAGGGAGACGAGAAATAGTATGTACTGGTTCTACAATATTTGTCTGGTGCTGTATTGGCTGTTGCTGGTGCCGGTATTGCTCTATCGCCTGCTCTTTGAAGAGGGCTTTTATGATCGCTTACGGCAAAGCGCCGGCGTCATGCCTCAGCCGGTACTGACGAGCATTGAAAACTGCCACGGTATTTGGGTGCATGCGGCCTCCGTCGGCGAGATTGTGGCGGCCAGTCCCATCGTGCGCGAATTAAAGGAGCGTCTGCCGGAAGAAACCGTGATTGTGTCGGTCGTCACCGCGACCGGTCACCGCATGGCGGAACGGATTATTCCCGAAGCGGATGCGCACATTTTTTTCCCGGTGGATTTACCGATCATTACGGAGCGCATCGTCAATATCGTCAAGCCGAAAGCGATCCTCTTGGTGGAAACGGAACTTTGGCCGAACTTTTTACAAGTGGCGGAAAAAAATGAAATTCCGGTCATGATGGTCAACGGCCGAATCAGTGACCGCAGCATGAAACGCTATCGCCTGATTTTAGGCTTTACCCGCCGCATGCTGGCGCAAATTCGCTGGTTCTGCATGCAATCGCACACGGACGCCCGCTACATTGAAGAAATGGGCGCGGACCCCGCGCGTGTCCAGGTGACGGGGAATACCAAGTATGACCAAACATATGCCGAAGTCACTCCGGCGGAACGCGACGAACTGCGTCATGAATTCGGTATCGGCGAGGCGCATCCGGTCATCGTGGCGGGTTCGTTTCATGAAGGCGAATATGAAATTTTGCTGGCGAGCTTCGGCGACGTGCGGCGGCAGTATCCCGACGCGAAATTGATCTTGGCGCCGCGGCAGATTCCGGAGGCGGCCAAGGTATTGCAATTGGTACAAAAATACGGTTTCGTCGGTGCGCGGCGTACGGAATACCATGCTGAAACAGACGCGCCGGTGTCCGTACTCGTGTTGGATACGATCGGCGAACTCGGACGCATTTACAGTTTGGCAGATATCGTGATCGTCGGCGGCAGCTTTGTCAAAGTCGGCGGCCATAATATATTGGAACCGGCGGCCCACGGCAAACCCATTTTAGTGGGACCGCATATGTTCAATTTCAAAGATATTTTCGCCCTGCTGCATAGCGAAGGCGCTTGCCGAATGACGAGCGCGGAAAATCTCACGCGGGATTTGCTGCGCCTTTTGTCCGAGCCGCAGCGACTTGCGCAAATGGGGGCGGCCGCGTTACGATTAGTGGAAGAAAATCAAGGCGCGACCAAGCGCAATGTGGATGCTTTTTGCGCGTTAGCCGAACGGGATCCGCTTCATTGGAAAGGAGCCGAACGCAGTGAGCATAGAGCGTAAAGCAACGGAACTTTTTAAAAATGGACCGAAGTCGATCGGTGACCGCGCAATATTGACGACCTTAGGCGGAGTGGAGCGAATCTACTCCTGGGGCGTTAATTTTTGGGCATCCATGTATGAAGCGGGGCATCTTAAACAGCATCGTATGCATGCCTATACCATCAGCGTAGGCAATATTGTGGCGGGAGGAACCGGCAAAACGCCGTTTGTGCAGTACATGGCGCGGCGCTTGCAAAAAGCGGGCGAGCGGGTCGCGATTTTAAGTCGCGGTTACCGCGGCGCGAGTGAAAATACCGGCGCGATTGTCAGCAACGGCGCCGAGATTCTGCTCAATGCCGAGCAGGCGGGAGACGAGCCTTACCTTTTGGCGCGAACTCTGCCGGGGGTAGTTGTGGCGGTCGGCAAAAACCGCGCCGCGATCGGCGCGCAGGTCGAAAAATTATTGCATCCGACAGTCATTTTGCTCGATGACGGATTTCAGCATTGGCCCTTGCGACGCGATTACGATATCGTCTTGATTGATGCCACCAATCCGTTCAGCAACGGACGCGTGTTGCCGCGCGGATTATTGCGGGAGCCGTTGGAGCATTTGGAACGTGCGGATGCGTATGTGGTCACCAAAAGTGATCTGGTAACCGAGGCGGAACGGGAGAAAATAGCGGGCGTGTTGGAGCATTTCCGCGCGCATGTGCCGCTGCTTTGGACGGAGCATCGCCCCTTGCAGCCGGTACGCTATGCGCAGTGGCGAAATGGCGAAACCACGGAGCAGGAAGCACTGCCGCGCCGTTTCATTACATTATGCGCTCTCGGTAATCCTGCTTCCTTTGAAGCGACGGTGGCGGCTGCGGGCTTGGTCGCGCATGATCATTTGCGGCTTCCGGACCACCACATGTATACGCAGGACGATATTCGCCACGCGGAAGCAACCGCCATGAAAGCGGGAGCGCAGGGGATTATTGTCAGCGAAAAAGATGCGGTAAAATTGCAGACACTGCAGCTTCGTGAATCGTTTTGGTATGTCCTGCCGATGGAACTGACGGCGACGGCGGGGGAAAATGAGTTTTGGGAACACATGGAGGACGAATGGGAAACCGGTCGATAAAAACTGCCTGCATTATTCCGGCGCGTTACGGCTCGACCCGTTTGCCGGGTAAACCGCTGTTGGATATTGCCGGCAAACCGTTGATCGAACGCGTCTATGAGCAGGCGAAAAAAGCGAAAGTGCCCGCTGCGGTGATTGTCGCGACGGACGACGAGCGGATTCAAAAAGTGGTGGAAAAATTTGGCGGCACGGCGGTTTTGACGCGGCGTGACCATGCCACGGGGACGGATCGACTGGCGGAAGTGGCGCAGCAGCTGAACGACTGCGAAATCATCGTCAATGTACAGGGCGATGAACCGCTGATCGCGCCGGAGCTGATTGATCAGCTGGCGACACGTCTGGCCGCGGCCGAGGAATGGTCCATGGCGACGGTGTCGGCGCCGCTGGCGCAAGAGGATTGGCAAAATCCGAATGCCGTTAAACTGGTTACCAATTTACAAGGGGAAGCGATTTATTTTTCCCGCTCGCTCATTCCGTACCCGCGCCATGAAAATAAATATCAGCCGCGCAAACATATCGGAATTTATGCGTATCGCCGCGATTTTTTGTTGCGCTTTGCCGACCTGCCGCCGACACCACTCGAAGAAGCGGAGTCGTTGGAGCAATTGCGGGCGCTGGAACACGGTTATCGGATCGGCGTCATTGAAACCACGAAGAAGTTAATCGGGATCGATACACTGGAAGATCTCCTGCGCGCGCGCGCTTATTTTGAAGGAGGACAGCAAAATGAAACCGGTAACGATCGGTAATTTACGCTTGGATGGCAGTCGGCTGTTTTTAATCGCCGGGCCTTGCGTCATTGAAGAATACGAACGGACCAAAAAAATCGGTGAAACCTGCCGGGATATTTGCGCCAAACTGGGCATTGATTACATTTTCAAGGCGTCGTTTGACAAAGCGAACCGCTCCTCGTACCAATCGTTTCGCGGCCCCGGGCTGGAAAAAGGTTTAGCGATTCTCGCGCAGCTGAAAGAGGAACTGCGCGTACCGGTGCTGTCGGACGTCCATTCGGTGGAGCAACTGGAACCGGCGGCGCAGGTCTTGGATATTTTACAAATTCCCGCGTTTTTATCGCGGCAGACGGATTTAGTTTACGGCGCGGCTAAGACGGGTAAGCCGGTCAACGTCAAAAAAGGGCAGTTTATGGCGCCGGAAGACATGGAAAACGTGCTTCATAAAATGCAGGAAGCCGGCAATGAAAATCTGTTACTGACGGAACGCGGCGCAAGCTTCGGCTATCACAACCTGGTCGTGGATATGCGCGGCTTTCCGATCATGCGGCAATGGGGCTACCCCGTGATCTTTGACGCGACGCACAGCGTGCAGTTGCCGGGCGGCGCGGGTACGCATTCGAGCGGGCAGCGCGAATTCGTGCCGTATCTCGCGCGGGCGGCGGCCGCTGCGGGCGCGGACGGTTTCTTTATGGAAGTGCATGACAATCCTGACGAGGCTCTTTCCGACGGACCGAACATGCTGCGCTTGGACGACTTGGAAGCCTTATTGACCGATCTTAAAGCGATTTTTGAAATTGTCAAACGGAGTGAAATACGATGACCATTCAAACGACGATGGAACATGTTCTGCGCACGGAAGCGGCCGGCATTTTAGCCTTGGCTTCGCGGTGGGACGAGTCGTTTGCCGAGGCGGTACGCATGATGAATGGCGCCGCGGGTCGCATCGTCGTCACCGGCATGGGAAAATCCGGACATATCGCGCGTAAAATATCCGCGACGCTGGCCAGCACAGGTACGCCGTCCTTCTTTCTGCATCCCGCGGAGGCGATTCACGGCGACTTGGGCATGGTAACGGAAGATGATGTGGTGCTTGCGCTTTCCAACAGCGGCGAGACCGGAGAGATCATCGGCATTTTGCCGTCATTGCGCAGAATCGGCGCGCGCTTGATTGCCGTCGTCGGCAATCCCGGGTCGACTTTGGGAAAACGCGCCGATATCACTTTGGATGTCAGCGTGGAAGAGGAAGCCTGCCCGTTGGGTTTGGCGCCGACAACCAGCACCACCGTCGCCTTGGCGGTAGGGGATGCGTTGGCGATTGCCTTAATGGAAATGCACGGTTTCACCGCGGATCGGTTCGCGCTGTTTCATCCGGGCGGATCGCTCGGGCGCAAACTTTTGTTGACGGTTGCCGACATCATGCATAAAGAGGAACAGAATCCCGTCGTGGTCTTGACGACAACCGTGCAAAACGCGCTTTTTGAAATGACGGCCAAAGGCCTCGGCGCCACATCAGTCGTTGATGAAAAGGGCGCATTGGTGGGTCTGGTGACCGACGGCGATATTCGTCGGGCGTTGGAAAAAGGAACCGAAGTATTACAGGTTTCGGTGGCGGAAATTATGACGCGTGATCCGCATGTCATTACGTCGGAAAAATTAGCGGCGCAGGCCTTGCATGTCATGCAGAGCCATGAGCCGCGACCGATTACCGTATTACCGGTGGTCGGTGACGCGTCGCAGCCGATCGGCATGGTGCATCTGACCGATTTATTACGGCAGGGGGTAGTATAATGGCAGATATCAAGAAACTGAAGCTCTTAGTATTTGATGTCGACGGCACCCTGACGCCGGCGACGATCGAGATCGGTAACGACGGCGAGCTCGCGAAATCATTTTCGGTTCGTGACGGTCTGGCAATGGCGCTGGCGCCGTACGCGGGATTGAAAATCGCACTGCTCACGGGCCGCAGTTCCAAAATTACGCAACATCGCGGGGAAGAGCTGAAAGTGGCGTTTTGCCGGCAAGGCGTGCAGAATAAAGTGGCCGAGCTTTCCCAAATCATCGCGGAAGAAGGTTGGAGCTGGGAAGAAATCGGTTACATGGGCGATGATTTGAATGATCTCGGCGTGCTGGCGCGTGTCGGCTTCGCGGCGGCGCCGGCCGATGCCGCGTTGGAAGTGCAGGATGGCGCCGACTGGATTGCCAGTCGTAACGGCGGTGACGGCGCCGCGCGCGAATGGATTGAAATGGTTCTGAAAGCACAGGGCCGTTGGGATGAACTGGTGCAATTTTACAAAAACCAGTCCAGCGAAGAATCGGTATAAGGACGAAGGGACGATGGCTGTGAACGCGGAGTATACTTTTTGGAACACAATGAGCCGAATGCTTTGCCAAATGCGTTATGAACGTGTTTTGGCGATCGGCCGTTGGCTGGGTCCGACCGTTTTACAACGCTTGAAAAAACCGCGTGATCGCGCGCTTTCGCAAATGATGACCGGACTTTCGCTCACGCGTGAAGAAGCCGAACCGTTACTGCAGCAACATTTTGAACATCTCGGCATGACGGCGCTCGAGGTCCTTTATACGCCGCGACTCGTGGCGGAACGGGAGCATTTGGAACGTTATATTACGATGGATTATCCCGAGCGTTTACATGCTGCGCTGGCGGAGCAACGCGGCGTGATCGGTCTGACGGCGCATATCGGCAATTGGGAGTGGCTCGGCGCGGGACTTGCGCTGGCGGGGTTTCCCACCACCACGATTGCGAAACGGCAGCCCAATGACACGGTGACGGCGCTTTTAAATCGTTTCCGCACGATGGCGGGTCTGGATGTATTTCATAGCGGCGGTTCCGAAATCATCGGCGCCGCAAGAGCGATCAAACGCAAAAAAATTCTCGGCTTTTTAGCCGATAAAGACGGCGATGTCAACGGCGTGCCGGTGATGTTTTTGAATCGCGTTTCGTCCGCGGTAGAGGGGCCGGCCGTGTTCGCGCGTCGGTTTAAATCGCCTATCGTGCCGTTGTTTATTCGCCGCCGCGAAGATCTGAGCGGGCATGTGATCCATATCGGCGAGCCCTTTTACTATGAAGACACGGGTGACGAGCAAGCGGATGTCGACCGTTTAATGCAGCGTTGTACGCGGGAAATAGAAGATTTTATTCTCCGCTACCCGCCGGAATGGTTGTGGGTCCAGCGGCGTTGGTGGACGGAGCCGGAACAAATGCGACGGTATCGGGGAGACGAGGCGGTGCGATGATGAAACAACCGAAATGGTGGCTGTTGGCGATCGGCGCGCTGTTGCTGTTTGCCGGCGGTATTTGGTACGCTTTTTTCGGCGTCGGACCGGAACCGGCTTCGGAGCAGGAGACCGCGTTGGTCGAATTTAAAGGCGCGGACCTTCACCAGGAAGAAAATGGCGAATTGATTTGGAAACTGTCCGCCAAGCGTATCATGATGAATCCAAAGACGCGCGTCTTGTACCTGGAAGAAGCGGAAGCGTTATTTAGCGACGGCCCGCATCAAATTCATGTCCAGGCAAAAAAAGGCGAAGTCGATAATATACAAAAAACGGTGCGGCTGATGGGAAGCGTCGAAATTCGCAGCGATAACGATACTTATGTCAAAGTGAATAATCTTTTGTACGATGGCGGCACCGGCAAACTCACTGCGACGGACGGTATTCGTCTTGAGCGGAACGGCATGGTACTCACCGGCGACAATTTGGTCGCCGATCGCGCGTTGCGACAGGTCACGGTAAGCGGCAACGTGCGGCTCGTGAAGGGGGATGAAGCGCAATGAACAAACGATGGATAAAAACAGCGGCGCTTGCGCTTTTTGTCATGACGACATGGAGCGTCGGCGCGGTCGATACTACGATTACGGCGGATACGCTGACGTATAACGGCAATGAGGATACGGCACAGGCGAAAGGCAATGTCGTGATTACGCGCGGCACGGCGAAAATGACCGGCGCCGAGGGCATCTACCATTTTGCCGATCAAAGCGCGACACTGTCCGGCAGCGTTTCTTATGTTGACGGAGCGACTTCGCTCACCGCGGCCACGGTGACGGCCTATGCCGATCAATCGCTGGCGGCGTCGGGCGGCGTGGAAATGCATGCGGAAGACCGCACCTTGCGCGGCGCCACTGTCACCTATCGTCCGTCGGACGGTTACGGCACGATTGACGGCAATGCGTACTTGGCCGTACCGGGTACGGAAATGACGGCGAGCCACGTCGAAGCGTATGTCAATGAAATTCGCATGATCGGCACGGGCGGAGTCAGTCTTTCCCATCCGGAGCAGGCGTTTACAGCCACGGCGGATGCGATTACGTACACGCAAACGCCGGGCGCGGATGACGGTTTCGCCGTGCTCACGGGCAACGCCCATGCGGTGCAGAACGGTAACACATTGAACGGGCCGGCGCTGGAAGTACGCTTGAAAGAGCAGGCGGTCGAAACGAAGGGGCGCAGCACGCTCGTCATCAGCGGTGGGCGATAAGATGCGGCTCGCTACCCATAATCTCACGAAATCCTACCAGAAGCGCCGCGTGGTCGACGGCGTCAGCGTTCATGTCGAACGCGGCAAAGCGGTCGGCCTGCTGGGGCCTAACGGCGCGGGTAAAACCACCACCTTTTATATGATGGTCGGTATCGTGCGTCCGGACAGCGGCACGATTACGGTCGATGACACGGATATTACGCGGGAACCAATTCATAAACGGGCGCGGTACGGCATCGGCTATTTGCCGCAGGAAGCATCTGTTTTTCGTAAGCTCAGCGTGCGTGATAACCTCTTGGCGATCTTGCAAACGCGGGAGGATTTGACGCCGAAGGAACGCGATGAACGGGCGAACGCGTTGCTGAAAGAATTCGGCCTTGAACGCGTGGAAACGCGGTTGGGCAGCCAACTTTCCGGCGGGGAGCGTCGGCGCGTGGAAATTGCGCGCTGTTTGTGCCATGATCCGCAATTTATTTTGCTCGATGAGCCGTTTGCGGGCGTCGATCCCATCGCGGTCGCGGATATTCAATCCGTCATTTCCCATTTGCGGGAGCGCGATATCGGCGTGCTGATTACCGATCATAATGTGCGTGAGACCTTGGCGATTGTGGATCACGCTTACATTTTGAATGAAGGAAAAATTCTTCTTGAAGGCGATGCCAATACGGTGGCGGAACATCCGTTGGCGCGCAAGTTTTATCTTGGTGAGAATTTCCGCTTAACCTAAACGCTGTGGAAAAATGTGATAAGATAAAAGGAGCAAGAGCAGGAGATACGTATGCGGATTTTAGATAAATACATGTTACGGGAGTTTGTCGCGCCTTTTTTATTTGGTGTCGCCGCGTTTACCGCGATCTTCATCGGCGCTGACTTGCTGTTCCGTATCGCGCAGCTTTTGACTTCTTACGGGGCTTCCGTCTGGGCGGTCACCAAGGTATTTTTCCTGGCCTTGCCGAAGATTATTGTCTACACCTTCCCGATGTCGGTTTTGCTGGGGGCGTTAATGGCCGTCGCGCGAACATCGGGCAGCAGCGAGCTCATCGTCATGCGCACGGCGGGGCAAAGCTTCACACGTCTTATCGCGCCGATTATCGCGTTGAGTTTGGTCATCAGCATGGCGACGGTATTATTTAATGAATACGTTGTGCCGGCCGCCACATACGCATACGAATACACCATTGATCACGAAATCAAGAACAACGTCAAACCGCAGGTGCATGAACACATCGTTTTGAAAGACGTCAACGATGACTCGATCGGGCATTTGCTGTACGCGCGTAAGTACGATGATAAACGCGAAGTGTTGCAGACAATTACCATTCAGGAATTCCAAAACAATCAGCTGGTGCGGATTGAAAACGCGCCCGAGGCGCGTTGGCAAGACGGTCATTGGATAGTATCCAACGGCACTGTTTACGATATTTCGGGCGGCGACGGCGTCGATCGCATGCTGCATTTTGAAGAACAGGTCTTGCCATTCACGACGACACCGACGCAGGTGACGGAAGTAAAGAAAAAGCCGGAAACGATGACGATTCGTGAATTGACGCAGCAGATACAAGCGTTTGAGGCGGCGTACGTCGATACGACACGCCTTCAAATGGAGCTGCACCAGCGGTTTTCATTACCCTTCGCCAGTTTTGTATTTGCGTTGATCGGCGCGCCGCTCGGTGTGCAGCGGCAGCGTTCTTCGTCGTCTCTCGGTTTCGGACTGAGCGTCATTGTTATTTTTGTCTACTATGCGTTAATGACATTTACCGCGGCGCTGGGCGAGGGACATGTGCTCGCGCCGGCGGTGGCGGTTTGGTTGCCGAATATATTGGCGGCCGTGGCAGGAGTCATCTTGATCCGGCGCGCCTCACGATAAAGGAGCAGGTATGGGAATCGGCATTTTAATCTTTTGCGTGCTGGCCGTAATGGGCGGTTTGATCGCTTTCTTGGGCGATAAAATCGGCAGTAAGGTCGGCAAAAAAAGAATTTCTCTCTTCGGCATGCGACCGAAACACACGTCGATTTTGGTTACGGTGCTCACCGGTATCATGATCGCCGCGATGACGATCGGCGTTCTCAGCGCTCTTTCCGAGAACGTTCGGACGGCGCTTTTCGGTATGGAACAGTTGCAGGGCGAACTGAGCCGTTTGGGCAGCGAAGTGCAGCAAAAGAATGCTGAATTGGAACGCAGTAAAGCGCAACTGGCGGAACAGACTACGGAATATAATCACATGACCGAACGCGTGCGCGAAACGAATACGCAACTGGCGCTGGCGCAGGAACAGGAAAGCTACATGCGCGCGCAACTGCAAGTGGTGGAAGATGCGTATCGTAAAGCGCAGGCCGATGTGCATGCCTCCGCCGAAGAAATCGCCCAATTGGAAGCGATGCGCGGCGAACTGACCGAAAACATTCAGAAACTCGATGCGGAAGCGGAACGTTTACGTACCAATATCGTCAGCCTGCGGGAAGGGCAAGTCATCTTCCGTGTCGGTCAGATACTTTCCAGCGCCGTTGTCGAAAGCCACTTGAACGCCGATCAGGCGCGGCAGGTCTTGGCGAATGTGTTGAATGATACGAACCGGCGGCTGCAAAAACAGCTTAATACGCAGGAAGACACCACGCTCATTCGCGTGCTGCCGGCGACATTGGAGAAAGCATCGGCGGAGTTACAGAATTCCGCGCAGAAAAAACTGGTTCGCGTTGTGGCGGCGGGCAACATCATCTATGGCGAACCCGCCTGGGTCGACTTTGTCATTCATGACGATCTGCTGTTGTATCGGCAAGGCGAAACGGTGTATGCAACAGACCTTTCCGCCTACAACGGTCGCGCCAATGTCGAAATGCGCGTGTTGCAATTCCTGCAGGATGTCAATCAGCATGCGACGCAAAAAGGTGTCTTGCCGGATCCGTTGACGGGCACCGTCGGTCAGGTGGACGGATTGCAGTTGTTCAATACCATTCAGGAAATCGCGGCTAAGGGGGGCGACGTCAATCTCCGTGCCGTGGCCAAACAGGACATTTATACGGAAGGGCCTGTGCGAATCGATATTATCGTCACTGCGAAATAAATAATTCATCCCCGCTGCGGCGGGGATTTTTGTGGGGAAAAAGAGGAAGTATGATTTTAGCCATTGATCCGGGTTCGGCGAAAACGGGAACAGCGGTTGTCCGTGAAGACGCTGAACTGATTCATAAAGAAATTGTTCCGACAAACGATTTGGTGCCGTTTTGCCAAACCGCTTTTCAGCAGTATCCGATTACGCAAATCGTCAGCGGTAACGGCACGCGCAGTAAAGAAATCGGACATATTTTAGCGCGGTTGGCGCAAGAGCATGAAATCGGCTATACGACAGTCGATGAAAGCTATACTACGGAAATGGGAAAAATCCGTTACTGGCGGTACACTCCGCGGCAAGGCTGGCGCAAACTGATTCCGACATCATGGCAGACGCCGCCGGAACCGGTGGATGATTTTGTCGCTTGGATTATTGCGGAAATTTATTTGGGCAACGATATGCCGGAACAGCTGGCGCATGCCCGCAGGAGGAAACAATGAAACCAGCGGAAACAGGACATGTAAAAAAGACACTGACCGTTTCGCATTATTTTAATATCGGCTTCGGCGCGATTGTCGGCACCGGCTGGATTTTGATGGTAGGGGACTGGGTCATTGTCGGCGGCGGCCCGCTGGCGGCCATGCTGGCCTTTTTGCTGGGCGCGCTGACGCTTTTGCCGATCGCGGCGGTATTTGGGGAACTTACCTCCGCCATTCCGATCTCGGGCGGTATTGTCGAATACATTGAACGCGCGTTCGGCAGCAAGGCGTCATTTGTCGCCGGTTGGCTGCTCGCGTTCGGAGACGGCGTTTTGTGCCCCTGGGAATCGCTGGCCGTGGCGACGATCATAACGCAGCTTGTCGCCGAAATTTTCCCGGTTTTACGCGCGTATAAGCTGTATACGATCATGGGGTCGGACGTCTATCTGTATCCGGTGTTGATCGCCTTGCTGTTTTCCGGCTACGTCATCTGGCAAAACTTTCGCGGCTCATTGCAAATGGCGCGCCTGCAGACCTTTTTAACGCGCACGCTGCTCTTCGGCATGTGCGTGGCGATGGCGGTCTCCTTCTTTAAAGGCAGTCCGCAAAACTTTTTGCCGTGGTTTGAAGTCGTGACCGGTCCCGCGTCGGCGACGAACGGAACGAGTTTTTGGACGGGCCTCGCCGCGGTGCTCGTATTGACGCCGTTTTTCTACACCGGTTTGGATACGATTCCCGACCAGGCGGAAGAAGCGCATGAAGATCTTGACTGGCACCAATTCGGCCGCGTTATCAGTTGGGCGCTGTTGGCTTCCTGCGTGTTTTACCTTGTCTGCATTTATGCTTTCAGTACGATTTTACCGTGGACGGAATTTGTTAAAATGCCGATTCCGGCGCTTTCCAGTTTGCAATCGATCCACTTTTATCTGTATGTGGTCATGCTCACCATTGCGACGATCGGCCCGCTCGGCCCGATGAATTCGCTTTTCTCGGCGACGGCCCGCATCATGCTGGCGATGGGACGCAAAGGGCAACTGCCCGCCGTCTTCGCGCATGTCGATCCGAAATCGGGCACGCCGAAAGCGGCCAATATTTTACTCGCGGTATTGACCGTTATCGGACCGTTTTTGGGGTACAGCATGCTGTTGCCGCTCACCGAAGTGGCGGCGTTAGCCTTTATCGTGCCGTGCACCATGGTGACGATGGCTTGCTACCGTTTGCGTGACCTCGAGCCGGATTTGCCGCGGCCGTACAAAGTGCCGGGCGGCAAAGTCGGCATCGGCGCGGGCGTACTCGCCGGCGGCGCCGTGATTGCGCTGCTGGTGGTACCGGGTAGCCCCGCCGCGTTGACTTGGGTCGAGTGGTTGATTTTATGCGGTTGGCTATGTTTCGGCGCGGTCTTATACATGTTCCGCGGCAAGCGCGTGCAGAAAGCGCAGAATTGACACGCCTTGACAAAACTGATAAAATTACCCTGTTATACCGTAGGCTCGGGGCATAGCGCAGTTTGGTAGCGCACCTGATTTGGGATCAGGGGGTCGCAGGTTCAAATCCTGCTGCTCCGACCATTTGTCCCAGTAGCTCAGTTGGATAGAGCAACGGCCTTCTAAGCCGTGGGCCGGGGGTTCGAATCCCTCCTGGGACACCATATAAAAAAAGCACCTTTGCTAACGCGGAGGTGCTTTTTATTATCTGCTTTTTCGACCGACGGTACAAATGATCGTGCTAAAATAAAAACCAAGGAGGGCGGCGCATGCTTCGGTATGGAAAATTGGACAGTTGGCGCGGGTTTTGGCTTGTGAATATGATCGTCTACCATGCCGTGTGGGATCTTCTTTTTTTCGGGACCCCGCAACGCTTGGATTTACTTTTCAGCGCGCCACTGGTCATTTGGCAACAAGCCATCTGCTGGTCCTTTATTTGGCTTTCGGGATTTGTGGTCGGTATCGGTAAGCGACCGTTACGACGCGCCATTACTATCCTGTTGGCGGGCGCCTTGGTGACTCTGACGACGCTGTGGGTATGGCCGGAGATGGCGATTTGGTTCGGCATTTTGACCTGCATCGGTTCGTGCATGCTGCTGACAAGTTGGCTGTTGCCTCTGCTGCGTCGCGTTCCCGCCCAAGCAGGTTGGTGGCTCAGCGCCCTGTTCTTTGCGCTGACATTTCAAGTAGCTGACGGCATATTGGGCAACGCGTTCTTGTTTTCGATTGCGCTGCCGGAATATTGGTACAGCGGAATGATAGCAACGTACTTCGGTTTGCCGGATCCGCAGTTTCAGTCGCTTGATTATTTCCCCTTGTTTCCGTGGATATTTTTATTTTTGAACGGATACTTTTCATTTCGTCATGGCGCCGCGAAGGGACAGCTGTCAAAACTCGTCACGACGAATTTTCCGATCTTGGCGGTGCTCGGCCGGCATACATTACCGATTTATTTACTGCACCAACCGATCTTGTATCTTTTGTTCATGATTTTTTTATCAACGTGAGCGTGAGCCAAAAGCATCAACTAAACGAAAACGCGGTCGGTGGCGGCGCATAAATACGAGAAAGAGGGGTTGAAAACAGCCGCCAGCGAGAAAAGGCCGAGCAGGTAAGGTGTCATATGACTTGCGCGATGCGGCACAAAAGGAGACGGAAAATGGGAAAAAACCAAGGCAGGGACGCTTGACGCAGTGCGCGCGATGCTAAATTATTTCTTTACAAAAGGCGCCCTGCGTAATATAATATACTTTGTCATGGACCACTAGCTCAGCTGGCAGAGCACCTGACTCTTAATCAGGGTGTCCAGGGTTCGAACCCCTGGTGGTCCACCACCCTTTTCCCCGCGGCCGTCCTACCGCGGGGTTTTACTTTGTCATGCAATCTTGACAAAAAGACATGATTTCTGTATACTATGAGCGTTACACATGGGGGTATAGCTCAGCTGGGAGAGCGCTTGAATGGCATTCAAGAGGTCAGCGGTTCGATCCCGCTTATCTCCACCAAATCAAAAATCCGTAAACTTCGGTTTACGGATTTTTTGTTGAAAACACACGGCGGTTTCCCGCGGGAAAAGGGGCGCAATAAAAAAAAGAGTCAAGCGACTCTTTTTTATTTTTCTTCCTGATCCACAGTGACGATCGGGGGCGACGCTACAAAAGTCACGCCCGGATTGCGTTCGGTGAGCCAATTCGTCTGCCATTCATTGGCGAGCAAAATGACCGGACGTTGTTTGCTGTCGTAGACGATCATCGACGTGCCGAGCCCGGTGAGGTCTTCCGGCGTAGCGTTCAGCGCCCAACGCGCGACGCTGTAGGGGAGAGGAATCAGCTCCACCGTGACGTTGTATTCGTTTTGCAGACGATACTGCAGTACGTCCCATTGCAATTGACCGACGGCGCCGATGATAAAGGATTCGCGGCCTTCGCCCTGCGTGTAAATTTGAATCGCGCCTTCCTGCGCCAGTTGGCGCATTCCCTTTAAGAATTGTTTACGCTTCAGGCTGTCTTTCGGTGCGACGCGCGCGAAAAGTTCCGGCGGAAATACCGGAAAATCGGCGAAGGTGACGACGTGTTTCGGATCGCACAAGGTATCGCCGACGCCCATCGTGCCCGGATCAAATACGCCGATGATATCGCCGGGATAGGCGGATTCGATAATGGTGCGCTCCGTCGCCAAAAATTGTTGCGGCTGGGTGAGTCGGATCGTTTTGCCCGATTGGCGATGCAAGACGCTCATGCCTTTTTCAAACTGTCCCGAGCAAATACGCATGAAGACGATGCGATCGTGATGTTTCGGGTCCATGTTCGCCTGGATTTTGAAGACGAAAGCGGAGAAGTCCTCGCTTTGCGGTGAGACGGTTTCCTCCAGCGCCCGACGCGGCGCCGGCGCGGGGGCCATTTTCAAAAAGCTTTCAAGAAACGGCTGCACGCCGAAATTCGTCATCGCGCTGCCGAAGTAGAGCGGGGTTAGCTTGCCGCGCGCGATTTTTTCCGCGTCGAACGGATCTCCCGCGACGTCTAAAAGCTCGATATCTTCTTCCAGCTGAGCGAGCACGTCCTCGCTGAGCAACGCTTGAATTTCAGGATCAGTGCGCTTGCCGCTGGTTACGGCGAGTTTGTTCTGACCATGATCGCCCGAGCGTTCAAACACGTGCACGGTATCCGTTTCGCGTTCATAGATGCCCTGGTATTTACCGTTGATGCCGACCGGCCAATTCATGGGGCAGGCGCGAATACCGAGCATGGATTCGAGCTCGGACATCAGGTCGTACGGATTGCGTCCGAAGTGGTCGATTTTATTGACAAAAGTAAAAATCGGAATGCCGCGATCAGCGCATACGCGGAAGAGTTTTTCCGTCTGCGCTTCGACGCCTTTCGCCACGTCGATCAGCATGACGGCGCTGTCCGCCGCCATCAATGTGCGGTACGTGTCCTCCGAAAAGTCCTGGTGACCCGGCGTATCCAAAATATTGACGCGGTGTCCTTCGTAATCGAATTGCAAAACGGAACTCGTGACCGAGATGCCACGCTGCTTTTCGATTTCCATCCAGTCGGAAACGGCGTGCCGCGCCGTTTTACGCGCCTTGACCGAACCGGCGAGGTGGATCGCGCCGCCGTAAAGTAATAATTTTTCCGTCAGCGTCGTTTTACCGGCATCCGGATGCGAAATAATAGCAAACGTGCGGCGACGGTTGATTTCTTGCGTAAAGTTCATGCTGTCACTCCTTCATATCTCCAAATTATAACATGATCCGCGTTTCCGTGAAAGCGCGCGGACGGTTGTTGGGGCGGGCGATAAAAGGTATAATAAAAGACATCAAAAGGAGAAAGGGTGGGCGCATGAAACCGGTTTTTATTCGTGAAGACAAGCGGGATTATCTGCAGAAAATGGGCGCGTTCGCATTTGTGACGGCCGTCTCGGTCGCGGTGTGGCAGATCATGAAAGTGCGCGGCAGTGAAATTTTTGTCGCGGCGTGTGCGATCGCCTTTTTATATTGCCTGTACGGCTACTTTTTCCCGACCAAGCTGTTGCGCTTGGACAGCAAAGGGGCGAAGCTGCTGGCCAGCAATATTTTAATTCCCTGGAATTATATCTATGAAGTGAATGTGCAGCCTTTTATCGACGGCGAATACGAGAATGCGAAAAAGCGTTACGTCGTCTGTCGCGGCTACAGCCCGCGGGCGGAAAGCGTGGTCGAATGGTGGCGTTTGCCGGTCGGCGCGCGGCGCGCGGACAAAGTGGCGGCGCAAATCTGGCGCATGAAAGAGTTGTATAGCGGCAAGGTGGGGCAAAAGTGATCTTATCCGGAAAAGAAATTGAGCGGCGACTGGGCGAAAATATTTTTATCGATCCGTTCGATCCGCGAAAATTGAACCCGAACAGTTACAATTTGAGCTTGGCGAACGAATTGCTCGTTTATGATGAACCGAAGCTCGATATGAAAAAGAAAAATACCGCCCATCGCATTGTGATCCCCGACGACGGTTTGTGGTTGGAACCGCAGCGCCTTTACTTGGGACGCACGGCGGAATACACCCGCACGGAAGGGCTTGTGCCGATGCTCGAAGGACGTTCGTCGGTCGGCCGTCTGGGGCTTTTTATCCATGTGACCGCGGGCTTCGGCGATGTCGGTTTCGCGGGGTATTGGACGCTGGAAATGTTTTGCGTGCAGCCGATCAAAATTTACCCCAACGTGGAACTTTGCCAAATTTATTACCATTTGATCGAAGGCGACTACGAGCCGTACAAGAGCGGCAAATACCAGCATAATGAAGGCATTCAGCCGAGCCTTTTGTACAAGGACTTTGAACGCGAGACCGACGCATGAACTGCATTATCTTCGACTTGGAATGGAACGAAATCGTACCGTACCAGCTGGCGATGCAAAACGAGATCGGGTTTCCGCTTTCCGGCGAAATCATCGAGATCGGCGCGGTTCGCATGACGGGCGACGGCGACTTGAGTGATCGCTTCGATCGCTTGGTGAAGCCGAGTTTTCTGCGCCGTATGCATCCGCACGTCAAGCGATTGACGGGGATTACCTGGGAGATGCTGCAGGAGGAAGACGATTTCAAAACCGTCATGACGGAATTTAACCGCTGGTGCGGCGACGACGCGTTGCTGCTTTCGTGGGGAACTTCCGATCGGCAGGTGCTGGCGGAAAACCTGCGCCTGCATCATTTGCCGCGGACTTGGCTCCGACCTTGGTACGATGCGCAAAAAATTTTCGGCCGCTATTGTTTGGACACTTACGAGCAGTACGGCTTGGCGCGCGCGGCCGAGTACATGGGCGTGGCGATGGCGGACGACGCGCATCGCGCGGTCAATGACGCGGCGTATACGGCGCAAATTTGCGAACGCCTGCCCTTGCGGCGCGCCATTCGTGAATACGATTTTCATCGTAACTTGGGGCCGCTTGAATTTCGTCCGACCGTCGAATTTCAATATTTTGACGGTTACCGTGACAGTCAATCCGCTTGGGCGGATCCGGCTATTTGGGAAATTTACCTACCCGATCAGGACGCGCCGTTGGCCTTGACCGAGCCGGAGCGGTTGCGGCGGCACACATTACTGGCGCTCGCGATGGATCACTTGGGAAAGCGCTACCTCGTTCGCTGGAAAACGTACCAATATAAAAAAGGCCGCGGCACCGTGCATGGCGTCGCGCGCGAAACGTATCGGGCGGTACCGTTGCTGATCGCCTGGTATCGGGATGTCGCCGAGCGCAATACAAGGCGCCGTCGACTGCACGAGGCGAAAGGCAACCCCGCGTTCCGTTGACGCGACAGTCGTATGCGCGACGCGCGTCATGCTATAATAAAACAGTAAAATAACTATGTATTAGAGGAGATTCATATGGTACCGACAGAACGAATTATCATCGTTGATTTCGGCGGGCAGTACGCTCAGCTGATTGCGCGCCGCGTGCGTGAATGCGGCGTATATTCGAAAATTGTTTCCTATACGCGCGACTTGGACGAGATATTGGCGGAAAAACCGCAAGGCATTATCTTTACGGGCGGACCGGCGAGCGTTTACGAAGACGGCGCGCCGCGACTTGACTCCCGCATTTTTGAGGCGGGCATCCCGATCTTCGGCATTTGCTACGGCATGCAGTGGATGTGTCGGGAACTCGGCGGCGACGTCAAACGGCCGATTACCCGTGAATACGGCTATGCCAAAGTGCAGAAATTGGCGGACGGTGATGTCTTCGCCAACGTTTCCGCGGAAACCGATGTGTGGATGAGCCACGGCGACTATGTGGAAGAGCCGCCGATCGGTTTTGAAGTCATCGGCAAAACCGCGCACACGCCGGTCGCGGCGGTGGCGGACACTCGTCGTAAACTGTACGGCGTGCAATTCCATCCGGAAGTCAACCATTCCAAAGAGGGCATGCAGATGCTGCGCTCGTTCATTTTAGACGTTTGCGGTTGCCGCGGCGACTGGACGATGGAACATTTCGCCGAGACGGCCATTCAAGAAATTCGCGACACCGTCGGCGACGGTAAAGTATTGCTTGCTCTTTCGGGTGGGGTCGATTCGTCCGTTTGCGCGCAGCTTTTATCGCGCGCGGTCGGTTCGCAACTTACCTGCATCTTTGTCGATCACGGCTTAATGCGTAAAAACGAAGGCGACGAAGTCGAAGCCGCCTTTGCCGACAGCGGCATGCACTTCATCCGCGTCAACGCCGCCGATCGTTTCCTCGCGCGTTTAAAAGGCATTACCGATCCGGAACAAAAACGCAAAACCATCGGGGAAGAATTTATCCGCGTATTTGAAGAAGAAGGACGCAAAATCGGTCAAGTCGACTACCTCGCGCAGGGCACCATTTACCCTGACGTCGTGGAAAGCGGCACCGGCAACGCCGCCGTCATCAAAAGCCATCACAACGTCGGCGGTCTTCCGGCCGTTGTCGATTTCAAAGGTTTGATTGAACCGTTGCGCGATCTCTTCAAAGATGAAGTGCGCGCGCTCGGTGAAGAACTCGGCCTCGCCGATTACCTCGTCTGGCGGCAACCCTTCCCGGGACCCGGCTTGGGCATCCGCATCATGGGCGAAGTCACCAAAGAAAAACTTGACACCTTGCGGGAAGCCGACGCCATTTGGCGGGAAGAAATTAAAAATGCCGGCTGGGATCGCAAAGTGAACCAATACTTCGCCGTACTCACCTCGAACCGTTCGGTCGGCGTCATGGGCGACAGCCGTACCTACGCGTACACGCTCGCGCTGCGCGGCGTCACCACCACCGACTTCATGACCGCTGAATGGGCTCGCATCCCGTACGAAGTCCTTGACATCGTATCCAACCGTATCGTCAACGAAGTCGAAGGCATCAACCGAGTTGTTTACGACATCACCGGCAAGCCCCCGGCGACGATTGAATGGGAATAAGAGAAGCAAATATGTTACTGTTACAAAAACTTGAAAATACAGGGGGGTTAGCGATTTTGAAGTAGTGAAATTCTCTAAATCATACTGTTTTGATACTAAAAAGTTGAAATAGTTGGTTCAAAAGGGAGTTGTTGAATTTAGGTAAATTGTTCAGAAAGCCTTCCATCGTTTTGGTGGGAGGCTTTTGATATATGTGAAGTTGTGGAGGAGGTGTAAAATATGGGATTTTAGATCGAAGATTTGTATTGACCAATTTAAGAGTAAGAGAGAGTTTTACAGAGACAGCATTTTCAAGAGTAGAATTGTCAGCATTGATCTATCCGGTGAGTTTAGAAAAGAACTCAGAGAGCGTTCTTCCCTTGTCAGTCGTGACTCAGCAAACCTGAATCATATTGCAACGACAATAAACAGCATGGAGTTATTTGCAAAGATAATATTGAAAGTATCAATTCGCCTTGCAAGGAGAATTGATTTTTTATCAGAATTTAGAGAAAAAGTTTCTGACTATATTATAAATGAGGTAATCGGATAATGGCAGTTACGAAAATACATCCGATTAAAACCACACTGAAAAAGGCGATAGACTATATCTGTAACGGAGATAAAACCGATGATGAAATCTATGTTACAACGCACCTTTGCAGTAGAGAAAACGCCCATAAAGAATTTGAACTTACCAAGAAACAATTTAATTCAAGGACAAAGACCTTAGCCCATCATTTAATTCAATCATTTGTACCGGAAGAAGTAAGTTTTGAAGAAGTACATCAAGTTGGAATTGAACTTTGCGATAAGATTTTAGAGGGGAGATATGAGTATGTTTTAGCTACTCATATCGATAAAGATCATATTCATAATCACATCATTTTTAATTCAATAGATGTTGATGAGGGTAAGATTTATCATTCCTATTACGGCTCTTATATGAACATCAGAAACCAAAGCGACAGACTTTGCAAGGAACATAATTTATCTGTCATTGACCAAGAGACGCAAAAAGAAATCAACGAAATTAAGCGAAGAAAATTTGTTAATTGGTACGACTGGAATGAGGATAAAAAAGGTAAAAGTTATAAATCAAGACTTCAATTTGATATTGATAGGACTATAAAACAGTCAATTAATTGGCAGGACTTTTTATCTAAAATGGAAGGCTGCGGTTATGAAATTAAGATTGGCAAGCATATAGCTTTCAGGACTAAAAATCAGCAGAGATTTACTAGAGCAAAGACTATTGGAGCTAACTATACTGAGGAAAGAATTAAGGAGCGAATCCTGAATAAAGACAAAGAACTTGGCAATATCATAGATCTTAAAAATAACGATAAAGCAAAGTTAAGCAAAGGATATGAACATTGGGCAACAAAACATAATCTTAAGACTGCTGCTTCTACGCTTGTTGAAATCAGGAATAAAGGATTTAAGTCAATGGAGGAATTAGAGCGTGGTATTAGTCGAATTTCCATTGAAAAAAATGAGTTGAAGCGAGAGTTTGATAAACTGTCATGGGAACAAAAGAGGATAAAGGAAGTAGTAAAGCATATTCAAATCTGCCTCAGCAAGCGAGAACATTATGAAGGTTATCGTAGGAATCCAAACGATAAAATTTATATGATGATGAACAGAAAAGATGTAGAAGCTTATTAGATGTCTTATGAGAAAATAGATATTTTTCTTAAGCAATTCCCGCACTTGAGACATGTTGTAGTAGGAGGATTAAAGACAAAATCAAGTAAAAATCTTTTTAGCAAATTAAACGAGCATTCTAAAAAAATGCAGGTTAAACAAGAGGAGATTGCTAAGAAACATAACTCATTAGCAGCACAGTATGAGGAATTGGAGTATCTGAAAAATAATATGAATGATTATCTTGGTCGAAATAAAACTGAAAAGGAATCGGTTATTGGTGCGATTAAAAAACATAAAGCTGAAGAAAGGAGAAATCCTAAAGGGGAGATTAGAATATCTAAAGAAGCAGAAAGATAATTTTGTGGTCGGTGTGGTCTTAGGACTACATCGACTCCTTATGCTTTTATGTTGGTAAAATATAAAAAATGGCAGAATATAAAATTAAAATAGAGGGAACGCTATATTCGATGTCGAAATATGATATACTGTCTTTAAACTCAT
>OKMX01000059.1_pt1 | contig 60152 bp, 51 predicted proteins | sample 1613551 | NCBI WGS metagenome assembly OKMX01 (sample SAMN04436865, study PRJEB24849) | human gut metagenome | biome: human gut; feature: NICU; material: stool | host: Homo sapiens | place: USA: Saint Louis, MO | collected 2011-10-01 | reverse complement strand
ATCACCGCCACAGGGACGGGCGAAGACCAAAGTGCGCAAGAGTTCGGGCACTACCCGTTCTTCGCCCCATACATACGCAACACGTCAGAGGTTTTATTAGTCCCCGTCGGCCCATAAATGTAATCACAACTAACATGGCGAACTTTTGAACCAAACTCGACCGTGACGTAAGTTTCAATCATGTCGAGAATCCATTGTTTATGACCGCAAGCCCATCGACGCCATTTCTCATCGGCAATGAAGTCGCCATACAGCCAGTGATTCTCAGTGATTTTTTGCCACGCGGCGGAAGCCAAATCTCTTGTAACAACATCGCCGTTTTGAACCATGCCGGGAACCTGATTCGCGATTCCAAACAAGAATGGCCCGGCGACGTGAGTCAGTCCTTTTGCCGCGTACCGAGACGCTTTCGAGATTCTGACAACTGGCTCAAACTCGATGTTTTTCCCGGACGTCTTCTCAGTCTCGTTATGAGGAATCAAATCCTATACAACACTGTACGCTTTTACCGTCTTCCAATACACAATGACATGATAATGCAAGAATCCAGTTTCACGCCCACGTTCAAGACTGTATTTCGCGGCGAACGTGTTGTCATTATTCGCGGCAAATGTAAGAATCTCATCGAGAACACTCTGTTTCAACTTTGAAACCGGTATGGTTATCATCCAGCCGCGTGACCTAACGTCCTGAATCTTGATTCTTTTGGTTTCGTCCTAATCCTTTTGAGACGCGAACCATTGAGATGCGGAAAAGTATTGTTTTGCCATGACTTCTTCCTTTTGACTTATTTTTGAACTCACTATTGATTATATCAACGGCGTGTTTACATACGCCACTCACACATAAAAAAGCATCCCAGTCGGAAGAAATCGAGAACTGGGATGTTGTATGAGTTCACTTATATAATATCAGCCGGTAAACATGTGACAGCATGATATTACAGGATTGAATCATTGCGACATGGTTTAATCCTTATTCTGACGGAACCCGGCATCAGACTGATGCCGGGTTCTTCTTTTTATTGATTCATTGCCAGTCGTGTCAATGGATGACATGGGTGAACAGTTTTCGAGCCAATGTTGTAAGGGTGAACAGAAAACTGTTCACCCACTTTTCCGTCTGGAACCGGCAAAAAATCCCGGGTGAACAGGGTGAACAGTACAACCGTAAGAAGAAGGACGCGGGATTTTCGGGATGCTCTGGGAATCAATCGAGAATCCTAACCATTGGTATGGCGAAAGCCATAACCAATGAAAACGACGGCGATAAGCATCGTTTTTACAAATCATCACGGATTATCAGAATGCGTGGCATGGCGATTGCCATCCTCGCCAGATATTGGCAAATGGGATGGCGATTTGCCATCCTAATGAAATGATTGGAGTAAATCATGTTATATGGGTACGTTCGCGTTTCGACGCTGAAACAAGCGTAGTTAGGAACGTCGCTTGAGCATCAGAAGCAAGTTTTATTGGACTCCGGGGTTGATGAATCGCGAATCATCGTTGATGCCGGCGTTTCCGGCAAGGACATGGAACGTGACGGGTTGAAAACTTTACGTTTGGCGTTGCATGACGGCGATACTGTTTACATCACGAAACTGGACAGACTCGGGCGAAATACGCGTGATGTTCTTACAGTCGTTCAGGACTGGAAGGAACGCGGTATCGGCGTTCGGTTCATCGAGCAAGGAATCGAGACGGGCGGGGCAATGGGGAATCTGATGATAACCATGCTGTCAGCGTTCGCTGAGTTTGAGAGAACCATGATTCTAGAACGGACGCAAGCCGGTTTGGATGCGGCGAAACAGTCCGGGAAGGTTTGTCATCGCAAGCGTTCGTACTCAGACAAGAAAGCGTTAAAAGCGTCGGAGCTTCGCCGTAAAGGACTGACATTCAAAGAAATCGCAAGCGTCCTCCATTCATCGACGCGAACGATTCAACGGATGCTCCAGACGGCGGAAGAGATTGAAGGAAAGGAACAACAATGAGAATCATAGACGTTATGAACGCGGGCGATTATTCGCGGCAAGCGATGCAATACGCAACGATTCAAATGCTCGAATCGCGTCCGCATACGGCAATCACTGATGAATCGATGAAACTCGTGAACCAGCCGCATGAGGATTCATGGTTGCAATGGCAAACCACTGAACGAGAAGCGAGAATGCTGCATACCCATGCTCAGGATTGGGCGTTATGGGAAGACGGGAGGAACATCAAATGAAGCCGATGGATTTTTTGAGTTAGTACTCTGAACCGGAAATCGTTGAAGCCGTGAGAAGTACATTTTATTCATCCGGTACATACGTTTATAGCGATGACGGCGTTATAGTAACGAACATCGGCGACTTAAACCGGTATGACATCCTCCATATAAATCTCGTTGACGAAGCGACTCAAAGTCGATTCGTCGCGAATCTGCGGACTCTCAGAGAAATGATGTTTGGATGATATTAAATGAATAAGAACGAAAGTTCTTGTTCATTTGATTTTCCTATTCCAGCGGCACCCCGGCGATGAACCGGGGTTCTTTTTGTCTTTAAGTATGTCGTTTACAAACACATGTTCTCAGCCGTTGGAATCATTACCGTTCTGGAAATCAATACCATTTGCGATATGGTCTGAATACGACGAAACCCCGGCGCAAGGCCGGGGTTTCGTAAGCTGTGCGTGGCTATAGAACGACCAGCGCGATTCGGTGCATGCTGATCAGCTGGTGGCGAACAGGCTACAATTTGCGCAGCACGGTGACCACCTTGCCCATAATCGTGGCATGTGTGCCGTCGATGGGCGAGTATGCGGGGTTGTGCGGCATCAGCCAGACATGGCCGTTTTCCTTGCGGAAGGTCTTCACCGTGGCCTCGTCATCCAGCAGAGCGGCGACGATATCTCCGTTGACGGCGGAATTCTGTTCGCGCACCACCACATAGTCGCCATCGCAGATAGCGGCATCCACCATGGAATCGCCGTGGACTTCCAGCATGAACAGGGTGCCGGAGCCGGTCAGCCGTTCCGGCAGACGCATGACGTCGTCCACATGCTGCTCGGCGGTAATTGGCACACCGGCGGCAATACGGCCAACGAGCGGCACATCGTGTGATTCGGCAATGGCTTCGGCGGGGAATTGGTATATCTCCGCCACATTACTGGTGCTGGTTGCCTCTTCGCTGGCTTGGGAGGGCTTTTCGGCATTCGGGGCGGATCCTGCCACCACCTCGATGGCGCGACCCTTGTTCGCGTTCATGCGGATGAAACCCTTGTCTTCCAAAACTTGTAGCTGATGCTTGACCGAAGACGGACTTTTGAGCCCGGCGGCATTTCCGATTTCCCGGAAAGAGGGAGCGAAGCCTTGTTCGTCGATATGCGTGCGAATGGCGTCCAACACTTTGCGCTGGCGGTCGGTCAGGGTGGACTCGTCTGGCTTCTGCTTGGGGGAGAAGGGAATGGTGCTCACGTCAGGGCTCCTTTCGTTATGTCACCAGCATAACGTGTTGTTCGTGTGAAATCAAACATCTGTTCGAGTTTCGACTTGACCGCGTCGAACGTTTGTGCCATTATAAGAACAGTTGTTCGATAGAACATCTGTTCGAGAGAGGTGGTCGTGATGACTGGTTCAATGGTGATGGCCCCGGCCCGTAGCGCACGTGTAGCTATGCAGCATGCTGGAACGTCCTGCCGGAATGTGCGTGGGAAGATTATCGCAGTGATGGTCGCCTTGGCGCTGGCCTGGTGTGGTTTCGGCGCGCTTACCGCTCAGCGGGCCCAATCGGATACGGGAGCCACGCAGGTGACCAGTTATATCGTGCGGCCGGGGGATACGCTCTGGTCATATGCTTCGGCTATCACGCCTGCTGGTCATGATGTATCGGAAACGGTGGATGAGCTGATTGCGTTGAATAATCTTGAGTCCGGATCATTGCAGGCCGGGCAGCGCATTATTGTTCCGGTTGAGTAAATGAAACCCGAGCGGCATGGTTTTTCCGCCCGTACACGTTATTCTGGGGAGCATGCATTGTCCTTTTTGCCAGAACCCCGACACCAAAGTCATTGATACGCGCATTAGCGATGACGGTCATTCCATCCGTCGGCGTCGCGTATGCCCGAAATGCAACAAGCGTTTTACCACGGTGGAAACCAGTATGCTGCTGGTCACTAAACGTTCGGGTGGCGTGGAGCCATTCAGCAGAGACAAAGTGATTTCCGGCGTACGCAAAGCTTGTCAGGGGCGGCCGGTCAGAGAAGAGGATCTGAAGCTGCTGGGACAGAAAGTCGAAGAGGATCTTCGCTCCCGAGGCCTTGCCGAAGTCACCTCAGATGAAGTAGGCAAAGCCATCCTGAAACCGTTGCGTGACTTGGATGTGGTGGCGTACCTTCGATTCGCGAGTGTGTACCAGAACTTTGCAGGTCTGGAGGATTTCCAAAGCGCCATTGATGGTTTGCGTGAATAATATGCGAAAGCCATGCACCGTGATATGCGAGTGATTCGCAAACCATGGTGCGAGCCAATCATGAAGCCCAGCACTTACGAAAAAGACCCGTCATGACGACGGGTCTCTTTCATATCAATCGAGAATGAGCTGCGTCAGCTGATGACACGCATGCGAATGGTGCCTTCGATGTTGCGTAGTGCTTCAAGTGTGGCGGCGCTGGGCTTTTGAGCCACGTCGGTGACCACATAGCCAAGTTCGCCTTCGGTTGACAGCGACTGGAAGGAAACGTTGATGTTCTCCTCGCCGAGCACATGATTGACATGAGCCAGCACACCAGGAAGATTGTCGTGCAGATGGGCGATACGGCACACACCCTTGCACTCACCGAGGTTGATCTGCGGTAGGTTCACGGACAAGGAGGTAGAACCCTTGAACCAGTAATCCTCAAGACGCTGAGAGACGAAATGGCCGATGGATTCCTGAGCTTCCAAGGTGGAGCCGCCAATATGAGGAGTCAGAATCATATTGTCTTCATTGGACAGTGAGGTCTCGAACGGATCTCCGCTCTTCTTCGGTTCAACGGGGAACACGTCGACCGCCGCGCCAGACAGATGGCCGGAATCGAGGTGCTGCTTCAGAGCTCCCAGATCGGCGACGAAACCGCGCGAAAGGTTAATGAAAATCGCGTCCTGCTTCATGTGGGCGAATTGGTCTTCGCCGAAGAAGCCGGTGTTCGACTTGCGGCCATCCACGTGCAGGGTCACGGCATCGGACTGTTCCAGCAGTTCGTTGAGGGTGTCGCAACGGTGGGCGTTGCCCAGTGCCAGTTTCTCCTCAATGTCGTAGAACACCACGCGCATGCCGAGGGCCTCGGCCAGTACCGACAGCTGGGAGCCGATGTTGCCGTAGCCGATGATGCCGAGGGTCTTGCCGCGCACTTCATGCGAACCGGAAGCGGACTTGTCCCACAGGCCATGCTTGATGTGATGCGTGTGTGCGGGAATGCGGCGCATCAAGCAGATGATGTCGCAGATCACCAATTCCACCACGGAACGGGTGTTGGAGTAGGGAGCGTTGAACACGGCGATGCCGCGCTTGCCGGCATGTGCCAGATCGACCTGATTGGTGCCGATGCAGAAGCAGCCGATGGCGCTTAGCGTAGGACGCGCATCCAGCACGCGGGCTGTGACGTTGGTCTTGGAGCGTACGCCCACCAAGTCCACGCCATCCAGCGCATCGATGAGTTCGTCCTCGCTCAGGGCTCCCTTCATGGTCTCGACTTCGAAGCCGTGATCACGCAGCGATTTGGCCGCATCGGGGTGAATGTTTTCCAATAACAGTGCTTTGGGCATGCTTCATACCTTAGATGTTCAGGGACTTTTCGTCTGTTTTTGTCCGAACTATAACCAGTTTCTGGGTCGGCCTGGTCATTGCCACGTACAGGTCCGAGGCGGCGACCAGGCGGCTCGGCGCGTCATCCTCGATGAGACCGGGCTCGACCACCACGACGGCATCGAACTCCAGACCCTTGACCGTTTCAGTGCCGCAGACGCTGATTTGCTCATCCCATTCGGGCTGTTCGATGAGCCTCGCGTATTCGGCCGGGTCAAGAATGTCGGCCAGTTTGCGGCGCACGGCATCACGCACCGGGGCGATGAGATCATCCGGACAGATGACGGCGATGCGGCCGGTGCCGTCTGCCGAAACGAATTGTTCGGCAAGCTGCGACGCCTGCTCGGCCGTCGTTTCCAGCGAGGACGACATGTCGGGCACCACATTGCGGGACACCGAATCGGGGATGGTGCGCACCGCATTGACCGTGGAGATGTAGAGGCCTTCCTCCTCGGCAAATCGTGAGGCAAGTTCGGAAACTTCCTGCGGATTACGGTAGTTGATGGTCAACTCGTTCAAATCCCAGTGGCTTTCGCCGAACAGGCGGTTCATCGATTTGCTCCAGCGTCGGGTGCCACCCAGCGCTGAAGTCTGCGCCACATCGCCCACGATGGTGAACGAGCGGGAGGGGCAACGGCGGATCAACATACGCCAGTCCATGGCGGTCAATTCCTGCGCTTCGTCGACCACGATGTGCCCGTAGGCCCATTCACGGTCGGCCGCGGCCCGCTGCGCGGTCAGCTCAGCGTCGTCCCCGTTCATCTGGTCGAGCAGCATCTGACTGGAGACGATGCCTCCACCCAGACCGGTCGCGGCCAGCGTGTCTTTGGCATACTGCTCTTCGGCGGCACGACGTGCGTCGTCGGCAAACTGGCGGGCCACCGTCTTGGGATCGGGGCCCAGCATATCCATTGCTTCGTCGAGCAGCGGAATATCGGAGCGGGTCAACGGGGAGCCTTTGGGGCGGGCAAGTGCCGCGATGTCGTTGTCGGTCAGCCAACCAGCCAGAGACTTCAGACGTTCGGGATGGGCGAACAGCTGATCGATGAGCCATGGGGCGGTCATCGGCAGCCAGCACAGGTTCAGGGTCTTGCGAACCTGCTCGTTCATACGAAGCAGTGACATCGCGCGGTTCAGCTCCGCCTGATCCGGCGTGTAATCAAGCTGTTCGGCATAACGGTTCTGCATGCTGGTCAGCATCGAACGGATAAAGGTCTCGCGGGCCTTGTTATGAGGTTGCCGGGTGCGCTTCGCGTCCGCCTGCGCCTGTTCGATATCAGTGGCCAGCATCGGTACCTGAATGCCGCTAATGGTTACTGTCGGCAGAACAGCGGGAACACGCACGCGTGCGGCGATGGCATTGGCCACTACGGAGGTCATGCGTCGATCGCCCTTGAGCTTGGCTGCATAAGGGGAGTCGACCGCCGTGGCGGTGATGCCGGGAATCAGATCGCTGATGGTGCGTGAGACCACGCCGGTCTCGCCCAAGGAGGGTAGCACCTGATCGATGTAGTGCAGGAACGCCGAGCTGGGGCCAACAACCAGCACGCCGGAACGCTCCAGCGTGCGCCGGTGCGTGTACAGCAGGTAGGCGGCGCGATGGAGCGCCACGGCCGTCTTGCCGGTGCCGGGGCCGCCCTGCACCACCACGGCGCGATTCATGTCGGAACGGATGATGCGGTCCTGCTCGGCCTGAATGGTGGCCACGATATCGGTCATCTTGCCGGTGCGGCGTGAGCTCAGCGAAGCCAGCAGCGCACCCTCGCCGGTCAATGTGCCGGCGGAAGACGCCTGGCCGACCTGGTCTGAATGCACGTCGAGCACCTCATCCTCAACGCCCACGACTTCGCGGAAACTCAAGGTGATATGCCTGCGCATCACGATGTCGCCGTGATTGGAGGGGGTCGCCTCATAGAAAGGACGTGCGGCTTCGGCACGCCAGTCGGTCAGAATCGGCTCATGGTCCGGGCTCGACAGGCCGATGCGGCCGATGTAATGACGGTCGCCGTTCTTGGCATCGAGGCGGCCAAACACCAGCCGATCCTCAACGCTGCGCAATTGCGTGAGGCGGTTTTCGTACATTGTGGCAAAGGAGTCTCGTTCGCTGCGTTGCGTGGGGGATCCGTGGGAGCCGGCGGCGCGTACGGTGTCCAGGCGTTGCCACATTTCGGCTCGCAGATCATCCAATCGTCCATAGGCGCGATTGACGGCCTGCTGCTCCTCATGCAGCTGGGAGGCGTAACTCGACATGCTGTCCTCTTCGTTCCATTTCCGTGGGGCAGAAAAACTTAAGGCATTCAAATTTACCGCACACCCCCTACGTCAGTGATGCGGACAACCCGGAATAGGTGAATTCAGCGTGAATTCGCCATGCTGCTCGGTCGGTGGAGTGCACAACGTGGATTGGATGTGCGGAGCGTCCATTCGTGCGACAGTCGTGGCCGACACGCGCAATCCATCGATAATCGCCCTAAAAGGGTGAGCAAATCGTGTATGAGTGGGGAGAAATGGGGAATCGTGGGGTAGAGTGGTGAACCAGTTGGCCGAAGTGTATCCCACGTAACGATGAAGGAGGTGGAGCCATGGTTGCCGATCAGACGATTCGCGACGCTGATGCCAACGCACAAGGCTCCACCACTATGGCCGATCTCATGGCTGGTCTGCCGCCATTGCTTCTCGGCACATATACGCCGAAGATCGATGCCAAGGGCCGTATGGCGCTTCCGGCCAAATTCCGCTCCCAGCTGGGGCAGGGCCTGGTCATGGCCCGAGGCCAGGAACGGTGCGTGTACCTGCTGCCGTTCGATGAATTTCGACGTATCGCCTCGCAGATTCAGCGTGTGTCGGTGGGAAACAAAACCGCCCGCGAATACCTGCGTGTGTTCCTTTCCGGTGCCGTCGACCAGCAGCCGGACAAGCAGGGCCGCGTGCTGGTGCCGCAGATGCTGCGCGATTACGCCAATCTGGGTTCCGACGTCGTGGTGATCGGCGTTGGCACCCGTGCCGAACTGTGGAATAAGGACACGTGGGAGTCCTACCTCGCCGAGAAGGAAGAGGGATATTCCGATATTGCTGACGATGTGTTGCCGGAGGTGGAATTCTGATGGTTGATGTGGCGAATATTCATCTGCCGGTATTGCTTGACGATTGCGTGAACCTGATGGCACCTGCCCTGGAACATGAGAACGCCATCGCAGTGGATTGCACCCTGGGCCTTGCCGGCCATTCCATCGCCTTCCTCAAGGCCGCGCCTCAGGCTCGGCTCATCGGCATTGATCGTGACAGTGAAGCGCTGGGGCTGGCCACCGAACGTATGGAACGGGAGGGGCTCGCCGATCGATTCATTCCGGTGCATGCCGCCTTCGATCAGCTCGATCAGGTGTTGGCGGACCAAGACATCGAACGCGTGGACGCCGTATTCATGGATCTGGGATTATCCAGCCTGCAGATCGACGAAACCGATCGTGGCTTCTCCTATTCGCATGATGCGCCGCTGGATATGCGCATGGACGTCAGCCAGCCGTTGACGGCCGAACGGATTCTTGCCACCTATGATGCGGCGGAACTGGTCCGCATATTCAAGGAATACGGTGAAGAGCGTTTCTCGCGTCAGATCGCCCGCGCCATCGTGGCGCGTCGAGACAAGGAGCCGTTTACCACCACTGCACAGCTCAACCGTCTGGTCGATGAAGTGGTGCCGCAAGCCCACCGCCCGGCGGGCAATCCCGCTAAACGCGTCTTCCAGGCGTTGCGCATTGAAGTCAACGGCGAATTGGACAAGCTCGCCTCCACATTGCCGCAAGCCGCGAACCGACTGCATGTCGGGGGACGACTGGTGGTGGAGTCCTATCATTCGCTCGAAGACAAAACCGTCAAATCGTTCATGGCACAAGGGCTGCGAGTGGATGTTCCGGCTGGCCTGCCTGTCATACCGCCGGATGCCCAACCGTTTTTCACGGATCTCACGCGAGGTGCCATCAAGGCCGACGAACATGAAATCGCAGCCAACCCGAGATCGGCTTCGGTGCGGTTGCGGGCGGTGGAAGTCAGCCGTGAGATTCCGTCACGATGGGGGAAACGCTTTACGCAAACCGCGCAGGGCCTGAATGACGTCAAGATACAAGGCTCCGCGTCTCCGGGCAGAGCCAAAAACACAGCACGAATTCGTACAAGGAGGGGATAACAGCATATGGCAACTGCACGTAGCATTCGATCGAACGCGGCTCCGGCCTCGAACCGGCCGCACACCAAGCATCAGTCCTCCTCCCGACCTGAGCTGCGGGTGGTCTCCAACCCGCGTGGAGACAAGCAGGGCAATGTCGTCGGACGGGTCATCGAATGGACCAGAACAAGAAGCGCACCGCTGGTGCACGTGGCCATCGCAGTGATCTTCCTCGTCGGCACCTTGTTCGGCGCGCTGATGCTGCGTACCCAGATGGTGCAGAACTCGTTTGAGGCGGCACAGATCGAAACCAACATCAACAGACTTACCCAAGATGTCGAAGACGATCAGGCCAAACTCGGTCAATTAGTCGCGAACCTGCCCGACAAGGCCAGCGACATGGGCATGGTCCCGCAGCAGGGATCAGTGTCCATCGACTTAAGCGGATACCAGTCCAACAAAGGCGGAACCCAGTGAACACCATTCGTCGCATCGTAGAGTTCGCCAAGGTCAAGACCTTCGCGTTCAAATGCATCGCCATCGGCGCCGCATTGGCGTTGGTGGCGTCGGCATGCGTGATTCGGCTGGCCTCCACCCAGCTCATCGGCGGCCGTCAAACCGCACAAGCGGCCACGGCTAACCGCACCCTGACCGTGACGTTGAGCGCCAAGCGTGGGCGTATCCTCGACGTCAACGGCTCCGTGCTCGCTCAAAGCGTGGAGCGTTATACTATCGTCGCCAATCCGGAGGCTGCACAGGAGTTCGAGCCGATTACTTGCAATGACAACACCCGTGATTACTGCCACGAAATTGACGGCAAACCCGTGGACGCTACCGGAGCGGCGGCCGTGGGCCGACTGCTGGCCAAAGTCCTGGATATGAACGCCATGGAACTGGGCGCTGATCTGTCCGGTACCGGGCAGTATGTGATTCTGAAGAAAGATGTGACTCCGCAGGTCAAGCGCAGCATCGAGGCGTTGCACCTGGGCGGTATTGTCTGGGGTGAGCTGAGCAGTGAACGACTGTATGCGGATGGCGATCTCATGGGCGCGCTGCTTGGCGGCGTGAACGACAACGGCGATGGCGTCGCCGGCATCGAGCAGGTCGAGAACAAGACGCTTACCGGAACCGATGGCCATGAAACCTACCAGCGTGGTAATGGCGGCGAAGAGATTCCCGGCACCATGACCGAATCGGTGGCGGCCAAAAATGGAGACGATGTCACCCTGACCATTGACCGTGATGTGCAATGGTATGTCAAAAAGGCCTTGAAGGAGGCCGAATCCAAGTATGGTGCAGCGTGGGCGATCGCCGTGGTGCAGGATGTCCAGAGCGGGGAGATTCTCGCACTGGCCGATAGCGATGAAGTACAGGCTGGTACCGATGCGGCGAAGATGAGCCCGTCTCGGTCCGTGTCCGAAACCTTCGAACCTGGTTCGGTGGGCAAGGTCATCTCCATGTCCGGCTATCTGCAGATGGGACTGCATAAGATGAGCGATCAATTGTCGGTCCCGGACCACATCACACAGGAGGGCCAGACCTACAAGGACTCATTCGACCATGGCACTGAGCGCTGGACGCTCGCCGGCATTCTGCAGAACTCATCGAACGTCGGCATGATTATGGCCGGGGAGAACTATCCGGATGAGCAACGCTACGAGTACCTGACCAAATTCGGCATCGGACAACCGACCGGACTGAACCTGCCCGGTGAATCGAGCGGTCTGCTCACCAACCCTTCGGCGTGGGATCTGCGTACGCGCAACACCATCCTGTTTGGTCAGGGCTACACCGTCAACGCCCTGCAGCTCAACAACGTGGTGGCCACCATCGCGAACAAGGGTGTCAAGCAGCAGCAGTCGATCATCAAATCAACCACCGATGCCAATGGCAAGACCACTGAGACCAAGAAGGGCGAAGCCACCCGCGTGGTGGATGAAAAGGTCGCATCGGACATGATGAATGCGATGGAATCAGTGGCGGAAGGCTACAACAAGTTCGTCAAGGTCGATGGTTACCGCATGGCCGCCAAGTCCGGTACCGCAGAGGTGCAGAGCTCGGATGGCACGCTCTCGTCCATTATCTCCGATTATTCCGTGGTGATTCCCGCGGACAACCCGCGCTATGCGGTCACCGTGGTGCTGAAGGATCCGAATGGTGTGTTCGGCGGTCTGACGGCCGGCCCTGTTTCCGCACAGATTTGTGAGTTCCTTATGCAGAAATACGAGGTGCCTGTCTCCAGTCCACGCAAAAATGCTATTCCAGTCACGTGGTAAGGATCAGGGGAGAAAGGCGATAGCCCATGAGTGCAGTGAGCGAATCCATCGCCCAGCGGGTGACCTTGGGAATGCTGGTCGAACGGTACGGTTTTGAAGTCGATCCACCCTTCGCCACCAATGTCACCATTACCTCACTCAGCGATGCCGTGGACACCGTGATTCCCGGCTCGCTGTTCATCTGCACGCATGAGCAGGAACCCGATGTACTGCATGCCGCACAGGCCGGTGCCTATGCGGCGTTGCTGCCACGCGCGTCCAAAGGGCAGATCGCCAATGCCGATATACCGTTGCTCTACGGCGATTTCGACGATCGCGTACTCGGCGATCTGGCCAGCGGCCTGACCGGCGGACCATCCAACGCCATGGCGGTGTTCGCGGTGACCGGTGCGGATGAGCAGGCCGTCGACGCAGGCGTGTCCCAGCTCTCCGAATTCCTGCACATGCTGGGCAATCCGGTGGCGGTAATCACCGCATCCGGGTCCACGTCGATGACACGTACCATGAACCTGAACTATCCTCTGGGCATCCTCGATATGCAGCGCGCGCTGTCCGTGTGCGCCGAAGACGGTGTGGCGGCCGTGATCATCGCCATGGATGACCGCACGTTGGCCGAGCATGCGTTGGAATCGGTGAACGTGGATGTACTGGGCACGGAAGATGTCAACGCAAGCGCAAGCTTGGACGAATTGAAGACACGCTACGCATTCGTTGCGGAACATGACATGTCCATGACCTCGTCGACACCCGAATCGGATGAAATGGCTGCGGATTCACCGGCAATGTATGACCGCGTCCGACTCGGGCACATGTCCTTGGCCATCGCCATGGTACTGGCCGCCGGCGTGAGGAAAAACAACATACGCAGTGCCCTGCATGTGACCAATAATCTCAATTAAGTCCGTGGATACGGGACGAAGCGTAATCGTAAAGGAGTTTGAAACACCATGGTTCCGATGAGCGTGGAGGAAATCGCCAAGGCCGTCGATGGTCGATTGATCGGAGACGCCGATTCCGAGTCTCGAGCCACCAATACGGTCAGCGACTCGCGGCAGGCCGGCCCCGGATCGGTGTTTGTGGCCATCCGAGGCGAGCGTGTCGATGGGCATGACTTTGTGGCGAAAACCGCTGAACAGGGAGCCACGGTGGCCATCGTCGACCATGAGGTGGAGTCCGATGGCCTGCCGCAGATCGTAGTGAAAGACACGGTCGACGCCCTTGGCGAGCTCGCCCGACACAACATCGTTCGCCGTCGCGAGCTGGACGGCGACTTCGACATCATCGGATTGACCGGTTCGGTGGGCAAGACCACCACCAAGGATCTGCTCTCCTCCCTGCTTGCCACCGTAGGCCCGACCGTGGCTCCGGTGGGATCGTTCAACAATGAGATCGGCCTGCCGCTCACTGCGTTGCGGGTCGATGAGCACACCCGGTTCTTCGTGGCTGAGATGGGTGCCAGCCATATCGGCGAAATCGCGCGACTGACCCGTATCGCACCGCCAAACACGGCAATCGTATTGAAGGTCGGCGTCGCTCACCTTGGAGAATTCGGCTCCCGCGAACGCATCGCACAGGCGAAAAGCGAAATCGTGCAGGGACTGCTTCCCGGAGGCACCGCGGTACTGAACGCCGATGACGAACACGTGGTTCCCATGGCCGGCCTGGCCAGCGGCGATGTGCTGTGGTTCGGCTTGGGATCGTCGCAGGAGCCCGAGGTGCGGGCCATTGATGTCACTGCCGACCGGTCCGATCATGCTGAATTCACGTTGGTCGATGCGGACGGCAACCATACGCCGGTGCATCTGGGCATTCCTGGACGTCACAACGTGATGAACGCGTTGGCCGCCGCAACCGTGGCGATGCGTTACGGTATGACACCCGAAACGGTGGCGCGGATTCTGGCCTCGCAGCACACCATCAGCCCTCATCGCATGGCATTGTCTACGGTGAATCGCGAGGGGACTTCCTTCACGCTGATCGATGATTCCTTCAATGCCAATCCCGACTCCATGAAAGCCGGCCTGAACGGGTTGAAGGCTTGGAACTCAAATGACGGCAAGGAGCCGTTCCGCGTGGCGCTGCTGGGTGCCATGCTGGAACTCGGCGCCGATGAAACGGCATTGCACACCTCGATCGGCACGTATGCGGCCGAATTGGGCATCGACGCGATCATCGCGGTCGGTTCCGCCCAAGACCAACATCTCGATGCACTGGCACAGGCTCTGGCGGACGGTGCCCGTCAGCCCCAATCGGCGTCGGTGGATTGCGTACACGACATCGATGCGGCCGAACAGCTGGTCATCGACTTGGCGCGCAACCATCCCGACGCTGTGGTACTGCTCAAGGGATCGCACGCGTCAGGCCTGAGCGCTTTGGCTGAACGCTGGGCAAAGAACTGACCTGATAACCACCCCAAGAAACCGACAAGAAAGAGAAGCTGCACGTGATTGCTCTGATCATTGGAATGCTGGTGTCGCTCATCGTCACCTTAGTCGGCACCCCGCTGCTGATTCGGCTGGTCCACAAGCTGCACTATGGCCAGTACATCCGCCAGGATGGGCCGCAGTCGCATCTGGTCAAGCGCGGCACCCCCACGTTGGGCGGCGTGGTCATCAACTTCGCGATTCTGCTCGGTTGGGCATCCTCCGCACTGTACCGATACCTGCGTTCGGGCGACGTGCCCTCCTGGTCCGCGGTGCTCGTACTGTTCGCCATGCTGTCGATGGGTCTGCTGGGCTTTATCGACGACTTCGCCAAGGTGCGTAAGAAGCAGAACGCAGGCCTATCGGTGGGCGGCAAGTTCATCGGCCAGTTCATCTTCGCCACCATCTACGCGGTGCTGGCGCTGCTGATTCCCACCAAATCGGGATTCCCCAGTGCGCAGGCGGGCATCAGCTTCATCGAACAGCCGTTCTTCAACTTCGACTTCGCCGGCCGTGCCGTATCCATCATCCTGTTCGTCATCTGGGTGAACTTCCTGATGACCGCATGGACCAACGCAGTGAATCTGACGGATGGGCTTGACGGTCTGGCGGCAGGTTCGTCGATGATCGCCTTCACCGGTTTTGGCATCATCGCATTCTGGGAAAGCTACCACATCAAGGGCGGCAGCCATGGCGGCTATTCCTATGCCGTGTCCGATCCTCTCGATCTGACCGTCATCGCTGTATGCGCGGCCGTCGCCTGCTTCGGTTTCCTGTGGTACAACTCGAACCCCGCATCGATTTTCATGGGTGATACCGGTTCCCTGGCCTTGGGCGGTCTGTTCGCAGCCCTGTCCATCGCCACGCACACCGAATTCCTGGCGGTGGTTCTGGGTGGACTGTACGTCATGGAAGCCATGAGCGACGTCATCCAAGTCGGGTACTTCAAGATGACCCACAAACGCGTATTCAAGATGGCACCGATCCACCATCATTTCGAACTGAAGGGTTGGACCGAAACCAAGGTGGTGGTGCGGTTCTGGATGATCGAACTCATCTTCGTGCTGCTCGCCCTGACGATTTTCTACGGCGACTGGGTCACCCGCTCCGGCCTGCTGTTCAGCTAGCGGAAATCTGGGTGGGATTATGCTCACCCACGGAATTCCTATATCAGGAGGAACAATGCAAGTAGCGGATAAGACAGTGGTGATCGCCGGACTGGGTGTGTCCGGCACCTCGTTGGCGGAGGTATTGAGGGAACGCGGCGCCCACGTGATTGGCGTCGACGAGAGGAAGCCCGAGGCTGATCTCCGCTCCTTTGATGACGTGGACTGGGACCATGTGGACTACGTCATGTCGTCCCCGGTGTTCAACCCCCGCACCCCGTTCGTGCTGGAGGCCCAACGCCGTGGCATCCCCGTGATGAGCGAGGTGGAATTCGCATGGCAGCTGCGTGTGAATAACGAGCACACCGGTACTCCGGCTCCATGGATCGGCATCACCGGCACCAACGGCAAAACCTCCACCACCGAGATGACCTCGGAAATGCTCACCGCCTGCGGACTCGACGCGCCGACCGCCGGTAATATCGCCTCCGGAGACATGAGCATGAGCCTGTCTCGTTGCGCCACCAATCCTCAGCACGACGTACTGTGCGTGGAACTGAGCTCCTTCCAATTGCACTTCACCGATTCGCTGGCACTTGACTGCGCGGCGATCACCAATATCGCCGACGATCACCTCGACTGGCATGGCGGGCGCGAGAATTACGCCACCGACAAATCCAAGGTGTTCCACAACGCCAAACGCGCCATCGTCTACAATGCGCAGGACGCCAAAGTCAGCGAACTGGCGGCCGAGGCCCAAACCGCCGAAGGATGCCGCAAGGTGGGATTCACGCTCGAGGCCCCCCAAGCCGGTCAGATCGGCATTGAAGATGGCTGGATCGTGGACAGGAGCGGCGTGGCCGGCGGCGCAGTGGGGGAGCCGGTCAGACTGGCCGCCATCACCGATTTCACGCATCTGGCAGAGCCGGACGGCTCACTGTACCCGCATCTGGTGGCCGATGCATTGACGGCATTGGCGTTGGTGCTGGGACTTGGCGCTGATCGCGATACCGCGCTGAAGGCGCTTACCTCGTTCAAGCCGGGCGGCCATCGCATCGAAACCGTGGCTGAGGCCGTAGTCGAGGGCGGCTCCGTTCGTTTCGTGGACGATTCCAAAGCCACCAACGGCCATGCGGCACGCGCCTCGCTGTCCAGCTTCCCGGCCAAGTCTGTGATCTGGATTGCCGGAGGTCTGGCCAAGGGCAGTCGATTCGAGGACCTGGTCAAGGACCAGGCACATACCATCAAAGCGGCCGTCATCATCGGCAAAGACCAGCAGCCGATGGTCGAAGCGTTTGCCAGCCAAGCTCCGGATATCCCGGTGACCATCATCGATCCCGAAGACAACGATACCGTCATGGATCGTGCCGTCGAAGCCTGCGGCACGTATGCCGCCGCCGGCGACATCGTGCTTATGGCTCCGGCCTGCGCCTCCATGGATCAGTTCAGGTCCTATGCGGATCGAGGCAATCGATTCGCCGCCGCAGCCAAGACGTGGAGCGAGGTGCATGGCCTCCACTGATACCCATAAGCGTAAGGCATACAGAGCCCCTGACAGGCCCGCACTCGAGATCACCGACTACACGGGTTGGCGAAGCTTGCTCAACCCGCTATGGTGCTACCACGGATTCCGCATGGCTGTGGTGGGGCTGACATGCTTCGGCCTGATCATGGTGTTCTCCAGCTCCACGGTCACCATGGCCGCACTGGGCAAGTCGCCGTTCCTTCAGCTTCTGAACCAGGGCGCGTTTTGCCTGATCGGCTTGGTGCTGGGCTTCGTGGCATTGACGATGCCGGTGACGTTCTGGAAACGGACCGGCGTGTTCTTTGTGATGGGTGCCTGCCTGTTGCAGGCGCTGACCTTTACTCCGCTGGGTCTCGACGTCTACGGCAACAAAGGTTGGCTGAACCTCGGCTTCACCACTATCCAGCCGGCCGAATTCATGAAGTTCGCGATGTGCATATGGCTGCCCTCGTCGTTGCATGCCTGCAGCAAGATGTACCACAAGGAGGGAATCAAAGCATATGCCGCGCCGTTGGTGTTGTATGCGATAGGAGTGGCGCTGGTGATGGGCGGCAAGGACCTCGGCACGGCCATGATTCTGGTCTCCATCGGAGGCGTGGCCTTCCTGATCGTCGGATTCCCCGGCAAATGGATGGGAATCGGCGTATTGGGCGCGGTGGTTATGGTCGGTGCATTGGCGGTTTCCAGCCCGAACCGCATGCGTCGTATTCTGGCCACATATGGCGATTGCTCGGCCGCTGACGCGCAGAGCGTATGCTACCAGTCCATTCACGCCAAGTACGCCATCGCCTCCGGAGGCTTTCTGGGATTGGGCATCGGCAATTCGCGTGAGAAATGGAATTACCTGCCGGCCGCCCATAACGATTTCATTTTCGCGATCATCGGCGAGGAGACCGGATTCGTCGGTTGCGCCATCGTATTGCTGTTCTTCGCGATTCTCGCCTGGTGCATGATCGTCATCGCATTGCAGGTCACCGATCGTTATGTTGCCATGGTGCTGATGTGCGTCACCATTTGGATCGTGGGCCAGGCCATGGTCAACATCGGCGTGGTCGTGGGTGTGTTCCCGGTATTGGGCGTGCCTATGCCGTTCGTCTCCGCAGGTGGCTCATCCATGATCATGTGCTTGACGGCGGCCGGACTGGTTGTGGGACTTATGCGCTCTCAACCGCAGATAAAACAGTCGCGTCAGAGCGCGTAAGTAGACTCGGTAATCATGAATCAAGGCACACCACATATCGTTCTTGCTGGCGGCGGTACCGCCGGACATGTCAATCCGCTGCTCGCGGTCGCCGGAGCGATTCGCGACATCGAACCCATGGCACAGGTCACCGTCATCGGCACTGCGGTGGGTTTGGAGAAGGATTTGGTGCCTGAGGCCGGCTACGAGCTCGACACCATCGAAAAAGTGCCGTTCCCGCGTCGCCCTAACCTGTACATGCTTCGCTTCCCGGCAAAATGGAAGCGAGAAACCACCAAGGTGCGCTCCATTCTTGAAACGCGGCATGCAGATGTCGTGGCCGGATTCGGCGGGTATGCTTCCGCCCCCGTCTACGCCACCGCACGCAAGATGGGCATTCCGATTGCCATCCATGAGCAGAATGCGCGTGCCGGCATGGCCAATAAACTGGGCGCTCGTTGGGCCGATTTCATCGGTACCGTGTACGAGGGCACCGGTCTCAAACCGCGTGCCGGAGCCGACATCGAGCGCGTCGGTCTGCCGTTGCGCCCGGCCATCGCCTCCCTGACCAAACGCATCGGTGACGACCGTGCCGCCGTACGCCGTGAATCGGCCGCACAGCTTGGCGTCGATCCGAACCGTCCGCTGGTGCTGGTCACTGGCGGATCGCTGGGAGCGCAAAGCCTGAACCGCGCCATCGCCTCCTCCGCCGCAGACCTGTTGGCCCACGCACAAATCATCCACTTGACCGGGCGAGGCAAAATCAGCGAAGTACGCGAACTGGTCACGGCCTCGGCCGGCGCGGACGTGCTTACCGGCATCGGCCCCGAATCGGCCGGACAAGGTGACTACCATACCGCCGAATATCTGGAACGAATCGATCTGGCCTTCGCCTGTGCCGACTTGGTGATTTGCCGCGCCGGAGCCGGATCGGTATCCGAGCTGGCTGCACTGGGTCTGCCGGCCATTTACGTGCCGCTGCCCATCGGCAACGGCGAGCAGCGTTTCAACGCCGAGCCAGTGGTGAACGCCGGCGGCGGCCTTCTGGTCGCAGACAAGGACCTGACCCCGCAGTGGGTGCATGAGCATGTGCCCGATCTGCTCGCCGATCACGAACGACTTGCCGAATTCGGCCGCAAGGCATGGGAATACGGCATCAGAAACGCTGCCGAAATCATGGCCCGGCACGTTCTGCAATTAGCCGAACCATCCAAATAGTATTCAGATATCATCCCGTGCGCGATACGGGCCAATCCCGTCCCGCAACACGAGATACGGTCATAATATAGGGTGCTGGAATCCCCAAAGGAGTTTTGAATTGTCTCAAGATCAGCCCATCGTGCTTGACCCCACGTATGTCTCATTCGATGCTGCGGCCCGCCCCGCGGATCTCGGCGCCACCCATTTCATCGGTATCGGCGGTGCCGGTATGAGCGTTCTGGCCGAAATGCTGCACGCCGAAGGAGTCGCGGTGGACGGCTCCGATCGCGCACACAGCGCCAAAACCGACCGACTTGAAACGCTGGGCATCACCGTTGAATTCGGGCAGCGAGCCGAAAACATCGCCCAGGCCGAGACCGTGGTCTACTCCAGCGCCATCAAACCGGACAATCCGGAAATCGTCGCAACGCACGCGGCGGGCAAGCGCATTGTGCATCGCAGTGACATCCTCGCCTTGCTCATGAATGGCAAACGAGCCGTCACCGTGGCCGGAGCGCACGGCAAAACCACCACCAGCTCCATGCTGTCCCACATTCTGGTGAACGCCGGTGCCGATCCAAGCTACGCCATCGGCGGCTTTATCCAAGGCCCGGACGGCACCACGCTGGACGGTGGACACGCGGGCAAAGGTGATATTCTGGTGGCCGAAGCCGACGAATCGGACGGCAGCTTCGCCAAATACCATCCGACCATCGCCATTATCACCAACTGTGAAGCCGATCATCTCGACCATTACGGCGACGGAGCCCACTACCGTGCCGCGTTCGTTGCCCACGCCGGCCGGGCCACCGGTCACGTGATCATCAGCATCGACGATCCCGACGGACTTGCCGTGCTGGAGGCCCTGCCCGCCGACGTGAAATCCCATACCGTTGCTTACGGCACTACCGCGCGTGAATCCCTGCCCGATTTGGGCGGTGCCGCGTATGTCTGGATCGCTTCGGAAAGCGAGACCGCAGGCAGCGGCGTCGAACAGCTCACCCTGCATCTGCCGGCCGCGGTGACGGCGGGGGAGCCGGTATCTCAGAGCGTTGCCCTGAAGGTTCCTGGCGTGCACAATGCGCGCAATGCGGCCGCCGCCATCAGCGCTGCCGTGCTGCTGGGCGTGAGCCCCGCAGACGCGGCCAAGGCGGCCGGCACATTCCTCGGTGCGGCACGCCGCTTCCAGGTGCGTGGCACGGTCAAGCAGGTCACTGTAGTGGACGATTACGCCCACCATCCCACCGAAATCGCGGCCCTGTTGGATGCGGCCCGACGCCGGTACCCCGATTCGACCATTCGTGTGATCTTCCAGCCACACCTGTTCTCCCGCACCAAGTTTTTCGCGCACCAGTTCGCCAAATCCTTGGCCAAAGCCGATGACGTCATTATCACCGGCATCTTCCCGGCCCGTGAAAAGCAGGCCGATTTCCCGGACATCAGCCCCTCCACCATCGTGGACGCGGCTGCGGGACTCAAGGATGCTTCCGCAGGCACGTGGATTCAGCCGGTCGAGGATATGTGCCTGGCCGCCAAGATGATGGCCATGCGCGCCCACCACGGCGACGTGATCTTCACCGTGGGCGCGGGCGACATCACCGACATGGATCAGGTGCTGCTCACCGCACTTGAGGCCCATCGGGAAAGCTGCGAGTGATGTCCGGGCGCACGGTCAGATCCGGGGGCAATGACAACGGCTCACGTCGTTCGTCCGGCAATCCCCGCAAGCCGCGCATCATCGGTTCACACGGAAACACGGGTCACTCGTCGAAGTCTCGCACTCCCCGGTCCGTGTCTTCCGGGCATGAGATCGACGAGCCGGAGATCATCGACGATGTGACGGTAGCCAAGGGCCAGGCCGGTGCCTTCGTCGATGCACGACGGTTGCACAGCGAGGATTACGTTGCCGAAACGCTGCATCAGACCACCGGCTCCCTAGGAGTCGTATCACGCCCGAAAGTGGTGAATTTCACCGAACGCGCCAGAGAACGCAAGCGTGCGAACGTACGTGTCGTTGCGTTACGCGTGTTGATTGCTGCCGTCAGCGTGGCTGTAGTGACGGGGCTAACGTGGCTGCTGCTCTTCTCGTCGGTGTTTCGTCTGGAAACCAGCGAGATCGGCGTATCCGGTGCCAACGAATGGGTGAGCGCGCAGACCATCCATGCCATCGCCGATAAGCAGGCTGGGAAGTCGTTGTTCCTGGTCTCCGCCCATGAGGTCACAGAGCAACTCAAATCCATTCCCGGCGTCAGCGAGGCCAAGGTCTCCAAACAGTTCCCCAAGTCGATGAGCGTGGAAGTCAAGGCGCAACGGCCTGCGGCCATGCTGAAAAGCGGCGATACCCTGACCGCGGTGGATCCCCAGGCGCGCGTGTTGAACTCGGTGAAGAACGCCAACGTGGATGGCATCCCGGTGATCGAGGTCAAGGATATAGACGCCAGTCTCAAGAACCGTTCGGTGAAGGAGGCGCTGACGATTCTGGGCGCATTGCCGGAATCGATGCGTAAGTCCATTACCAAGGTCACCGCTGAGACGCAGGATTCGGTGACCACCACGCTTAACGACGGTGACCGCGTAATCATTTGGGGAGACTCCTCGCAGCTGAAGCTGAAGCTGGCGGAAGTCGAGGAAATCGACAAGAACATCACCGCTGGCACGGCTGGCTTTGCCGGCAAACATCAGATTGATGTTTCCGCATCCCAGAAGCCCATCATCAAGTGACGGCGATTCCGTTGGCTTCGTTGGTTCCGTTGGTTCCGGGGCGGCGTTCGCTCCGTTGGCCCTGCTGACAACGTTGGTCCCGTCAATGCCGGGGCGGCGTTCGCTGCTGGCGATTTGCGCGAGTAGCGCCATAGGGTGTATGCTGAGAAGTCCGGCCGAAAAGCCGGAAGCTTGATAACTCAAGATTGGGGGCGATCGGTTTCGACGGTGACCTGTTCGCCGCAGGGAAGCGTGCCGAGAACGCCGGGTCCGCTCGTGGATGACCTCGGCAAAAGAATAAGTGCTAAATCTAACCGCACTGAGTTCGCTCTCGCTGCCTGATTTTTAGTCAGGATTAACCAGTGGGCAGCCGCTCCGTTCACTCCTCCTCGTCTTTGGGAGGATGCTGAGCGTCGTTTAGAAGACTTGCTGATGCAGTTGAGCCTCAGGGCTGCATCGGGACTTTAACTGCGGATATGCTCGCCATCAGTTGTCTGCGACATCGATGGGGGCAGAAAAATCGCCAACTTGGCCAGCAGACTACGCACGTAGAAGACTGTGGGCTCGGTCATCGGACCGGGGTTCAATTCCCCGCGCCTCCACGATTCCGTTTCGGCGGAAAATAGCCGTTTTGCCTTGCGGGAGTAGGGCTGAGCGGCTTTTCTTATTCCCGTCGATTCCCTCGTATTCCCTCGGTTTCACGGGATAATGTGGGCAAAATGTGGGCAAAAATCGAGCCCGCGAAGCCCTCTGCCACAACGCGAAGACGGCCCCGACCGGCAAGTAGGCCGACTCGGGTTGAGTCGTCTGCGATGCCGGACGGGGCCGAACTGTGCGTGGTGGTCATGCGGCGAGGTCGAGGCGCTGTTTGATGGCGCTGACGCCGATGAGCGCGCCGGCGAGGATGCCGAGCGCGTTGAGCGTGGTCACTATCGCGTCCACGTGAGTCCAGCCCCATGCGGGGCCGACCGTGCCGACGAACAGGGCGAGTGTGGGCAGGACGATGAGGCCCAACCATTTGAGGATGTCGTAGACGCGGCTGGGGATGAGCCAGCCTGGCACGTCGCCGGTGGATGCCGGTGTTTCGGTTGGATTGTCGGTCATGTTTTGCTCCGATCATTGATGGGGTGATGCCGCCACCGGGAGTGACGGCGGCACCGGTTGGGTTATCGGCAGGTCACCACGTCGATGCGATCCAAGTCCAAGGCGTCGGCCTCGCCCTCGCGCCCCGGCTGCAATATGCGGATGAAGGTGTCCCTCACGCGCATGAGCTCCTTGAGCGGGCCCAGCAGGATCGTCGCCACGAGAGGACGGTAGGTGTTACGCACCTGCTCCTCGGAGTTGGCGGTCAGCTGGATGAGCGGCGACGGATGCCGACGGCCTTTCGGCTCGCCCGGATTGTATGGCCACTCCCAGCCGCACGGACAACCGTTGTCGGCGCCTGTTTTTTGTCGGGGATGCACAGTGTTCTTGCTTATTGTCTGGTGTTGAAGCCTGCTGGTCTTGTTTTGCCGGTTTTTACATCGTGGCATTGTTTGCATAGGCCTCGTCCGAACTTCGGGTCGTTGGGGTTGAGTCGCATGTCGATGAGTTCGGTTCTTTCGTATGGGTAATGGTCTGCGATTGTGCTTGGATTGCCGCAGAGTCCGTGGTGTTTGCCGCAGCCTCCGCGTCCGGAGTCACCGGGGCACATGCAGTATTGGTCTCGTGCAAGCACTTGCCTGCGGAATGATTGGTGCCCCTTGGTGCCGTAGGGGTTAGGGTCTCGGGTACGGGTGCGGTCCCGTTGGGCTCGGGTGCAGGCGTCGCATTTGCCTGCCGGTGTCTCGACGCCTCGGCATCACCAGCGGCGGCCTGCTCAACCTTAAACTCCCCGAACCCGACGCGACCATAGGCCGCACTCGCGGCTGGCTCCCCTCGACAATAGACGAATGGAACGCGAAGCGTCCCGGACGCGGCGTCGGCGGAGGAAGACCCCGCAAGAACAGGTGAGTGGCTTGGGCGGGATTCGAATTCGCGGTGGCCCGACCTCTGTGGGTCTATTGTGGTCACGCCCTAGCAGTCGCTGCTGTGGCCGGCTATGGTCTCTACCGTACGCAAGCCGTGGCATACGCGGTTGGCTTCGATCCAACGACCTGCGGTTTTGGAGACTGCTGCTCTACCTGCTGAGCTACGCGCATAGGTGGTCATGCCGGTTGATTGCCATGGCACATGACCATTGGGTGGATATGGGTAAAGCCCCTGAGGCGTATGTCTCAGAGGCTTTCGCAGTAATCCTGATACGGAGTATACCACAGAGTGGATTCACCCTACTCCCGCTTGTGTTTTGTTTTTCAGGCGGCTTGGATGGTGAGGCGGCCGCCGAGGGCTTGGACCACTTTGGCGATGGTCTGGAAGCTGGGGTTGCCGTCCTTGCTGAGGCTTTTGTAGAGGCTTTCGCGGCCTACCCCGGCGGCTTCGGCGATCTGTCCCATGCCTCTCGCCTTGGCGACGTCTCCGATGGCGGCCTGCATGAGTGTGGGGTCTCCGGTTTCGGCGGCCGCGTCGAGGTAGTCGATGATGTCCTGTTCGGTCTTGAGGTATTCGCTCGCGTCCCATGGTTTGGTGTTTACCATTTGTTTTCCTCCTTGAGTTGGTCGAGCAGCCGGTGGGCGTGGTCGATGTCCGATTGCTGGCCGCGTTTGGCGCCGCCTGCGAACAGCATCATGAGCACGTTGGTCTTTTGCGCGAAGTAGACCCGGTATCCGGGGCCGAAGTGGTAGCGGAGTTCCGATACGCCTTCGCCTACGGTGTTGATGTCGCCGACCGGTTTGCCGGCGAGGTCGCATTGGCGGATGCGGTCCTTGCTGTTCTTGAGCTTGTCGAGCCATTCGTCGAATTCGTCGGTCGTTCTTATCTCCATGTCCTCTATTGTATCCTGGAAGCTACATTGTGTCAAGCCGGACGGGTGCTCGAGCCCATTGCCAACGCAAGAATCTCCCTGATATTGAACTCCCGATAGCCGTCATCGACCGGCTTCGAGCTGGGCAGTTTGCCCCGGTTGAGCCAGTTGCTGATCTGCTTGCGGCTGACCTCGTACCCGTAATTCTCGCGCAGCCATTGGCTCATGCCCGCGGGGGTCTTGGTCAAATGGATTGATTCGGCCTTGTCGCGGCCCTGTTCGCGCAGCTCGGCCACGTTGATGGGGTTGCCGCATTTGCACAGCAGCAGCGATTCGCCCTTCGCGGCCATGACCTCGCGCCCGCATTCGGGGCATACGCCGATTATCCTGCGGGTGCGCGGCCTGCGGTCAACGTATGGTTCGATGCGCCGGTTCAGACGAATCAACTGACGCAGAAACCGGCCCGCGTTCGTCGCCTTGCACAGCCATGCGAGATGCGACTGCATGCGGGGGATGAGCCGCTATCATCGGTCGCTCCACACGGCTCCCGCGTCGTACCATGCGTCCTGCAACAATGATTCGGCTTCGCCCAACAGGTCGACGGCGTGCATGTTGACCGGTGCCGGTGCTTCACCGCCTTGTGGTTTGCCGCCTGTGCCGGGTTCGCCGAGCTTGTACTCGTGGCGTGCGACGCGTTGCGATAGTTGCATGTTGCGGCGCAGGTTGTGGAGTGTTTTCGCGTATTGTCGGCGGCAGTCCTGGCAGAGCGTCCATGGTGCCTCGACCTGCTGGCTGCCGCAGTATTGGCATGGTTCGGTGGTGATGACTGCACACGTTGTACTGTAGGGAACCATGAAAGTCGTATTGCAACGAGTGTCCGAAGCGTCCGTGGACGTGGTCAATGAATTGGGCATGCTGGATCCCACGTTCGAGCCGCAGCGGATTGGCCCGGGATTCATGATTCTGGTGGGCGTCACCGATGAGGACGGCGACAAGCAGATCGTCTGGCTGGCCCATAAGATTCTGAATCTCAGAGTGTTCGAGGATGCGCAGGGCAAGATGAACCGTTCGATTCAGGACATCGGCGGCGAGATTCTCTCCATCTCGCAGTTCGCCGACGTGCACAAGGGCAATCGCCCGAGCTTCATCAAGGCCGGCAAGCCCGAGCATGTCGATCTCATGTGGATCAAGTTCAACGAGGCGTTGCGCTCCGGGGGAGTGCCGGTGAAGGAAGGTCGTTTCGGCGCGCATATGCGGGTCGGACTGGTCAATGACGGGCCGGTGACCATCGTCATCGACACCGAAACTGATATGCCTGACGGGTCCCGCTGAGCCAAGCGACAAGTACATATACGAAAAGCCCTGTGCGGATCATTGGCACAGGGCTTTTCGTATATCGGCTTCAGGAAGCCGCAGTCAGGCCGATCGTCAGGCCTTGACGGCCGCCTTCTTGCCTTCGATGATGGCCTTGTAGCCAATGCCGATGACCAGCACGTAGATGCAGCCGACGGACATCACGATGATGGCGCCGAGCTGGGCACTCATGGCGTCGGCCAGGGCACCCATGATGGGCGGGAAGATGGCGCCGCCGATCAGGCCCATGAGCATCAGGCCGGAGATCTCGTTCTGGCGCTCCGGACGGTACATCAGCGCGTGGGAGAGGAAGAGCGAGAACACGTTGGAGTTGCCGAAGCCGACCAGGGCCACGGCCACCCAGAACAGGGCGACCGGCGGGTTGGAGGTGATCGAGCAGAAGATGGCGAAGCAGACGGCGGAGGCGGTCATGATGGTGCCGCACACCAGAATGCCGACGCGGTTGGAAATCTTCGAGAGCACGATGCCGCCGGTGAAGCAGCCGATCATACGGGCCACGAAGTAGACCATGGTGGCGGTGGCGGCGATTTCGGTGAAGGTGTCGCCAGTGTGCTCGGTGAGGATACGCGGCGCCTGGGCGTTGATTCCGACGTCCACGCCCACGTGGGCCACGATGCCGAGGAAGCAGAGCAGCACGATGCGGTCGGAGAACAGGAGCTTGAAGCAGCGGCCGATGGTGGTGGTGCCGGCGTCGGGGGCGGGTTCGTCGATCTTGTCGATGGCGAGCAGCACGTAGCCGGCGATGCCGACGACCAGATAGATCACGAACAGTATCCACCACATGCCGAGCTGGGTGGCGCCCCAGATGGCGATGTACGGGGCGAACAGGGAGGCGAAGGACTTGACGAACTGGCCGAGCGTCAGGGTGGAGGCGAGCTTGTCGCCCTTGACGAACACGGTGAGCAGCGGGTTCAGGGACACCTGCATCAAGGTGTTGCCGATACCGAGGAAGGCGAAGGAGATGACGATGAGCACCAGGCGTGCGGTGCCGGACAGGGCCACGTAGGCGATGATGGGCAGTGCCATGGCGACCAGCGTCACGAGGATGGACCACAGCACGGTCTTGCGGCGGCCAATCTTGTTCATCAGCATGCCGGTGGGCACGGCGAAGATCAGGAACCAGAAGAACACCATGGTGGTGAACAGGTTCGCGGTGCCGTTGGCCAGATCGAACTCAGCCTTGACGTAGTTCGTGGCGGTGCCGACTAGGTCGACGAAGCCCATGACGAAGAACGCGAACATCACAGGCGCGATTTTTACGAGACCGGCGTTGCCGGTCTTGGTGGTTTCGCTACTCATTTTGAATTCCTTTTTTCTCTATGAATGGACGTACGACAGATTTATCGGTCAATGGATGATGACTAGTGAATGGTGATGGTTCCGTTATCGGATGCATCATGGCGTTACATGATTTGGCAGAATTCGATGACCTCGTGGTTCGGCCCAAGCACGTTGAAGTAACGGATGCCGTTGCTCCAGAGGGTGTCGATGTGCTGGATGGAGCCTTCCACGAAGTTCAGGCCGAGCTTCTGGGCTTCGGCGAAGGACGCTTCGATATCCGTCGAATCCAGCGCGAAGTGGTTGATGGCGCCGTTTTCCATAGGCGTGGGGTTCATGGTCCACACCTCGAGGGTCAGGTTGTTCAGGCGCAGGAAGGTGCAGCGGTCCTCGCCGTTGGGATAGATGCCGAGGCATTCGAAGCCGAGACGCTCGTAGTAGGCGATGGTGCCTTCGAGGTCCGTGGTCGGAATGCCGACATGCTGGACGCCGGTGACGGTGTCGCGAACGGACATGGTAACTCCTCTGAACAAGATGGCTTTGCCGGTATAGAGCGGCAAAGCCATCGGGAAAATGGGGTGGGGGTGGATTACTTGCCGATTTCAGCCAGATAGTCGGGCATCTCGGCCGGGTACTCGGGCCAGGCACCGGCCTGGGTGCAGACGAAGGCGGCGGTGTTGACGGCCTTGCGGTGGGTTTCGGCGAGCGTGTCACCCAGCAGGATGCGTGCGGTGAAGGTGCCGGAGAAGGAGTCGCCTGCGCCGACGGTGTCGTTCACCTCGACGTGAGGGGTGTCCAGCGTGGAGACCTCGCCCTTGCGGGAGATGATGGTGGAGTAGGCGGAGCCGGCGGTCAGAATCACGTAGTCGAGGCCGAATTCCTCGATGAACCAGCGGGAGGCGTCTTCACCGGAGGTGCCGCGAATGTCGAACATGTCGCGCAGCAGCAGAAGTTCCTCGTCGTTGATCTTGAAGACGGTGGCCACCTTGAGGAGTTCCTCGATAAGCTCCTTGGAGTAGTGGTCGCCGCGCAGGTTGATGTCGAAGAACTTCATCGCGCCCGGCTTGGTGTGCTTGAGCAGCTCCGTGATGGTGGCGTACGATTCGGGAGAGCGCAGGGCCAAGGTGCCGAAGCAGACGGCGTCGGCCTTGGAGACCACGTCGATGAGCTGGCGGGTGTACAGGATGTGATCCCAAGCCACGCCCTTGACGATGGTGTACTCCGGGATACCGTTCTTCAGCGCGACTTCGACGGTGGAGGTCGGCCAGGCGTTGCGCTGAAGAACGGTGTTGATGCCGGCCTCGTTGGCCTTGGCAATCAGTTCGTCGCCGAGTTCATCCTCGCCGACCGCGCTGATGGCCCAGCCTTCGGTGCCGTTCTTCATCGCGTGGTAGGCGAAGTTGACGGGGGCGCCGCCGGCTCGCTTGCCGCTCGGCAGCATATCCCACAGCAGTTCACCGAGGCTCAGAACGATCGGGGTAGTCATGGTTGGTTTCCTTTCCTTTGTTTCCTTGTTGTTGTTCGATTTCGTATGGAAATCTCACTCGGCGCCCCGGTCAGGAGACGTCGAAGAACACCGAGGGGTGCTCCAAAAATTGGGTGACGGCCACTGCCGCGGCGCCGGAAACGGCGGCGTCGGTCGGCAGGGTGGACAGGGTGATGGAGGTGGCGGCGTTGATCTCGGGGATGGCGCGTTCGGCCACCGTGGCGCGCACCTCATCGAGCAGCATCGGGCCGGCTTCGGCCACGATGTCGCCGATGATGATGTGCTCGGGATTGTATCCGTTGAAGATGGTGACGCATCCGTAGCCGACGTACCGGCCGATTTCGCGGACCATGGAAGCCGCGTCTTCGTCGCCGACGCTGGCCTTGGTAAACAGGGCGCGGGCGGCCTCGGCGTGGGTCATGTCGGCCGCGTCGGGGACCACGGTGCCGCTTTCGATGAGCATGTCGTGGATGGCGGGGGTGGAGCAGTAGCGTTCGAGGCAGCCGATGTTGCCGCAGTCGCAGGGCCGGCCGTTGACGTCGATGGAGATGTGGCCGATTTCGGTGGCGGCACCGAGGAAGCCGTTGATGAGGTGACCGTTGTCGATGACGCCGAGGCCCACGCCTTCGCCGACCAGATAATAGGCGAGGTTGCCGTCGGCGTGCACCGACGGGTCGAAGAGATAATGTGCGAGGGCGCCGGCGCGGGCGTCCTGTTCGATGAACACAGGCACGCGGAAGGCGGTGGCGAATTCGTCGATGAAGTTGATTTTGCGCCAGCCCTGCATGCTGGAGACCACGGCGGTGCGGCCCACGTTGCGCAGGTAGGGTCCGGGCACGGCCATGCCGATGGCCACGATGGACGGGTCGTTGTCGAGCAGCTGTTCGACGCGCTGGTGGATGATGGCAATGGTGTCGTCGATGGTGTTGTCGTAGACCGTGGGCAGGTTTTCAGAGCTCAGGGTGTTGCCGCACAGGTCGAACACGCCGATCTGCACCTGCGAGCGGGCGAATTTGATGCCGATGATGCGGAACCGCGTGGTGTCGAGTTTGAGACCGATGGAACGGCGGTTCTTGGAACCTTCCAAATCGCCGGTCTCTTCAATCATGCCGGCCTCGATAAGGCGTGCGGTGATTTTGGTGATGGCCGCTGGGGTGAGTTCCAGTGCCTTGGCGATTTGCGCGCGGGAGATGATGCCGTTGTGATACAGGTGCTTGACGATGCGGGAGCGGTTGGATTCGGAGACACTGGCCTGGGAAGTGGCATGGGTGGTGTTTGTTGCCATCGGTCTTAAGTCCTCCTTGTCTGCACCGCTGCGAGTCGTTCCGCTCGTCTTTGAATCTGAACTTGATTAAGATACTAACGCTGTTAATTGATTGTCGCAATCAATATGTCATTCGGCGTGTCGTGCATGTGAGTGTCGTCTTGGGGGAATTTGTTAGGATAGTTGTCAATAGTCGGATGTACACTGATATCAAGCGAAACGTTCGATGGAGAACAGGGGAGGACTGATGTCTGAAAACACTATGAACAATCTCAAAATCGGTGTTGACGTGGGTGGAACAAAAATCGAAGCTGTGCTGGTTGACGCAATGGGCACGGTATTGGGTTCCGCCCGTATTCCCGCCAGACATGGTAGTGCGCGCCATCGGCGACACTATCCAGATTTTGGCCCAATCCGTTGACCCGCGACTGATTGTCTTGGGCGGCGACATGGCCAAAACCGGCGAACCATTGGTCGAGGTGATCACGGCTGAGCTGCGCCGGCGCGAATCGCAATGCCGATTCCTCGAAACGCTGGGCCTGCCGGCCCGGCTGCGTCTGGCACCCGTCGGCCAACCAGTCGGAGCCATCGGTGCCGCCATGGCGGCGTAGCCTGGCATAGTGCGGGACATGGAAGATGGGGCCTCAGATTCGTCTCCGGGGCCCATCTTCCACGCAGTCCTATATCGCTTTATGTTGTGCTGTGCCGCGCTTGGTCTTGCGCGTTTCGTTGCCGGGGTGACCGGCTTTTATTTGGCCAAGTGTTGGAAGACCACGGCGATGGCCTCGCCCTGTACGGTGATGTCGGGTCCGCATTCGCAGCGCCGAATCACCGTGTGTTTGTGGAAGGACGAGGATGTGGCGGCATCCAGGTATTGCTGGGCCGCGTCAATGAACGTCGCGTTGATGATGTTCGGCTGGCCATAGACGCATACGTCTGCCATATCCAAAAGGCCCACAGGCATGGCCAGGGCTTGGCCAAGATAGCGGCCCGCCCGAGCAAGGATACCCTGATGCTGCTCCACGTCTGCCGCGCTGAGTTGCTTCTTCAATGCGGTTCCGGAAATCATCGTCTCCAGGCAACCGTGCTTGCCGCAAGGGCACAGCGGCCCGTCAAGATCGATGGAAATATGGCCGATCTCGCCAGCCGCGTGCAGTTCGCCGATTACCAGCGTGTCCGAAAGCAGAATCGCCGAACCGATGCCTCTTTCGATGCGCGCGAAAAGCATATTCGGCCCGCCTTGGCCAAAGAAACGTTCGGTGAGCATGGCTGCGGTGGCGTCGTTGCTGACGTTTACTTCAAGTCCGAAATGTTCGGCGATTGGCGTGGACAGGTCGAGATTGTTCCAGCCGCGCATCGTGGAGGAGCGGGCCACGCCGTTGTCTACCACGCCGGGGGAGGCGACTCCGATGCCGATGACCTCGCCGTCGGACATGCCCAGCATCTTCTCAATGAGCTCGATGATCACATCCACGGAAACGAATGAGCCGGTGTTCAGGGTGACTTCGGCGTGACGCAGCGGCTGGCCGAGCAGATTGGTGACTGCGCCGTGCAGCAGGTGCTCCTGCGTCAGGTCGATGCTGATGATGCGCAGTCGATCGATATCGATGCTCAGCAGTGTGCCTCGTTTGCCTTTGCCGCCGCTGGGTGCCTGACCGGTCTCGCGCAGCAATCCTTCCTCCAGCATCTGACCGACCACATCGGAAACGGCCACGCGGCTCAATCCGGTGCGTCGGCCGAGCTCGGCGCGCGAATACTGGTTGGTGGGGAACAACAACCTGAAGATAAGTTGGCGGTTCTTGCGGCGCACATCGGCGAGGGAAGCCTTGGCCGCATGGTCGGCGGTCGTTGTGTTGAGACCGAGATATGACATGTTTCCTCCTGCCTGATGGTGAGCGAGTGGACGGCGATTGTTGTTCCATACACAGCTTAGACGGTGAAGCGCAATTTCGTCGTTGAAACTGTTATGAAACTTCACTAATAAATTCCAGTGTACCTGTGTGAAGCGTCAGGAAACACCGTGAGTGTTCATAAGGTCCAAAATTGTTAGTATCATTAACAAATAGCGAATCACCAATCGGCGCTACGCCGAACGGTGGTTGGAACGCCGCGCGGCACCCGGACGTGACAAGGATGTTGTCATTATCCGCAAGACGGGCGGCGGTACAGCGACTCGCATCGGGCGGGCCGCACGGAACTGGAGGAAACCGATGCCGGAAATCATCATTGTCAAGGACGAAGCCGAGGCCGGCGAGATCTACGGCCGTTGCGTGGCGGGCCTGATCAAAGCAAAGCCGGACGCCGTGCTGGGCCTGGCCACTGGCTCCAGCCCGCTGGCCGCCTATCAGGCGCTCGCCAAGATCGTCAAGGACGAGGCCATTGACGTTTCGGGTGTGCGTGGTTTCGCGCTCGACGAATACATCGGACTGCCGCTGACCCATCCGGAGTCCTACCATGCGACCATCCATCGCACTGTGGTCGAACCGCTCGGCCTGGACCCGGCCAAGGTTCATGTGCCCGGCGACGTACTCAACGGCACTCCGCTTGAAGACGGCGACAAGGTCGCGCTGGCCGGCCCGGCCTATGATCGTGCCATCGAAGCCGCTGGCGGCATTGACGTGCAGATCCTCGGCATCGGCACCGACGGCCACGTCGGCTTCAACGAGCCCGGTTCCTCGCTGGCCTCCGGCACTCGCGTCAAGACCTTGGCCGAACAGACCCGCATCGACAACGCGCGCTTCTTCGACAACGACATCAACCAAGTGCCCACCCACTGCATCACGCAGGGTATTGGCACGATCATGAAGGCCCGTCACCTCGTGCTGCTGGCGTTCGGTGCCGGCAAGGCCGAAGCCATCGAGGAGACGGTGGAAGGCGGCGTGTCCGCGTTCTGCCCGGCTTCCGCGCTGCAGATGCACCCGCACGCCACGATTATCGTGGATGAGGAAGCCGTTTCTCGTCTGCGCCACAAGGACTACTACCGTTACGCCTACACCCACAAGCCGGCCTGGCAGGGCATCTGAGTCAATCGTGTGCTGGCTCTCGCTGGCGGGAGCTGTCGAATGTAATGAGACTGAGGGTGGTTATCAGCGGCGGCATATGTGTATTGCTTCCCGATTGGACCACCCTCAGTCTCGCTTCGCGAGCCAGCTCTCGCTGGCGGGAGCGCATGAGCGGTAAGGAGAACAACATGTCTGATAGGAACGAGATAGTCTCGCGCGTGACCGCGGCACTGGAGGGCAAGCCGGCTCCGGTGGCGATTCGCAACGCGCGCAAGGCGGATGCGTGCGGCGAACGGCGCGGATATTGGGTCGTCTCCGATGCCGCCGGCGTCATCGTGGCGGCCGGCACGGGGGAGGAGGCCTTCGAGCACTACTGCCGCACGGTGGAGCTCGATCCGGCCGATCGCAACGCGGTCATCGACGCCGAAGGCCGTATTCTGACCCCCGGCTACGTGGACATCCACGCGCACGGCGCATGGGAGAAGAGCTTCGATGACGGGTCGGATGGCATCGACGTGGCGCGGGCCGGACACGCCGTGCACGGCACCACGCGCCAGGTGCTCTCGCTGATCACCAATCCCGTGGACGTGATCTGTCGGAACATCCGCACCGTCCGCGCCAAGATGGAGTCCGGCCGCCCCGACATCCTAGGCTGCCATCTGGAAGGTCCGTTCCTGGCTCTGGCCCGCAAGGGCGCACATGACCCGGAATGTCTCAAGGATCCGGTACCCGACATCGTCGACGACATGCTTGAGGCTTCAGGCGCGGCGAACGGCAAGATTGGCTGCATCCGCCAGATCACCATCGCCCCCGAACTACCCCACGGCATCTCCGCCATCCGCCAGTTCGCCGCTGCCGGCGTGGTGCCGGCCGTGGGCCACTGCGACGCCGACTACGAGACCGCCAAAGCCGGCTTCGACGCGGGCGCGGGCATCATGACCCACATGTTCAACGCGATGAACGGCCTGCACCACTGCGAGCCCGGTCCGATTCCGGCCGCGGTGGAGGATCCTCGCGTCACCATCGAGCTCATCAACGACGGATTTCACGTGCAGGATCCGATGGTGAGCCTCTCCTTCCGGTTCGCGCCTCATCGTACGGCCTTCGTAACCGATGCAATGGCCGCGACCGACTGCCCGGACGGTGCCTACAAGTTGGGTGCACTGGACGTGAACGTGGTCGACGGGCATGCGCGCTTGGTCTCCAACAGCGCCATCGCCGGCTCCACTCTGCTGCTGGAGGTCGCCGTGCGCCGTGCGGTGTGCGAACTGGGCTTTAGCCCGGTGGACGCGGTCGAGGCGGCCACTCTGACGCCGGCCGAGGCGTTCGGCTTCGACCGGCCGAACCCGGTCACCGGGGCGCCTATCGGCCTCATCGCCCCCGGCTTCGCCGCCGATTTCAACCTTGCCGATCCGACCGATTGGACGGTCGAACAGGTGTGGTGCGCGGGCCGCAAGCTCAAGTAGCAGTAGGCCGACCGGTTGACGAATGGAAAGCATTCGTCTACAAACATGTTCAAATGGTGACATGATAGCATGTTCATCTCACCATTTGAACGTTATTCACGTCGTAATACAAGAATCCGTAATACTGCTCGATACCGCATAAAACCGGCCATGGTCGCCACAAGCGAAACATAAGTCGATGGCTGTGGAAACGCAGGGGTAACACATCCGCACCATAGTCAGGCGGTAATCCACGCCCGCAGTGATGACGTGGAAACGAGTTATGAGAGAGAGGATTCCTGTTGAATTCCAAGAAGATTCTGGCCGCCGCCGTCTCCGTGGTCGCCATCGCATCCCTGGCCGCCTGCGGCGGTGTGAAGGATGACACCACCGCTGCAGGCGATTCCGGCAACGCCATCACCATCGGCACCACCGATAAGATCACCAGCCTGGACCCCGCCGGCTCCTACGACAACGGCTCCTACGCCGTACAGATCCAGGTGTTCCCGTTCCTGTACGCCCAAGACTACAACACCTCCGAACTGAGCCCGGACATCGCCGCCGATGACGGTACCTGGAACGATGACGGCACCGAGTTCACCGTCAAGCTCAAGGACGGCCTGAAGTTTGCCAACGGCAACGACCTGACCGCTTCCGACGTCAAGTTCTCCTACGACCGCATCAAGAAGATCAACGACTCGAACGGCCCGAGCTCCCTGCTCGCCAACGTCGAATCCGTGACCGCTAAGGACGACACCACCGTGGTGTTCAAGGATTCCGTGCCTTTCGACGTGACTCTGAAGCAGGTCATGTCCAGCCCCGCCGGCCCGATCGTCGATGAGGATACCTTCGACGCCGACAAGCTCACCGACGCCGACACCATCGTCTCCAAAAAGGCCTTCGCCGGCCCGTACACGCTGACCGCCTTCAAGATCAACGAGTCCGCCGCCTACGCTAAGAACGACTCCTACAAGGGCCTGACCCCGGCCAAGAACTCCGCCGTGCAGGTCAAGTACTTCGCCGACGCCTCCAACCTCAAGATGGCCGTCCAGCAGGGCCAGGTCGACGTGGCCTATCGCTCCCTGAGCCCGACCGACATCGAGGACCTCTCCAAGGACTCCAAGGTCAAGGTCGTCAAGGGCCCGGGCGGTGAGGAGCGCTTCATCGCCTTCAACTTCAAGATTCAGCCCTACGGCGAATCCCAGCCCGACGCCGACGCCAACAAGGCCAAGGCCGTGCGCCAGGCCGTCGCCAACCTCATCGACCGCGAAGACCTCTCCACCAAGGTCTACAAGGGCACCTACACCCCGATGTACTCCTTCATCCCGGACGGCCTGACCGGTCACGATGACACGCTGAAGTCCGCCTACGGCGACGGCAACGGCAAGCCGAGCACCGAGAAGGCCAAGAAGGTCCTCGCCGACGCCGGCGTCACCACCCCGGTCGACCTCAAGCTCCAGTACAACAGCGACCACTATGGCTCCGCCTCCGCCGACGAGTACGCGGCCTTGAAGTCCCAGCTTGAGGAAGGCGGCCTGTTCAAGGTCGACCTGCAGTCCACCGAATGGACCCAGTACTCCAAGGACCGCGTGGTCACCGACGATTCCGACGGTGTGTACCCGGTCTACCAGCTCGGCTGGTTCCCGGACTACTCCGACCCGGACAACTACCTGTCCCCGTTCTTCCGCGACGGCAACTTCGTGAACAACGGCTACTCCAACAAGGAAGTCAACGACCTGATCGTCAAGCAGGCCGGCGAGAAGGATGCCACCGCCCGTGAGGACATCCTCAAGCAGGTCCAGAAGCTCGAGACCGAAGACCTCTCCACCATCCCGCTGCTGCAGGGTGCCCAGGTCGCCGTCACCGGCACCTCCGTGAAGGGTGTCACTCTCGACGCTTCCTTCCGCTTCCGCTACGCCTCCGTCACCAAGGGCTGATCCAGCATGAGCTCCCCTCTTTGAGTGGGGGAGCTGTCTGCCGACGGCAGACTGAGGGGAGCCCAACTCGTATGACTCCCCTCAGTCGGCTTCGCCGCCAGCTCCCCTCGGAGAGGGGAGCCTTTATTGCTTTATATACCGATTACCAACACCAAGGAGCATCGCGTGTCAGACAGCGCCACAGCGACCTCCAGCACCACTCCGGCGAAAGCCAAGACGAAGAAGAACCGACTGTCAGGTAGTTTCTTCCGCTTCGTGCTGACGAGGTTCCTTCTCATTATCCCCACCGTTTTCATTCTGGTCACCATCGTGTTCTTCGTGATGCGCGCCACCGGCGATCCGATTTCCGCCGCCCTGGGCGGCCGCCTGACACCCGCCGAACTCCAGCAGCGCATCCACGCGGCCGGCTATGACCGCCCGCTGATCGTGCAATACGTCGACTATCTTGGCGGTCTGCTGCACGGCGACCTCGGCACGACACTGACCGATAACCAGCCGGTGATCAGCATCCTTACGCACTACGGCGCCGCCACATTCGAACTGGCCTTCCTCGCCCTGATCGTGGCGCTGATCGTCGGCATCGGCCTGGGCCGACTCGCCGCCCGCAAGCGCGACCGTGCCGCCGACGCCGGCATCCGCACCTTCGCCATCCTGTGCTACGCCACCCCGGTGTTCTTCCTCGGCCTGGTCCTGAAGCTCATCTTCGCCGTCTGGCTCAACATCCTGCCCGCCTCCGGCCGCTCCGACCTGAACTCCGAAATGCAGTTCACCCGTCTGGTCTCGCCGACCGGCTTCTACGTCATCGACGCCATCCAGCTCGGCGACATGAACGTGCTCGTCGACGTGCTGCGCCATGCCGTGCTGCCGGCCGTCGCCCTAGGCCTCCTGACCGCCGGCGTGTTCATCCGTCTGGTACGCACCAACGTCATCTCCACCTACAATTCCGGCTACGTCGAGGCCGCCCGCTCGCGCGGCGTCTCCGAAAAGCGCCTGCTCAACAAGCACGCCTGGCGGCCGGCCCTGATCCCGATCATCACCGTCATGGGCATGCAGATCGCCCTGATGCTCGCCGGCGCGGTCCTGACCGAAACCACCTTCGAATGGAAGGGCCTGGGCTTCATGCTGTCCCAGTACCTGAAGGCCCGTGACTTCGTGGCCGTGCAGGGCATCGTGATCCTTATCGCCATCATTGTGGCCGTCGTCAACTTCCTCGTCGACGTCATCGCCGCGCTTATCGACCCGAGAGTGAGGTACTGAGATGACCACCACATCCCAAGACAAGATCACCGTTCCCGGTGACGACCGCCTCACCAAGCTCAACGTCAGCACCAAGACGCCGTTCTGGACCAAGATTCCAATCATCAAGGAACTGCGCGTGGCGGTCGGCTGGCAGAAGGGCATGCTGATCACCGGTCTCGCGATCACCGCGTTCTTCCTGCTCGCGGCCCTCTTCGCCCCGCTGATCGCCCCCTACGGCCACGCCCAGATCAAGGCCGCCGACGGCACGTCCTTCCCGGCGCAGGCCGCGCCCTCCGCCGAACACATCTGGGGCACCACCGCCGCCGGATTCGATGTGTTCTCCCGTGTGGTGTGGGGTGCCCGCACCGCCGTCATCGCCATCGTCGTGGCCGTGCTGCTCTCCATCTTCGCCGGCGTGCTGCTCGGCCTGGTGTCCGGCTACTACGGTGGCTGGGTGGACCGCATCCTGGTGATGATCGCCGACGCCGTCTACTCCTTCCCCTCGCTGCTGCTCGCCATTCTGATGGCCATCATGATCTCCCACGGCCAGTCCGGCCTGTGGAGCGGCATCCTGGCCTCCGGCATCTCCATCACCGTGGTGTACATCCCGCAGTATTTCCGCACAATTCGCGCCGAAGTGATCCGCATCAAGGAATCCGCGTATGTCGAGTCCGCGCGCGTGGTCGGCGCCTCCACCTGGCGCATCATGACCAAGCACCTGTTCAAGAACTCCACCCGCACGCTGCCGGTGATCCTGACGCTGAACTCGTCCGAAGCCATCCTGACCCTCGCCGGCCTGGGCTTCCTCGGCTTCGGCATCGAGCCGACCGCCGCCGCCGAATGGGGGTACGACCTGAACCGTTCGGTTTCCGACGTGACCGCCGGCATCTGGTGGACCGCCGTGTTCCCGGGCATCGCCATCGTGCTTATCGTGCTCGGCATCACGCTCGTGGGCGAATCGCTCAACGATCTGGCCGACCCGCGTCTGCGCGCCCGCAAGTCCGCCGGCGAAGTGGTCGGATCGATCGAAGACACGTCCGTCGACCCAAACGAGAAGCCGTCCGCACGCAACGAGGTGATCGCCGAACTCGACGCGAACGTCGACCCGCCGGCCACCGTCACCGACCATGACCCGACCATCGTCGCCTCTGAATGGACTGGCGAGGGCAAGCCGGAAGGCAAGGAGTGAGAGATGAGCGAAGACAACAAGAATCTCGCCGATATCAAGGACCTGTCCGTCTCCTTCATGACCGACGCCGGCTCCATCAAGGCCGTCGAGGACGTGAACTTCACCATTCCGCGCAAGACCGTGGTCGGCGTGGTCGGCGAATCCGGTTCCGGCAAGTCCGTGACCGCGCGCTCCATCATCAAGCTGCTGCCGGAGACGGCCACCACCTCCGGTGCCGTCTACCTGTCCAAGCGCGATGGCTCCGATTCGCTGGACGTGCTCTCCCTGAGCGGCGAACAGCTGCGCGAAGTGCGTGGTTCCGAGGCCGCGATGGTGTTCCAGGAGCCCAATTCGGTGCTGAACCCGGTGTACACCATCGGCTGGCAGATTGAAGAGGGCCTGCGCGCCCACGGCATGAAGGACAAGAAGGAACTGCGCGCCAAGGCCATCGACATCCTGAAGAAGGTCGGCATCCCGGATGCCGAAACCCGCGTGGACTACTACCCGCACCAGTTCTCCGGCGGCCAGAAGCAGCGCATCGTCATCGCCATGGCGTTGGTGCTGAACCCCGGCCTGATTCTGGCCGACGAGCCCACCACTGCCCTCGACGTGACCGTGCAGGCCGAAATTCTCGACCTGCTGCGCCTCGCCCGTGACGAGTTCGACGCCTCCGTGCTCATCATCACCCACAACATGGGCGTGATCGCGGACATCGCCGACCAGGTGGTCGTCATGTACCGCGGCCACGTGGTCGAGCAGGGCGACGTGGAGCAGATCTTCTACCATCCGAAGGACGACTACACCAAGCGACTGCTGGGTGCCGTGCCGTGCATCGGTCAGAAGCTGGTCGTGCGCGACCGCGAGGGCAAGCCGATCGAGCGCAAGGCCGATTGGCGCGAACAGCCGATCGCCGTCGAGGCCAAGAACCTGACCATCACGTACCCGGGCCATCTCATGCAGTCCGACTTCAAGGCCGTGGACGGCGCGAACTTCACCATCCACCGCTCCGAAGTGCTGGGCTTGGTGGGCGAGTCCGGTTCCGGCAAGTCCACCACCGGCCGTGCCATCGCCGGCCTGCAGAAGGTGTCCGGCGGCTCCCTGAACGTGCTTGGCATCGAGATGAACGGCGTCAAGGAGCGTGACTTCAAGCCCAAGCGCGCGGACATTGGTTTCGTGTTCCAGGATCCGGGCTCCTCGTTCAACCCGCTGATGACCATCGCGGAGAATGTGGCCGAGCCGCTGCTCGTGCACCACAAGTACGGTTCCGTGGCCGAGGCCAAGAACTATGTGGGCGACCTGCTGGAGATGGTCCAGCTGCCGCGCGCCTACATGAACCGTTTCCCGCATGAGCTGTCCGGCGGCCAGCGCCAGAGGGCGTCTTTGGCGCGTGGTTTGGCGTTGAAGCCGTCGCTGCTGATCGCCGATGAGCCGACTTCTGCATTGGACGTGTCGGTGCAGGCCAAGGTGTTGGAGCTGTTCAAGCGACTGCAGGCGGAAATCGGCTTCGCGTGCCTGTTCATCACCCATGATTTGGCGGTGGTCGATATGCTCGCCGACCGCATCATGGTGATGCATAAGGGCCAGATCGTGGAGCACGGCGATGCCGACCAGATTATGCAGCACCCGGAGAACCCGTACACCAAGAAGCTGCTGGCCTCCCTGCCCGTGCCCGACCCGCGCGAACAGCAGCAGCACCGCGCCTACCTCCACGAGCTCCTAGCCCAAGAGGCGTAATCGCATAGCATTGGAGCTCCCTCGTCAGAGGGAGCTAACTTTATATCCGCTAGTACTGCTGCCCATCGAACTGGAACAGGGCGTGGGCGTCGCCGTGCTTTTTGTTCTCGATGTAAGTATGGAACAGCTCCAGCCGCTCGCTCGTGCTGGCCGCTAGGGGAGTGGGCAGGTCATCCAGATCGAACCAGCCGACGCTGAGGCTTTCCTCGTCGCCCACGAATGGCTCGGCATTGCCGCCGGGTTTCAGGGCACACAGGAACGAATGATCCATGTACATGGTGTTGTCGCCATTGACGTAGGTCAGCACCTTGTTTGACGAGGTGACGGCCACCAAATCGGTGACGATGGCATCGATGCCCGTCTCCTCCTTGATTTCGCGCACCACCGTGTCCGCCGGCTGTTCGCCCGGCTCGTTGATGCCGTAGACCATCGCCCATTCGCCCGTGTCCGAACGACGACCCAACAGCAGTTGACCATGTTCGTTCAGTACACAACCGGTCACGCCATTGAGCCACAACAGATCATGGCCGATCTTCTTACGCAATTCCAACACAAATTCCGGAGTGGACACATTGCCTCTTTAGTAGAAAAGAAGCTCCCTCATCAGAGGGAGCTTAGGTTACTTCGCCTGGGCAGCCTGCTCGGCCATCCAGGCTTCGACGTCGTCGATCTGCTTCGGGATGCCGGCGGAAATCCATTCGGGGCCGTTCTCGGTCATGAGCACGTCGTCCTCGATGCGGATGCCGATGCCGCGGTATTCCGGCGGAATCAGCAGATCATCCTCGCGGAAGTACAGGCCGGGCTCGATCGTGAAGATCATGCCCGGGCGAATCGGCGCGCCCTGATAGGACTCGAAACGGGCCTGCGCGCAATCATGCACATCAAGACCCAGGTGGTGGGCCACGCCGCAGGCGAGCCAACGGCGGTGCTGCTGGCCTTGCGGAGACAGCGACTCCTCGACGCTCACCGGCAGCAGACCCCAATCGTGCAGACGCTCGGCGATCACACGCATGCAGGCGTGGTGGATGTCGGAGTAGGTGGCACCCGGCTTGGCGGCTTCGAAACCGGCCTGCTGCGAGTCGAGCACGGCCTGGTACAGACGCTTCTGGAAGTCGGTGAACTTGCCGTTGGTCGGGAAGGTACGGGTGATGTCGGCCGTGTACAGGGAATCGACCTCAACGCCGGCATCCACCAGCAGCATGTCGCCGGTCTTCACCACACCGGTGTTGCGCATCCAGTGCAGAATCGGGGCGTGGGGGCCGGAGGCCACGATGGAGTCGTAACCGACGGCGTTGCCCAGTTCACGGGACACGGCGTTGAACGCGCCTTCGAGGATACGTTCGGAGCGCGGCTTGTCGAGCGCGGCCGGCAGTGCGGAGAGCAGACGGTCGAAGCCATGCTTGGTGGCGTCCACGGCCTTGCGCATTTCGTTGATTTCGTAGCCGTCCTTGACCATGCGTGCCTCGGCGGCGAACTCGTGCAGCTTGTCGTCGGATGCGGAGTTCTTGTCCGGATCGGCGAAACCGTTGGCCTCGCGGATGGATTCAACCATCGAAGTGATTTGCGGGTCGGTTTCGCTGACCACGCGCACGCGTACGGCGCCGGCTTCGGCGCCCACGTCCTTGGACAGGGCGTCGGCCAGCTGGGCGATGTCGTGGGTTTCGATGCCGGTCATCGCCTGCATCTCCTTGAGGCCAGCACGCGGGCCAACCCAGTATTCGCCGTAGTGGGCGGACATGAAGAAGTCCTCGGTGGAATTGTCGGCGCGCGGCGCCACGAACAGTTCCGGAGTGTGCGTCTTGCCGGCGGCGGCCTCGGGGGAGTCCGGATCGACCGGGTTCAACACCAGCACGGCACCGGCTTCGTAATCGGAACCCAGACCGGTGTAGTAGGCGAACGTGGTGTCCGGACGGAACATGTAATCGCAATCATTGTTGCGCACCTTCGGCTGGCCGGCCGGAATGACCAGACGTTCGCCCGGGAAGGCCTTGCCCAGCGCCTCAAGGCGGGCTGGCGTGAACTTGGAGGATTCGAGAGGCTTGATCTCCGGATCATCATCGGCCCAGCCGGACTTCATGAACTCCTTGAATGCAGCCGACTGCGGGCGCAGCGAGCGGTTGTTCACACGGTCGCTCATCGACTGGTTCGCGCCCGGCGCAGTAACGCGCTCTTCGGCCTCATATTCCTTGTCCTTGGCGGTGATCACTTCACCCATTGCCACTCTCCTGTATGTAGTTGTTGTCGAATCATCGATTCCCACCTCATATTAGTCGGCTTTATGCGATGTGCCACGATTGACGGCTGGCGGTAAAACCGAGTACGGAATTTGGACGGTCTTCTGGACATGCCCATATGGCGAGTGCGGCGGGCTGGAATGCGGGCCCGTTTATTGTTCTCGGTAGGGAAGGAGAGGGGCATGGGCTTGGGCTGGAGCTTGCCGATTGATATTGACATATTCTGCGGGCTGAATCCATGTGAACCCATGCGATGAAGGTTTATCGCGTCGCGGGACTCACTGCTATGCGGAGGTCTCCACCTGAGGCACCCCGGCTTTGATCAGTTTTACCCGCAGCGGAGTGCGTTCGATGACGTCGGCGTATGTGAAATGGACGATTTCGGTGGCACCGGCTCGTTTCAGTACCTCGTCGCGTGCACGTTCCTTGGCCACCACCTCCTGAATGCTGCGGTTATCGGTCATGGCTGGGTCCACGTATTTTTGTGTGCCGTCGTATTCGGCCACTATCACGCGCCCGTCATCGAGCTTCCATACGAAATCAACGCGGTACTCGGTATTCGTCTGCGGGTCGGTCACCGTTACCTGAATACGCGGCGTGAGGAAGCGGTCTTCGATGATGGTGCCTCGCGCGAGGGATTCTCCACCATTCTCGCTCCTTTCGCTTGCATAGCGCAGCAGGCGGAATACTCGGGCATAATCGATTCTCCATTGAACGCAGTCGGCGGCTATCTCTTCCTTGGTTATTCCCTTGGCAAGGGCCGAGTCAAAGATCGGCAACGCAAACCGAAAATCAAGGTCTATAGCGGCCTCGACCAAGGTTCTAGCCGGTGATATCAGGGATAGGCCGGAGGCCTCGTAATGTGTCTTCGGACTGTTCATATCGGGCATATAGACATGTCGTAAGCGCTGATGGCATTGACGAGATCCATGATCGGAAGTCACGATGGTTATGCAGCCATCATGCAAATGCCATTGATGTTCGAATCCATAGGCACTTACTGCCACCAAGCCGCCAAAAACCCACTGAGGATGCTCTTGCGCAAGAGCGCGGGCCATATGCAACGTTCGCTCCGGCGGCGTCAAACCATCCCAGTATGCGGTATTTGCATAAAGACTGGGAATGCCGTCATACACTTTCAACAACTCACCACTCTGGGCACGGCGGCGTAGAGCGGTTTGTTCCGCTTCATTTCTTGAATAGACGCATCTCAGCTCATTCTGCGCGGCTGATATGAGCGAGGCCACTGCTTTGTGTGTCTTCATGACGTCGAGCGTAGCCGGAACGAAGCAGCGTAAGTATGAATTTCAGCCATTGTGGTTCTAGCCTCGGAGCTTGGCTGTCTTGGAGTGAGATATTCCCGATAATTTCAAGGTATTAGGCCGCTAATTCGGAATAGTGGATAACATACAAAACTTATCCACCATCAGTAATGTCATTCGAACAACGTGCTTTGGGGATTCGAACAAGATATCATCGGCGAAGGCGGATGTAGCTGGTAGAGGGCGGTGAATTGACGGTTAACGGTGCTTATGCTTTGTACGTCCTCGGTGCTGGTTCAGATATTGGCTGGCTTCTGTCTGAGTGTGGAATCTAGCGTCGGCGTGAGTCCAATGGTTATATCGTGGCCGACGATTTGCTGCAATTTATTGGCGGCATAGATCCAGGGCTTGGACGGCTGCCGACGGTGAGAGCAGTCATAACAGTGAATGAGCCTCTGCGAGTTCAAAAGATGATGTAGAGGACGTTTGTGAGAGTCGTTTCCGGGGCAAGACATGGTCGATTGACGACGTTGAAATTTCTCAACGACGGCAGAATGGCATGCCTTGGCGAGGAGACGACACTGAGAGGCGATGGAGTCGGGATTAATCCAGGTTTTGGCCAGCTACCGACTCGCAAGAGCATCATAGCGTCGGTGTGCCGCCAGAAGCTGGCACTGTACCGACGCTGAATAGCATCAGCGTCGCCGGACATACAAGTTTTGGATTGCAGCCGACTAAGAATGGGATGCCGACGGCAAGAGCCGCATTGCAACTATATGAGACGGCTTCACTGTGCGCGCTGCAGGAAAAGGCCGCCCGCGCGGCGGCGACATATGAGACGGTTTCACTGTGCGCGCACGATAAACCACCCCGGCGGCTAGGATAGAGGGAATTGAGGGAGTGCGGCTCCACGCGTGAAGGCAAGAATCCCGAACCATGCAGGGCAAACCTGTGCGAAGAGAGCTTCCTGCGCATGCGGAAGCGGAATATATGCGGGCATGCGTAGACATGACGAGAATGGCGCGAACACGTAAGTGGCATACGCACTCCGAACGGTGCAACAGCAACACGAGCAGAGGTCAGAAGAGGATATGTCATTCGAGCATCCGAATCGGAACAATGAGAGCATGCGGGACGTCGAACTGGACATCATGAGCCGCCCGCCGGAGCATAACACCACCAATCTGGATCTCGACCGAATGAACCTGATGCTCGACATCCTGGGCCACCCGGAGCAGTCGTTCCGCGTGATTCATATCACCGGCACCAACGGCAAAGGCTCCACCGCACGCATGGCCGAGGCCATCTGCCGTGCCTACGGCATGCGCACCGGCCTGTACACTTCGCCGCATCTGGAGAAGATCAACGAGCGTATCGCCATCGACGGCCAGCAGCTGTCCGACGACGATTTCATCGACATCTGGGACCAGACCAAGGATCTCGTGGCCCTGGTGGACGCCAAGATGGAGGAGCAGGGCAAGCCGAAGATGAGCTTCTTCGAAGTGCTCACCGCCATGGCCATCTGGAAGTTCGCCGACACGCCCGTGGACGTGGCCATCGTCGAGGTCGGCATGGGAGGCCTGTGGGACGCCACCAACGTGCTCAACGCGAATGCGGCCATCATTGGCCCGGTGGACATGGACCACATGCAGTGGCTGGGCGACACCGTCGAACAAATCGCCACCGAGAAGGCCGGCATCATCAAGCCGAACTGCACCGCCATCATCGGCCCGCAGCCGCATGAGGAAGCCGTCATGCCGATTCTCACCGATGCCGCCGAACGCAACCACGCCATGCTCGTGCGCGACGGCTACGAAATGACCGTGTCCGACCGCATGTCCGCAGTCGGCGGCCAAGTCGCCACCTTGACCACGCCCAACGGCACTTACGAGGGCGTGCCGATCGCCAAGTTCGGCGAGCATCAGGCCCACAACGCGCTTGCCGCGCTCGCCGCCTCCGAAGTGGTGATTCCGGTCAACGGCCCGCTGGACGGCGACTTGGTGGCCGAGGCGTTGAGCTCGGTCAAGATTCCCGGACGCATCGAACAGATCCGCACCTCACCGACCATCATTCTGGATGGCGGACACAACGTGAATGCCGCCGAAGCCCTGCGCAAGGCCATCGAGGAAAGCTACGACTTCAAGCAGCTGGTCGGTGTGGTCGCCATGATGCGCGACAAGCAGGTCGAGGAATATCTGGGCGTTCTGGAGCCGATCCTGAGCTCCGTGGTGGTCACCGAGAACTCGTGGCGCGAGCGCGTGATGCCGGCCGACGAGCTCGAGAAGATTGCCGTGGACGTGTTCGGTCGTGACCGTGTGATCAAGGAAGCGAACCTGCCTGACGCGATTCAGACCGCCGTCAATATGGTCGATGCCGAGGACGAGCTGGGCGTGGGCTACGGCCACGGCGTGCTTATCTGCGGCAGCTTCGTCACCGCCGGCGACGCACGCCTGATGCTTGAGGGGCACGCCAGCCCCACGATGAGGCAGGCTATGGCCGTTCATCAGCCGGCGGCTGACCCGGACGATTCGGATCAGACGGCAGACAAGGCCGAGGATGAGGCCGCCGACAACCTCGAGGATTCGGTAAGCCCGGACGACTTCGACGTGTTCGACGTCCTCGGCCTCGGCAAGGAACAGGCCAGTGACGCCGGTAACGCCGGCACCGGCACGGCCAGTGCCGACACCGACAACACTGACACAGCCAGCGCCGACACCGGCACCGACGATTCCGCCGACGTCCGGTAACCCGCATCCAAGGCATATCGGATATCCGGACACCCGACACACGGAAAACAGTCTCACGCCATGTATCTCAAGGAACTCACCCTCCGCGGATTCAAATCCTTCGCCTCCGCCACCACGCTGCGCTTCGAGCCCGGCATCACGGCGGTCGTCGGCCCCAACGGTTCGGGCAAGTCGAACATCGTCGACGCCCTGACCTGGGTAATGGGTGAGCAGGGTGCCAAAAACCTGCGCGGCACTTCGATGGAGGACGTGATTTTCGCAGGCACGTCCTCCCGCTCGCCGCTGGGCCGTGCACAGGTGAGCCTGACCATCGATAATTCCGATCACACGCTCGATATCGATTACACGGAAGTCACCATCTCCCGCACCATCTTCCGCAACGGAGGCTCCGAATACGCGATCAACGGCTCGCAATGCCGCCTGCTCGACATTCAGGAACTCCTCTCCGATACCGGTCTTGGCCAGCAGATGCACGTGATCGTAGGCCAGGGACGATTGGATGCGATTCTGAAGGCCGACCCGTCCGGCCACCGTGCGTTCATCGAAGAGGCCGCCGGCATCCTGAAGCACCGCAAGCGCAAGGAACGCGCGTTGCGCAAGCTGGCCAATACCGAAACGAACCTGAGCCGACTCGACGATTTGCTGGGGGAGATTCACCGCCAGCTCGGCCCCCTCGGACGCCAGGCACGTATCTCCCGGCGCGCCGACGCGATTCAGATATCCGTACGCGACGCCCAAGCCCGTCTGTATGCCGAAGACGCCCAACGTTCGATGAGCCGTCGCGACACGGTACGTCAAGAGCTTGGCGATGTGCGTAACCAGCTGGCCGTCGCCCAGCGTGAACTCGCCCAAGTCAAAGTACGCATCGAACAGGTCGAGGCGTTGAGCTCTGAATCCAGTCCGGCCATCGCCAAGGCCAACCAATACTGGCATGAATTCTCGCAGACCCGTGAACGACTGAACGCGCTCGCCCAGTTGGCCGAAGAGCGCAGCCGGTCACTCACCGGCCAGATCGCCACCAACTTCGGTGAGGATCCCGGCATGCTCGTCAAACGAGCCGAGGAACTGGAATCTCAGGCCGCGGCACAAACCAAGGCCGTGGCCGATGCGCGCATCGCACTTGACAAGGCCACCGAGGAACGCGCCGACGACGAGAAGAAGCTTGCTTCGGCCCGTCAGACCTTGACGGAACTGCGCAAAACCGCACAGGAGCGCGATGCACAGATCGCTCGATTGCGTGAGCTCATCGCCCGCGAGGAATCCGCCGTGCAACTGGCGACCAGCCGCGCCAAGGATTATGCCTCCCAACGCGACTCGCTGACTTCCCAGCGCGACGATGCCCGGCAACAGCTGGACGCATTGCGCGGCGAAGCGGACTGCATTGCCGACGATGACGGTGCCGCATTGGACGCCGCACGTGCGACGCTCGCCGAATGCCGCGAACGACTGAATGAACGCGCCGATAAGCAACGCGAGATACAGTCCAAGATCATCTCGCTCAAAGCCAAGGCCGATGCGCTTGCCGACACGCTAGGCAGCCGCAATGCCTCCGGACCGTTGGAACGCGACACGGACGTGGCCTCGCTTGGCCGACTCACCGACTTCATCCATGTGGCCGAAGGCTGGGAAGAAGCCGTGGCCCACGCGCTCGACCAGTATGCCAGCGCCATCGTGGTACCCGAGGCAGACAACATGTTGCACGCCCTCGAACACGCTCGGGAAGATAAGCTCGGCAAAGCCGTGGTGCTGACCGCGAGCATTGCCGGCGATCCCGCCACAGAGCCGGGCACGGAGTCGGAGGAGAGTAGCGCCGAGAACACGGCGGCCGCCCCGCAATCGGTCAGCGCGCTGGCAGCGCTCGTCACTGCGAACCCGGATGCCGAGAACCCGGCGCAGGCCGAAGCGGTCGTGCACACCGTGCGTCTCCTGCTGGCTGATGTAGCCGCGGCCGGCACCGCCGACGAAGCCCAGCACATCGTGGCGTCCGGCGAAGCCATGCGGGCCGTCACCAAGAACGGCGAGACCTTTGTGCACGGCGTGGCGGCGGTCGGCGGCTCTTCCATCTCTCAATCGGACCTGTCTTTGGCCGTACGCCGGGACAAAGCATTGGCACAGGTCAAACAGTTGACCGCTCAAGACGGCGGAATGGCTGAGCAAGTGGCCGAGGCCAAAGCCAAACGCGATGAAGCGGCCCGACTCGTCGACCAGGAATCCGCCAAACGCACCGAAGCCCGGCTCAAAGCCCAACAGGCGGAGAAATCTCTGAAATCCGCCACGGATCGCGTCGCATCGTTCGCCCGTCAGCTCGAGCAGCTGGACAGGAAAATCACCGAGACCCAAGAGAATCGCAACGAGCATCAGCTCAAGCTCGACGATCTCAATCGCGCTTTGGCCTCGGTCCGGCAATCCACAGCGGAACATGCCGATTTCGACGAACTCGATGAACGCGAACGCACGCTGGAGCGCGAACTGAACCTGACTCGCGAGCATGAGGTCGCCGCGAAAATCGCGTGGACCGAAGCAAGCCGCAAAGGGGAGTCACTGAGCCGACAGGCCGGGCTGCTGCGGGACAACGCCAAAGAAGCCGCCGAACGCCGCGCCCGCATCGAGGCGTTGAACGATCGCAGACGCGAGCAGGCCGCACACCTGCAAGGCGTGGCCGATGACGCGCGAGCAGTGGCCGCCATGGTAGAGCATACGCTGCATGACGTGGCCGCCAAACGAGACGAGCTGCAGGCCGCCGCCTCCAGCCATGACGAGGAACTCAAGGCCCTGCGCGTGCAGCGCAACCAGATCGAGCCCAAGGTCACCGATCTGACCGGGCGTGAACATGCCTTGGATGTAAACCGCGAACGGTTGGCCGCCGAATCTGGGCAGCTCATGCAAAAAGTGTCCGACGAACTCGGTCTCACTTTGGAGGAATTGGTTAGTGATTACGGCCCCGAACAGCCGGTGCCCGTGCTGGATGATGAGGGCAACCCTGTGCCGTTGGATGAGACGGAAGCTGAGGCTGAGACCGAAGAGGAAGAAACCGGGGGAGAGACCGGCACCAACGGCGATTCCGCCCGCTTTAAGACCGTGCCGTATAACCGTCAGGAGCAGAAGAAGCGTCTCGATAAGGCTCGCCGCGATCTGGCCGCACTCGGCAAGATCAACCCTTTGGCCACCGAGGAATTCGAAGCGCTTGAGGAGCGGAACAAGTATCTCAATGATCAGCGCAACGATGTGGTCAAATCACGTGACGATTTGATGCAGCTCATCAAGGATCTCGATTCCACGATGGTCCAGGTATTCAAATCCGCGTTCGACGATACCGCCGAGGCATTCGAGCAGATGTTCGCCACGCTGTTCCCAGGCGGCACTGGGCGACTGCGCTTGGAAAACCCGGAAGACATGCTCACCACCGGCGTACTGGTCGAGGCCAGCCCGGCCGGCAAGCGCGTCAAACAGCTGAGTCTCCTGTCCGGCGGCGAACGTTCACTGACCGCGCTGGCGTTGCTGTTCGCGATTTTCACCGCCCGCCCCAGCCCGTTCTATGTGATGGACGAGGTCGAGGCCGCGTTGGACGACGTGAACCTGACCCGTTTGATTAATGCGTTCAATGAGTTACGCGCCCATGCGCAGCTCATCATCATTACGCACCAGCAACGCACCATGTCGATTGCCGACGCGCTTTACGGCGTAACTATGCGAGCCGACGGCGTAACAGCCGTGGTGAGTCAAAAACTCGAACGATAAACGAGTGGTTCCCGCTGGTAGGAACTGGCGCCACAGGTGACAGAGGGTGGCCCATCTCAAAAGACCACCCTCAGTCTCGCTTCGCTCGATAGCTCCCGCCAGCGGGAGCGGGACGGTATTAGCGCAATGCCTTGCGTACGCCTTGGACGGTTTGCAGCGTCTTGTAGAAGACCTTTTTGATGGGTACGTCGCGGGCGGGGGCCACCGGGGTGATTTCCTCGGTGAACTTGCACTTGAACTCGTTAAGCCCCTTGAGCGACGGCGCGAAATCGGAGCCGATGCCCATCAGATCGTATTCCGCAATACCCTGCGAGCCCAGGATGCAGCATTCGGAATACAGCAGCTTGTCGGTCACATGCAGACGCATAACCTCGTTGCGCATGCCGGCATAGTAGCGCACCGCATGCGTGCCATTCACGGTGACAATCGACCATGCCACCACACGGTCTTCAATACGTGCGGCGAACACACGGCAATGGTCGGCACCCAACGCGCCGATCATATCGGAATAGTCGCTCATCGGAGCAGGCGTGAATCCATCGCGCTGTCCGGTTTCGACCATCACATCGTAATATTCGGAGAAATCGGTCAGGGCCTTATCCGTCTCATCGGCAACCTCGGCCGGGCATTCACGTAGAGACTTGCGCACGTCACGGCGTCCACGACGCTTCATCCGAGCCAGAATCTCATCATCGCCACCGGTGACGTCGATGACCACGGTCTGGTCGTACGGCACTGTGGAGAGCACCTTCTCCGTACCATCGGCGAACCAGGTGTCGATACGCAGGAACGCGATGTTCTTGTCGGCCTTCTTGACGGTGTCCACGATGGCGTCGACGACCTCGCGCTCCTCAGCCTCGGTGGGCTTGGTGACCCACGCCGGCCCATGCATCGAGCGCAGATAATGATAACCGTGCGTCTCAAAATCGATAAAGGAGATCACGGCGACCAATTCACTATCACGCTTGATCAGATAATCGCCCCATGGTGTGCGTCCGTCGATATCCGCCTGAAAACCAGACCAAACCTTGGTCTGTTCGATAGGCAACGTGATGCCGGCCTTCTCGGCTTCGGCTTCCAGTGTGGTTCCGTCAACTTTCTCCAACGTGATCATTACGATTCAGCTATCCTTTTTCGTTCGTATCCGTATGTTGTGTTTCTGGTTTGGTCGTATTGCGTGTGATCTGATGTAGGCCAATCGGGATCCGATCAGGATCTGATTGGCCGGAATCCCGTCACAAGCCAAACATGCGTTCGACGACGTGATCGTCGCCGTCGAACGGCACATGCTTGTGATGGTCCTTGATCCAACGTTCGTTGCCCTTGCCGATGATCAGCAGGATGTTGAATCGGTCGGCGTGCGCACGGGCATCGTGAATGGCGTTGGTGATGGCCGTCGGACGGTCGGAAATCACCGTGGAGGCCACATCCTTGTTCGTGATGTAGCCTTGCATTTCCATGCAGATGTCGATGATCGGCTCGGTGTCCGTATCTTCGGCGGTGAAAATGAAGTTCGCGATGCGGTTCTCGGCAGCCTCGACGATTTCCTTACGGCGATCGTAGGCCTTGTTGCCGGTCGATCCGGTCACCAGCGTGATACGCGGGTTTTCCTTGCCCCAACGCTCGTAGACGAAGTCAAGCAGCGCGGTGACGGATGCGTAGTTGTGCGCATAATCGACGATGGCGAGCGTGTTTGACTGCGGGTCGCGGAACTGTTCCATACGGCCGGCGATACGTACGGATTCGATGGCGTGCAGTGCGTCAGTGTCATCGAGCGATACGCCAGCCGCATGGGCGATGGCGATGGCCGCCGCCGCATTGAGGTAGTTGAAGTCGCCATCGATGGACAGATGGTAGTCGCCAAGGGCCTGATCTCCGTCGGCGATGTGGAAGGAGGCGTGCTCCGGGTCAGCGGGCCAGGCGACGACGTCCGCACTGGTGCCGGCATTATCCGCGTCATGCAGGGCGAAGGTGGTTGCGCCGATGCCGGCTGCCGCCGCGTCCTCCCGCAACAGATCGGCGTGCAGACTGTCCGCGCCGAGTACCAGCGACTTCGCGTTGACGATGATCTGGCGCTTGCAATACAGGTAATCCTCGAACGTGGGGTGTTCGATCGGGCTGATGTGGTCGGGGGAGATGTTCAGGAACGCGGCCACATCGAAAGTCAGGCCATAGACGCGGTCCACCTTGTACGCCTGGGAGGAGACCTCCATCACCAGATACTTCATGCCGTTATCGGCCGCCTCGCGCATCATGCGGAAGGCGTCCATCGACTCGGGCGTGGTCAGATCGGATTCGACGTAGGTGTGGCCGTCAAGGCAATTATCGACCGAGGAGAACAATGCGGCCTTGCCGCCGGAGACGGCGTTGATAAGCGCCTGCGTGAAGTACGAGGTGGTCGTCTTGCCCTTGGTGCCGGTGACGCCGATGACCGTGAGCTCGTTCTGCGGATATCCGTAGAACGCGGCGGACAGCAGGCTCATCGCCTTGCGTGCGTCGTTGACGATCAGGCCGGGGGTGGCGGTTGCGGCTGAGTACTCGGTTTCGGCCACGTATGCGGCCAGGCCGGCTTCGTCGATGCCGTTCAGATACTCGGCCTTGAACTGGCCCTTGCAGCACAGCAGGGTACCCGGCGTGACCTTGCGGGTGTCGTAGGTGATGCCGGCGAACGGTTCATCCGCCGAAACGATACGGGCCGGGTCGTCGGTCCAGACATCCCCTTGGATGATTTCACGCAACAGATGGTGTTCCTTGAGCAGGTCAGCGGCCGAAGCCAAAGTCAAAGCCATAATTGTTTCTCCCTATTATCTAGCCGATACGCCATTCTACAGGTGGGGTGTAGCGTGTTGTGACTCACACGTCATCGACCACGATATGGGCACATGATCTGATTAGAATGGTGAAACGTGACGACAAGCGAAGCAACTATGCAATCCGGGCAGTCAGCCGGATCGGGCGAGTCCATGGCAGCCAAGCGCGCCAGATTTGAACAGCTCGCCATGCCCGCCGTCAATGCACTGTACCGGCAGGCGATGAGGCTGACCAACAATCCCGATGACGCGCAGGATCTGGTCCAGGACACCTTCGAACGCGGGTTCAAGGCCTTCGACTCATTCCAGCCGGGCTCCAACTTCGAGGCGTGGATGACCACCATCGAGCGCAATGCCTACTTCAACCAGTATGCCAAGGCCAAGCGGCGCCCGCAGCGTGCCAACGACTCCACCGGCGAATACGACGACTGGGATATTTACGATGCCGCCGAACATACGTCGGACGGGCTCAAGTCCGCTGAAGAGGAATATTTGGACGCCTTCGCGCCCGAGGAAATCATGGCCGCGCTCGCCAGACTCTCGCCGGAACGCCGGCAGGTGTTCATCGACGCCGCCATCGACGGCAAGTCCTACCAGCAGGTGGCCGATGAGCAGGGCGTGAAAATCGGCACGGTGATGAGCCGCCTGAATCGCGCCCGCACGCAACTCAAGCGTGAGCTCGCCTCGTATGCGAAAGAGCGCGGGTACGTGACTGGTTCGTCGGCTGGTTCACCATCCGCGAAGTTGGGCGAAAACGTTGGTCGAATCGCCGATCCCGGCCATAATGGAAGTAGTGAACAAACTGTTGGTAGCAATGGCGACACGCAAGCCGTAGTGAGACATAGTCATGTGACTCACACCCACACGCCACAACAGTCAAGCAAGCTTTCGGGAAAGGAGATCTGATGAACGATCAGCCGGTAGAGCGTACTCGCCACATCTCCATAACCCGTACGGCGGCCGATGGCACAGTCAGCCAGACCGAAGTGCATATCACGGCGGTGCATCATCGTTCAGTGGATACCGGCTCGGCCTCTGCGTCGGTCCAGACGGACGTGCATATCGTTACGGAGGGCGACTGTTTTGACCCCCGTACCTGCTGCGACGAGCGTGAACAGGCGTTGATTGCCGCGTTGCGTGCCTACTTGCGCCCGGATGTGGCACCCGAATGTCTGATGGCCCGGCTCAAGGCCACGCTTGATCACTGCTGCGGCGAAGATAAGTAACGGCATATACAACAAGGCCCGTCTGAATATAGCATCAGACGGGCCTTGAGCGTTCTATAAGAAACGCGAAGAATCAGGCGTTAGGACGCTTGCCGTGGTTGGCGGCCTTCTTACGACGATCCTTGCGCTTACGTCCGCGCATGCCCATGATGGACTCCTTTGCTGCAGTAAAAGAATAAGCCTTCGGAATTATGCCACATAAGTACGACGTGATGCAACACGGGTGTCCATGTGGCGATGATCGTCAGGCTTGGCTATTCGGTTTTTCAGATTTGTTCGGCGTGGAAGGTGACCACGGTGGTGTAGTCATCGCCCGGCTCGAGCACAACCAGATCCTTGCCGGTGCGGAAGGCGTCGGCGTAGGCGGTCATCGGTTCGACAGCCACGCCGGCCTGACGAGCCTTCTCGCCGATTTCGTTGCCGGTGCACACCTGCCAGGAGTTTATGGTCTTGTCGCCGGTCAGCGTGACCTTGATGCCGTCGGGGCGGGTGAACATGGCGGAAGTGCTGCCGTCTTCGCCGCGGTTGGTGATATCGGTCCAGGCATCGTCGAAGCCACGTCCCTCCAGCGTGGGGTTATCGCGCAGGTCGAAGATGCCGGAAACCGGCTCTTCACCGGTGGGCAGCAGGTGTTCGTCTACAGTTACGTGAGTATCGCAGTGCAGCTCAAGACGGCAGGGCTCGTTGTCGGCGGTAATGGCCTGACCGGTGGCGTGCTTGCCGTTGGCCAGCCACGGGTGGATGCCAAATGCCCACGGGGCCTTCACGCTGTCGTTGTTGTGCACGGTGAAGGTTTCCGTGAGACCGTTCTCGTCAAGTGCATAAGTGACGGTGATGGTGATATCAAACGGGTAGCCGGCGATGTCGGGGGAACGCCAGGAGAGCGTCACATGTGATTCCTGCAAATCAACGAGCTCCCACATGTAGCGGTAGGCGTAGCCGTGCAGGGAGGATTGGCGGTCGAACTCGTCGATCGGCATCTGGTAGTCTTCGCCATCGAAAGAATACTGACCATTGGTCACGCGGTTCGGGTACGGTGCCAGCACCCAGCCGTTGCAGCAGGGGATGACCTTGTTCGGGTCGAAGGGGACGATGAGGTCTTCGCCGCGCCACTTCAGCTCGCGCAGGCTGGCACCCAGTTCGGTGACGACGGCATTCCATTCGCCGGACGAGATGGCGTATTGGTTACCGGTGCGAGGCTTCAAAGCCATAGTGCACACTCCTTTGTGAAAGCGTATTGTTATCGCTCACAATCGTACCGCATACGGTATGGGGCGCGGCGTACATAGATAACAAATTGGCTCTCCTCAACGAGGAGAGCCAAGACATAAGGCTACTTCTGGATTACTTCTGGGCTACTTCGTAACGCACCACAGTGGTGTAATCACTCTCGGGGGCGAGCGTCACCAAGTGGTCACCAGTGCGGAAGGCATTGGCTGGAGCGGTCATCGGTTCGACGGCGATACCATACGGATGCTCGGAGAACGGCGCGCCAGTGGCGGTGTAGCACTGCCAAGCATTAATCGTCTCATCGCCAATGAGCTTCACTTCAATCCCGTCCGGGCGGGTGAATGTGGTGGTGGTCGTACCATCGGCGGCGCGTTCCACGTCGACCCAGGCATCATCGAAGGTGCGGCCTTCAAGCGTCGGACCATCGTTCAGATCGTAGATGCCGGCTACTGGCTCCGTGCCGGTGGGAATCAGCGCCTCGTTCACCGTCACATGACTGGCGGCCTTGATCTGCAGGTGGCAGGCGGCGGAGTCGGCATCGCGTTCGGCGACAGTCGCGCCCTGCTTGCCGTTGGCCAGCCACGGATGCAGGCCGAGAGCCCACGGTGCCGGCTCGTCGCCGTCATTGCAGGCATTGACGGTCACGGTCATGCCGTTGTCGCCGAGTTCGTAGGTGACGGTCACGGTCACATCGAACGGGTATCCGTCCAGGTTGGGGAAGCGCAGCGAAAGCGTCACGGCGCTATCGGTCAACGATTCAAGCTTCCACATGTAGTGGTAGGCATAGCCGTGGTTCGCATTGTTGCGCGGTGCGGGATGATATTCGTTGACCGGAGCGCAGTAATGCTTGCCATTGAAATCGTATTCGCCGTTTTCGATGCGGTTTGGCCACGGGGCCAGCACATAGCCGTTACAGGTGGGGGTCAGGTCGTTGACGCCGAACGGGCAGAAAATTTCCTTGCCTTGATAATCGAATCGGCGAATCTTGGCGCCGAGTTCGCAGATGACGGCGGAATAATCGCCATAGTGAATCGAATACTGATTTCCGGTGCGTGGTGTTTTACTCGTCATGGAATCACTCCCGTAGTGAGGTGTGGTGGGCCGGTAGCTCCTGCTATCGCTGGCCCCAGTCTAGCGCGTCTCCTCTATCGAGGCGGGGATTGGCGATAGCCGGCATATAATAAACAATTCGTACAAACACGGTAGCAATACGTGGAGTGACGAGTCTCACACCATCATGCGAGAAGCACGTGGATCCCTTGGAAACCGGTGATTCGTGGGAGACGCGGAAAAGTTGTGACGGCAGATTCCTGTAATCCCTGCCTTACACTGGAAAACACTATTGACGTTCAGGAGGTTCCGATGACCAAAAGCGTTGTGCTCGCTGATCCGCGAGGCTTCTGCGCGGGTGTGGACCGTGCGATTCTTACCGTACAGACCATTCTCAAAGCCGCGGAGGCTTCCGGAAAGCGGACGCGCGAGGATGGGCTACCCCCGGTATATGTGCGCCGGCAGATCGTGCACAACAAGCATGTGGTCGAGGACTTGGCCGGGCAAGGCGCGGTGTTCGTCCAGGAATTGGCGGAGATTCCGGATGCTGCTGCCCAAGCGGGTATTCCGGTGGTGTTTTCCGCCCATGGCGTATCTCCGGTAGTGAAGGCGGAAGCCGAACGTCGTGGCATGCATGTGGTGGATGCCACCTGCCCTCTGGTGGGTAAGGTGCACCGTGAGGTGCTGCGTTTCGTGCGCGAGGGGTATGAAATCGTCTATATCGGGCACAAGGGCCACGATGAAGCGGTCGGCGTGGTGGGGGAGAGCCCCGAACATGTGCACTTGATCGAGCATGAATCGGATGTCGATTCGTTGGATTTTGCGCCCGACACCAAGCTGGTGCTGCTCTCGCAGACTACGTTGAGTGTGGATGAGACCGCCGGCACCATTGCCGCGCTGAAGGCCAAGTTCCCGTGGATTCAAGAGCCGCCGAGTTCGGATATCTGCTATGCCACGTCGAATCGTCAGGCTGCGGTCAAACTGGTGGCCCAGCAGTCCGATTGCGTGGTGATTGTCGGATCGGCCAACTCCTCGAATTCCGTGCGACTGATGGAGGTGGCGCAGGAGGGCTTGGGGGAGCGCGGCAAAGCGTATCGCGTGGATGATGCCAGCGAGCTTGCCCCGGCATGGTTCGAGGGTCTGGAATCCGTGGGTATCTCCTCCGGTGCCTCCGTGCCGGACGAACTGGTGTCCGGTGTGATTGACGCTCTGCAAAACTTGGGCTTCACCGGTATGAAGTCCGTCGAAACCATCAAAGAAAACATGCACTTCGTGCTGCCGGCGGAGTTGCGCAGGAAGCCCTCGCGGTAAACCGCTCGCTTCGCCTACGAACAGCCCACTGGGCCGTCCGTTTTACGGCTCAGTCTGCCGAATTGCGTAAGCGGCCTTTTCAATAGATTGCTTATCAGGCATTTTAATGATGGATTCGTATGGTTACAGATTAGTAATGCTGATTAATGCCATTGAAGATATGAGAATAATGTAAAGTTTTTTTTTCAACTATAGTTGATATTGATGTGCCTACATTTTTGAAGGTATCATTTGCCATCTATAAATTCAGTTTCGAATTGCATCGGTTTGTCTGCAATATGAATATTTGATTTTTTTTGGGGGGGGGGGGGGTGTTATTGGGGTTCAGGGCCATGTCTGGAGTCGGTCGGTTATTGCGGTTCGGGGCCGAGGATATTGCCGTTGAAGGCCGTTGGTGGTTAGGCTCCTTTCTTTTTAAGTGATTGTGAACCATGAGCCCAGTGGGCGTTTTGTCTGGAGGGGGGGGTATCGTTTTCGGCATCGGCATAGGAGCCGAAGGGAAGGCCGGAAGGAGGCTTCGCAAAATATGAGCGGGTCATTTATTGCGTTGAATAGTGTTCTGCATTTGTCCAAGCATGAGCTGGATACGATGAAGGTTCGTTTTGTTGACCGGAATGAAGAAACAACAGCATACAAAGAATATATGAAATCTCCTTCAAATGTTAACGATGGCTGGTTTCTGTGGAGAACGAAGATAGATCGCTTTCGTATGGGAGAGTCGGGTATGTGTCTTATGCGGTTGCCGAAAAATTCTGATTTATGGTTGTTGACAACAATCAAAACGATTGTCAGGGAGCTTGCTCCTAAAGGATCTGTTCCTGGCCCTGCCTACATGGGTGAAGAGTGGTCATCTCTTCGGCCCTTTTATGGTCGTCTGATTATTCGTTATCACAAAAGTCGTCCTGTCTTAGTGCGTCTAAACACCATCATTGATGATCTCACGGTTGATTCTATCTTAAGTAGTGCAGTTACTTGGAATATGGAGTAAAGGTGTGAGCCAGCTATGAAAAAGAAAGCATTATTTATCATACCGGTGGTTGTTCTCCTTGTTCTTGGTAGCGTTATATTTGCAAAAAAATATGAGACTATGCTCAACGATGGAAAAAAGCGCAATGAAGAAATAGGTAAGGCAATAGAGCCTGCTGATGAAACAAATGTGAGCGAGGATAATGATGCAGACAAAGATGATTCCAAAGAAGACGATGATGCCTCCGATAATCCGCAATCAGTGACCAGAGAAATCAATTTCGAAAGTATATTTCTTTGCTTAGATCAATACAATGATAACGCCCGAGATTTTGCGCACTTTGGTTTGGGCTTGAGATAGGGGCATGGCC
>OKMX01000057.1_pt1 | contig 62396 bp, 67 predicted proteins | sample 1613551 | NCBI WGS metagenome assembly OKMX01 (sample SAMN04436865, study PRJEB24849) | human gut metagenome | biome: human gut; feature: NICU; material: stool | host: Homo sapiens | place: USA: Saint Louis, MO | collected 2011-10-01 | reverse complement strand
GGACAGGTGCGTCAGGCCGTGGCAGTGATGCCCCTTGCGGCGAAGGTTCTCAAACAGGTGATGGTGAATACCGGAGGGAACAAAAGGCAGGTCCCCGCAAAACGTCAAAACCGCGGCTCCCGAAACTCAACAGATGATGGGGGCTGAAAACATCAACAGAAGGAGACACATCATGGCAGTTCGTGGAATTAACAAGGTCATTCTTGTCGGTCGTCTGGGAAAAGATCAGGAAGTCCGTTACATCCCCAACGGGGGCGCAGTGGCAAACCTGCAGGTCGCCACGTCAGAAACCTGGCGCGACAAACAGACGGGGGAAATGAAGGAACAGACGGAATGGCACCGCGTGGTGCTGTTCGGCAAGCTCGCGGAAGTGGCAGGTGAATATCTGCGTAAGGGCGCGCAGGTCTACATCGAGGGGCAACTCCGTACCCGTAGCTGGGAAGATAACGGTATTACCCGTTACGTCACTGAAATCCTTGTGAAAACCACGGGCACCATGCAGATGCTGGGGAGTGCACCACAGCAGAACGCTCAGGTGCAACCGCAGCCTCAGCAGAACGGCCAGCCACAGAGTGCTGACGCAACGAAAAAAGGGAGCGCGAAAACGAAAGGCCGTGGACGTAAGGCTGCGCAGCCGGAGCCTCAGCCGCAACCGCCGGAGGGTGAGGATTACTGGTTTTCAGACGATATCCCGTTCTGAATGACTGACTGTGAAAACCGCCCCGTCCAGTGCGGGGCATCACCGGAGAGATGAGGATGAGCGAATATTTCAGAATACTTCAGGGGCTGCCTGACGGCTCCTTTACCCGCGAACAGGCTGAAGCCGTTGCCGCACAGTACCGGAATGTCTTTATCGAGGATGATCAGGGAACGCATTTTCGCCTGGTTGTCCGCAATAACAGTGGCCTGGTCTGGCGCACCTGGAATTTTGAGGACGGTGCCGGGTACTGGATGAACCATGTCATCCGGAATTTCGGCATTCTTAAGTAAGAGAGGTGCCGGACGCGCAAACGTCCGGCAGGACATAAGCAATTATAAGGGGATGATTATGCCTGTAACGAAGTGTGAACCAGAAACCACCCGCAAAGCAAGCCGTAAATATGCAAAAACGCAGGAAACAGTCCTGTCTGCCCTGCTGGCGCAGACGGAGGAAGTGAGTGTGCCGCTGGCCTCACTGATTAAATCACCGCTGAATGTGCGCACGGTGCCGTATTCTGCGGAGTCCGTCAGCGAACTGGCTGAGTCCATTAAGGGCGTTGGCCTGTTGCAGAATCTGGTCGTGCATACTCTGCCTGGTGACCGTTACGGTGTCGCCGCAGGTGGTCGCCGACTGGCTGCACTCAACATGCTGGCAGAGCGTGGCATCATTCCGGCTGACTGGCCTGTCCGTGTGAAGGTCATTCCGCAGGAGCTGGCGACGGCGGCATCAATGACTGAAAACGGTCATCGTCGGGATATGCACCCTGCTGAACAGATTGCCGGATTCCGCGCAATGGCGCAGGAAGGCAAAACACCTGCACAAATCGGTGATTTGCTGGGCTATTCACCCCGCCACGTTCAGCGAATGCTGAAACTGGCTGACCTTGCGCCTGTCATCCTCGATGCGCTGGCAGAAGACCGCATCACCACCGAACACTGTCAGGCGCTGGCGCTGGAGAACGACACCGCGCGTCAGGTGCAGGTGTTTGAAGCTGCCTGTCAGTCGGGATGGGGCGGAAAACCGGATGTGCGGGTTATCCGCAATCTGATTACGGAAAGTGAAGTGGCGGTGGCGGGGAACAGTAAATTCCGCTTCGTGGGGGCTGATGCCTTCTCGCCAGACGAACTGCGCACCGATTTGTTCAGCGACGACGAGGGTGGCTATGTGGACTGCGTGGCGCTCGATGCCGCCCTGCTGGAAAAACTCCAGGCTGTCGCAGAGTTCCTTCGGGAAGCCGAAGGCTGGGAATGGTGCGCCGGACGCATGGAGCCTGTCGGTGAGTGCCGTGAGGATGCCGGAACATACCGCTGTCTGCCGGAGCCGGAAGCGGTGCTGACCGAGGCGGAAGAAGAACGTCTGAACGAACTGATGGCACGTTACGACGCGCTGGAAAACCAGTGTGAGGAATCTGACCTGCTGGAAGCAGAAATGAAGCTGATGCGCTGCATGGCGAAGGTCAGAGCGTGGACGCCGGAGATGCGTGCCGGAGGTGGAGTGGTGGTGTCCTGGCGTTATGGAAACGTATGTGTCCAGCGTGGTGTGCAGTTACGCAGTGAGGATGATGCGGCTGACGACGCTGACCGCACGGAACAGGTGCAGGAAAAAGCGTCAGTGGAGGAAATCAGTCTGCCACTGCTGACGAAAATGTCTTCCGAACGCACGCTGGCAGTCCAGGCAGCACTGATGCAGCAACCGGACAAATCCCTGACACTGCTGGCATGGACGCTCTGCCTGAATGTGTTTGGCAGCGGAGCGTACAGTAAACCAGCACAAATCAGCCTGGAATGTAAACATTATTCGCTGACCAGCGATGCGCCATCGGGGAAGGAAGGTGCCGCATTCATGGCGCTGATGGCAGAAAAAGCCCGTCTTGCTGCCCTGTTACCGGAGGGATGGTCACGGGACATGACGACATTCCTGTCACTCAGTCAGGAGGTGCTGTTATCCCTGCTCAGTTTCTGCACCGCATGCAGCCTTAACGGTGTCCAGACCCGTGAGTATGGTCACACGTCACGCAGTCCGCTGGACACGCTGGAGAGCGCCATCGGCTTTCACATGCGCGACTGGTGGCAGCCGACGAAAGCAAACTTTTTCGGACACCTGAAAAAGCCGCAGATTATCGCAGCCCTGAATGAGGCAGGACTATCCGGTGCCGCACGGGACGCGGAGAAGATGAAGAAAGGCGATGCGGCTGAACATGCAGAGCACCATATGAAAGACAACCGCTGGGTGCCTGGCTGGATGTGTGCACCACGCCCACAGACGGATGCCACTGAACGCACCGATAACCTGGCTGATGCCGCCTGATGAACAACCACATCGCCCCGCCGGAGACGGGGCGGCAGCAAGGGAGATACCGTGATGAAAACTGAACTGACTCTGAATGTATTACATACCATGAACGCACAGGAATATGAAGATATCCGGGCTGCCGGAAGTGATGAACGTCGTGAGCTGACACACGCCGTGATGCGGGAACTGGATGCGCCGGACAACTGGACGATGAACGGCGAGTACGGCAGCGAGTTTGGCGGCTTTTTCCCCGTCCAGGTCCGTTTCACGCCTGCCCACGAACGTTTTCACCTGGCGTTATGTTCACCGGGCGATGTCTCCCAGGTCTGGGTGCTGGTTCTGGTGAATGCCGGTGGTGAGCCGTTTGCGGTGGTTCAGGTACAGCGGCGGTTTGCACCGGAAGCCGTCAGCCATTCACTGGCACTGGCGGCGTCACTGGATACGCAGGGATACAGCGTTAACGACATCATCCATATCCTGATGGCGGAAGGAGGTCAGGTATGAGCGCACGTTCACAGGCACTGGTTCCCCTCAGCACAGAGCAACAGGCCGCATGGCGGGCAGTGGCAGAGACGGAAAAACGCCGCCATCAGGGAAACACGCTGGCGGAATATCCGTATGCGGGGGCGTTTTTCCGCTGTCTGAACGGAAGCCGCAGGATATCGCTGTCTGACCTGCGATTTTTCATGCCATCCCTGACCGCAGAAGAACTGCACGGAAACCGTCTTCAGTGGTTGTATGCCATCGATGTGCTGATTGAAACACAGGGCGAGGTCTGCCTCCTTCCCCTTCCCGGTGATGCAGCAGAACGCTTGTTCCCGTCGGTGCGGTTTTGTGTCAGGGAACGCAGTCGCCATAAATCCGCGCTGGTCATGCAGAAGTACAGCCGCCAGCAGGCGAGGGAGGCAGAGCAGAAAGCCCGTGCGTACCAGGCGCTGGTCGCCCAGGCTGAAATCGAACTGGCGTTCCATTCACCGGAAACAGTCGGAAGCTGGCATGCACGCTGGAGTGATCGGGTGGCAGAGCATGACCTGGAAACCCTGTTCTGGCAGTGGGGCGAGCGTTTTCCGTCACTGGCCGGAATGGAACGCTGGCAGTGGCAGGATATGCCATTCTGGCAGGTTATCGCGGAAGCCAGTCTGGCAGCAAAGGAGGCCGGTCATGCTGTCCGTGAGATGGAGCGGTGGATGGTGCCGAACAAACTCCGGGAGGTGGCGTGATGCGGCAACAATCACAACGGATTGCCCGTAAACAGCCTGAATGAGCGAGTTATTTTCAGGAAAAGTGAATGTGGTCAGCGTGCTGGTATATGGGCTATGATGTGCCCGGCGCTTGAGGTTTTCTGCCTCATGACGTGAAGGTGGTTTGTTACCGTGTTGTGTGGCAGAAGGACAAAAGCCCCGTAGTTAATTTTTCATTAACCCACGAGGCCCCTGCATGCTTAGACAACATCAGGATAGCCTCTTACCGCGCTTTGCGCAAGGAGAAGAAGGCCATGAAACTACCACGCAGCTCTCTTGTCTGGTGTGTGTTGATCGTGTGTCTCACACTGTTGATATTCACTTATCTGACACGAAAATCGCTGTGCGAGATTCGTTACAGAGACGGATACAGGGAGGTGGCGGCTTTCATGGCTTACGAATCCGGTAAGTAGCAACCTGGAGGCGGGCGCAGGCCCGCCTTTTCAGGGCTGATGCTGGTCTGACTGCACTGAAGCGCCTTTATAAAGGGGCTGCTGGTTCGCCGGTGGTCCCTTTCTCCTTGCTGGCATTGTACGGGCTGAACAACCAGACTGCCAGGAAGGCCGTTTCCCTCCGGGAACGGGGATGAACGTGCGCCTGCGGCGCCCGTTCTTTTCCCCCGCCTTCTCTGTTTATGACTTGCCAGAAATCACATCACCTTCCCTTTGATTATTCTCTTTTTCCTCCTGCTCTGACTCTGATTACTGCTCTGACTCTGATTACTGCTGCCCTGATTATTGTCTGTTTTGTTGTTCTCCTGCTTATGCCTTTTCCGGGCGTCCCCCTGGCGGGGCGGGCTGTCGTGAACGGAGCCAGCGAAGCTGTCTCCGCCCTGGCGGGCTTCCATCCCTGACGCGAAACCCCGGGCTTGCAGCGACCGTTCCGGTCGCGCCGCCTCTGTCGCGCCGTGGCCTGCGCTCCTGGCATCCCGGCAAAAGGCCGCCGGGATGTAAGGCGCAACGCCGTTTCGCAAACCGTGCTTCACGTCGTTGCGGCGGGTCCCTGCCCGTTGTTGTGTCCGGTGCCATTCACCTGTTTAAGCCCCTGTCGCCGGGGGCTGATACAGCCACAACCTGCCGCACTGACTGTCCAGGGTAAATGAACAGCCCACAAAATTTTTTACCCAAAACCCGGTAAAAAATTTTGCGTTCTGCCCAGGACAGGTGCGTCAGGCCGTGGCAGTGATGCCCCTTGCGGCGAAGGTTCTCAAACAGGTGATGGTGAATACCGGAGGGAACAAAAGGCAGGTCCCCGCAAAACGTCAAAACCGCGGCTCCCGAAACTCAACAGATGATGGGGGCTGAAAACCAGAGAGAGGAGAAAGCAGGATGAGTACCCGAAATATCCACGTTAACACCGCGTCGTACACGATTCTTGTTGCCGGGAGGGAAAAAAACACCGGGGAAGAGTGGGACGTCCTGGAATTCAGCAGCCTGACTGAGCTGAAAAAATATCGCAAAAGCCACCCGGAAAAGATGGCCTTCAGCTATAGCTACGCGCTCAGCCGGGGTGTGGATACGCAGTTCCGCCATATCAACATTGCGGAAGCCGATCACTTCAAACAGTTCCTGCGTCAGATTAAGCGTGCCGGCCTCGATATCCGGGCGATCTGCTGACCGGATGTGATGAATATCCCTCCTGATTGTTGCAATGTTGTTAATGGGGATCGGGAGGGATGATATTAAGCGGAAAAATTTTTTATTAAATTTATTCTTTCATAAAGGAGTAGCTGTTATGCGATTAGCTTCCCGTTTTGGTCGGTATAATTCCATCCGCCGTGAACGTCCTTTAACGGATGATGAATTAATGCAGTTCGTGCCTTCGGTATTTTCCGGTGATAAACATGAGTCCCGGAGTGAACGTTATACGTATATTCCAACAATCAATATCATCAATAAGTTACGTGATGAAGGTTTCCAGCCATTCTTTGCCTGTCAGAGTCGGGTTCGTGATTTGGGACGCCGAGAATACAGTAAACATATGTTACGTCTTCGCAGGGAAGGGAATATTAACGGGCAGGAAGTTCCTGAAATTATCCTGCTTAATTCACATGATGGTTCATCCAGTTATCAGATGATCCCCGGAATTTTTCGTTTTGTCTGCACAAATGGCCTGGTGTGCGGAAATAATTTTGGCGAAATCCGCGTTCCACATAAAGGTGATATTGTCGGGCAGGTTATCGAGGGAGCGTATGAAGTGCTCGGTGTCTTTGATAAGGTCACTGATAATATGGAGGCGATGAAAGAAATTCATCTTAACAGTGACGAGCAACATTTATTTGGCAGAGCTGCACTGATGGTCAGGTATGAAGATGAAAATAAAACGCCAGTGACGCCTGAACAAATAATTACTCCCCGTCGTCGGGAAGATAAACAGAACGATCTCTGGACAACCTGTCAGCGGGTTCAGGAGAATATGATAAAAGGTGGATTGTCGGGGCGAAGTGCCTCCGGTAAAAATACAAGGACAAGAGCCATTACAGGTATTGATGGTGATATCCGAATCAACAAGGCGTTATGGGTGATTGCCGAACAGTTCAGAAAGTGGAAGTCATGATAATATAAGTAAAGCCCCGAAAATTTTTCGGGGCTTTACTTATATTATCATTCTTCGGCATCGCTGTGTCGTCTGATATACCTCAATTCCATCAATCGGCTTTCCGGTTGTCTGTAAATATTGTGCCCGCGAAAAATGGTCTGGCAGGAGGCTGCGCAGTTACCGGGTATATATAAGATGGGTTCCCGCTTCGCGGGGCTTCGGCCAGTCAGCATTGTCACTCATATGATATTTTTGTGTGTGGCCTTCCATGCCGCTTTTGCGGCATAACCGGTATCTGACAATGTCTGTAAGATTAATTGTTCTGCACGCTGTTAATTTCCGGAAGTGATTTCTTCGTGACCGGAATCCGGATACCTTTACTGCTTTTTATCCCGGTATAAATCCGGTAAACCTCTGATGCGTAGGCAAGACGTCTCTGGTTCTGGCGTTCGGTCTTCCTGAATCCGGCATTGTATGCACCAACGGCCTCCCAGGAGACGCCCCATTTTTTAAAGGCTATTGCCAGATAATAAGCACCGGTATAAATGTTCATGCATGGATCTGTTGTCAGATGTTCCGGTTTAATTCCATAGCGGTCCAGTTCGTTAAAATGCTGGGAATCTACCTGCATCAGTCCGCTGCCATATCCCGTTACCGGATTAATACCGATGGCATTAACCCGGTAACGGGATTCTTTCCATGATATTGCTCTCAGTAAATCAGGATCTATTTTGTAATCCCGGCCTGCAAGATCAAAGCAATCAGTGGCCTGGCAGATCTCATTTATAAACATCAGGCAGATGGCTAACATCCATTTTTTCATTTTTCCACCTCTGGTGACTTTATCCGTAAATAATTTAACCCACTCCACAAAAAGGCTCAACAGGTTGGTGGTTCTCACCACCAAAAGCACCACACACTACGCAAAAACAAGTTTTTGCTGATTTGCTATTTGAATCATTAACTTATGTTTTAAATAATGTATTTTAATTTATTTTACATTATAAAAAGGATTCATTGGTGAATCGCATATGATTCACCAATGAATTTAACGCAACTCATAGATGAATCAGTAATAATAAAACAACGAGTTAAAGCGAATTGACTCTAGATTCAATTCGTGATGTGATTTGCTGCATGAATCGTAATTTTCGTAACTTGCGTCACGATTCGATTCATCGATGAATTGTCATTCTTTTATATGTGAAATAAATTTGATGCGATAAGAAAATAAAGAGGTATACATATGGCGAAAGTGCAGGCTTATGTCAGTGACGAAATTGTCTATAAAATAAATAAAATTGTGGAAAGAAGACGTGCAGAAGGAGCTAAAAGTACAGATGTAAGTTTCTCAAGCATATCCACTATGCTTCTCGAATTAGGGCTTCGTGTACATGAGGCTCAGATGGAGCGTAAAGAGTCAGCGTTCAATCAGGCTGAGTTTAATAAGGTACTTCTTGAATGTGCGGTAAAAACACAGTCAACAGTTGCTAAGATTTTAGGTATTGAGTCACTAAGCCCTCATGTTTCCGGGAATCCAAAGTTTGAATATGCGAATATGGTCGAAGATATCAGGGATAAGGTGTCATCTGAGATGGAGAGGTTCTTTCCAGAAAATGATGAGGAATAAAAAGGAATTAAAAGTTGATTTGCTTCAAATAACAGGATTTTGATCTGGTTCAATTTGATGACAATTAACCGCATAAAGGTTATATTAATTACGTGGTTAATGCCACGTTAAAAATTGAAACTGAAAATCGCCGATGCAGGGAGGTCTGAACTCCCTGCATCGACTGTCCATAGAATCCTTAACGGAGGTTCCTATGTGTGCGCTGGATCGTAGAGAAAGGCCACTTAACAGTCAATCTGTAAATAAATACATCCTTAACGTTCAGAATATCTACAGAAATTCTCCCGTTCCGGTTTGTGTCCGTAACAAAAACCGGAAAATCCTTTATGCCAATGGGGCTTTTATTGAACTCTTTTCCAGAGAAGATAAACCCTTATCCGGAGAGAGTTATATACGTCTGCAGGTTGAAATTTTTCTTTCATCACTTGAACTGGAATGCCAGGCTCTTGGACATGGCTCTGCATTTTGTCGTCGTTTTAATTTTCATGGCGAAATCTATCAGATAAGGATGGAGAATGTTTCTTTTTATAATGACGAATCTGTTGTTTTATGGCAAATTAATCCGTTTCCTGATTATCCATTTTTTGCGTTAAATCAGAGTGGAAGTAATACAAATACTTCTGATAAATTAACGATATGGAATGATCTTTCTCCAGGGACATTGGTTGTTTTCTCTTTTTATATGCTGGGTGTTGGTCACGCAACAATTGCCAGAGAGTTGGGTATTACAGACAGAGCATCTGAGGATCGAATTAAACCAGTTAAACGGAAAATAAAAGAATTTTTTGAACACTTTGATTTATTCAGAGTGTCATGTATCTATAAAGGAGAAATAGATTCGCTATTAAGTATAATTCGTGAATTTTATGGTGTTAAGTAAATGTTAAATAAGGTGCGCCAATTTTGGCGTGTTTTTTTTCGTCGGTTTCTGTGCAATCATGATTTTATTAGTCGGGAAACAGAGGTGAATTGAGTGAGGAGGCGTAACGCGAGAGGCGGGATAAGCAGAACAGTTTCAGTGTATCTCGATGAAGATACAAATAACCGACTTATTCGGGCCAAAGATCGTAGCGGTAGAAGTAAAACTATAGAGGTTCAGATCCGTCTCAGAGATCATCTGAAACGGTTTCCTGATTTCTATAATGAAGAAATATTCAGGGAGGTGATCGAAGAGAACGAGTCAACATTTAAAGAACTTTAGTTTTCATCTGTCAATATTAATCAGAGGAATCATATGAATACTGTTTTAAGTGTTCAGGGTGCTTCTGCGCCCGTTGAAAAGAAATCGTTTTTTTCTAAATTCACTTGTCTGAATATGCTTCGCCTGGTTCGTGCAGTGATCCCGGTTGCTGTTCTGATGATGTTGTTCCCTGAGTTAGCTATGGCTGCTGGTAAAGGCGACCTGATGGCTAAAGGTCAGGAAACGGTTAAGGCGACCTTCGGTAAGAACTCCAGTATCGTTAAATGGATTGTTCTGGCTGAGGTGCTGGTCGGTGCGGTCATGTACATGATGACCAAAAACATCAAGTTCCTGGTCGGCTTTGCCATACTCTCTGTATTTATTGCAGTAGGTATGTCTGTTGCCGGATTCTGACAGGAAATAAAACGATGTCGGGAGACGAGAATAAACTTAAGAAATATCGTTTCCCGGAAACACTGACCAACCAGAGCCGCTGGTTTGGCCTGCCACTGGATGAACTGATCCCCGCAGCAATCTGTATTGGCTGGGGTATCATAACATCGAAATATCTGTTCGGTATTGGTGCAGCGGTTCTGGTTTATTTCGGGATTAAAAAACTGAAAAAAGGGCGGGGCAGTTCCTGGTTACGTGACCTGATTTACTGGTATATGCCAACAGCCCTGCTGCGCGGTATTTTTCATAATGTTCCCGATTCGTGTTTCCGGCAGTGGATTAAATAGAACTGATACCAGGATTGTTATATGGAACACGGTGCCCGTTTAAGTACCAGTCGTGTAATGGCCATCGCCTTTATATTTATGTCAGTGCTTATTGTTCTCAGCCTCTCTGTTAACCTCATTCAGGGGGTGAATAACTACCGTCTTCAGAATGAGCAACGCACTGCCGTGACGCCAATGGCATTTAATGCCCCCTTTGCCGTGTCACAGAACAGTGCCGACGCCTCTTATTTACAGCAGATGGCGCTGTCATTTATTGCCCTCCGTCTGAATGTTTCATCAGAAACCGTCGATGCCTCACATCAGGCGCTTCTGCAATATATCCGCCCGGGCGCACAGAACCAGATGAAAGTTATTCTGGCTGAAGAAGCGAAGCGTATTAAAAACGATAACGTGAACTCAGCCTTTTTCCAGACCAGTGTTCGTGTCTGGCCTCAGTATGGCCGTGTGGAAATTCGTGGTGTGCTTAAAACCTGGATAGGTGATTCAAAACCTTTCACTGATATCAAACATTACATCCTTATTCTGAAGCGGGAAAACGGGGTGACCTGGCTGGATAATTTCGGGGAAACAGACGATGAGAAAAAATAATACGGCAATAATATTTGGCAGCCTGTTTTTTTCCTGCAGCGTGATGGCCGCAAACGGTACGCTGGCCCCCACCGTGGTGCCAATGGTGAACGGTGGTCAGGCCAGTATTGCCATCAGCAATACCAGCCCGAATCTGTTTACCGTTCCCGGTGACCGGATTATCGCCGTGAACAGTCTGGATGGTGCCCTGACCAATAATGAGCAGACCGCCTCCGGCGGTGTGGTGGTGGCCACCGTCAACAAAAAGCCCTTTACGTTCATTCTGGAAACAGAGCGTGGTCTGAACCTTTCCATTCAGGCCGTTCCCCGTGAAGGCGCGGGGCGTACCATTCAGCTGGTCAGTGACCTGCGCGGAACCGGAGAAGAAGCCGGAGCGTGGGAAACGTCCACGCCTTACGAATCCCTGCTTGTGACCATCAGCCAGGCCGTCCGTGGCGGAAAATTACCCGCAGGCTGGTATCAGGTCCCGGTGACAAAGGAAACCCTGCAGGCCCCGGCGGGGCTGTCTTCAGTGGCAGATGCCGTATGGACGGGGAATCACCTGAAGATGGTCCGCTTTGCCGTGGAAAATAAAACGCTGTCTGCCCTGAATATCCGGGAAAGTGACTTCTGGCAGCCGGGAACCCGTGCCGTGATGTTCAGCCAGCCTGCCAGCCAGTTACTGGCAGGTGCGCGCATGGATGTGTATGTCATCCGTGACGGGGAGGGCAACTGATGGCCAGTATCAATACCATTGTGAAACGCAAGCAGTACCTGTGGCTGGGGATTGTGGTTGTCGGTGCAGCCTCCGCGATTGGTGGGGTACTGTATCTGTCTGATGTGGACATGTCCGGTAACGGTGAGGCGGTGGCTGAACAGGAGCCTGTGCCGGATATGACAGGTGTGGTGGATACGACCTTTGATGACAAGGTGCGTCAGCATGCCACCACAGAGATGCAGGTGACGGCAGCGCAGATGCAGAAGCAGTATGAGGAAATCCGTCGTGAACTGGATGTCCTGAACAAACAGCGCGGTGATGACCAGCGTCGTATTGAAAAGCTGGGACAGGACAATGCCGCCCTGGCAGAGCAGGTAAAAGCCCTGGGTGCTAATCCCGTCACGGCGACCGGTGAGCCTGTACCTCAGATGCCTGCCTCACCGCCCGGGCCGGAAGGCGAACCACAGCCAGGAAACACCCCCGTATCCTTCCCGCCGCAGGGCAGCGTTGCTGTTCCACCGCCGACGGCGTTTTATCCCGGGAATGGTGTCACGCCACCACCACAGGTGACGTACCAGTCTGTGCCGGTGCCTAACCGGATACAGCGTAAGGTGTTTACCCGTAATGAGGGAAAACAGGGAACATCGCTGCCGTACATTCCGTCAGGAAGTTTTGCGAAAGCCATGCTGATTGAAGGGGCGGATGCCAATGCCTCAGTCACCGGTAATGAATCCACGGTGCCGATGCAGTTGCGTATCACCGGCCTGGTGGAAATGCCGAACAGCAAGACGTATGACGCAACGGGATGTTTTGTGGGGCTGGAAGCCTGGGGGGATGTGTCCAGTGAGCGTGCCATTGTACGCACCCGCAATATCAGTTGCCTGAAGGACGGCAAAACTATTGATATGCCGATTAAGGGGCATGTCAGCTTCCGGGGTAAAAACGGTATCAAGGGCGAAGTGGTGATGCGTAACGGCAAAATCCTCGGCTGGGCATGGGGCGCGGGATTTGTTGACGGTATCGGTCAGGGAATGGAGCGCGCCTCCCAGCCGGCTGTCGGGCTGGGTGCCACAGCCGCTTACGGGGCTGGTGATGTCCTGAAAATGGGTATCGGTGGCGGCGCATCGAAAGCCGCACAGACGCTCAGTGACTACTACATCAAACGTGCCGAACAGTATCACCCGGTGATACCGATTGGTGCGGGCAACGAAGTGACCGTGGTGTTCCAGGACGGCTTCCAGCTGAAAACCGTGGAAGAGATGGCGCTGGAGCGCACGCAGAACAGAGCGGAAGAAGATAATCCGGAAAGTCCGGTTCCTGTTCCGCCATCAGCTGAAAGTCATCTTAACGGCTTTAATACTGACCAGATGCTGAAGCAGCTGGGCAACCTGAATCCGCAGCAGTTTATGTCCGGCAGCCAGGGAGGAGGCAACGATGGCAAATAATATGTCGTCCCGTCAGGCGTGCCATGCCGCCCGGTATGTTGTCGCCCGGGTTCTGCGAGGACTGTTCTGGTGTCTGAAGTACACCGTCATTCTGCCACTGGCCACAATGGCCCTGATGGCTCTGTTTGTTTTATGGAAGGACAACACCACGCCGGGGAAATTACTGGTTAAGGAGATTAACTTCGTAAGACAAACAGCACCTGCCGGACAGTTCCCGGTCAGTGAATGCTGGTTTTCTTCCTCTGATTCTTCAGGCAGATCAGAAATACAGGATATCTGCCATTACCGCGCGGCTGATGCTGCAGATTATGTCAGGGAGACTGACCGGTCACTGATGCAACTGGTCACCGCATTATGGGCAACACTGGCACTGATGTATGTCTCGCTGGCAGCGATCACCGGGAAATATCCGGTGCGACCCGGAAAAATGAAATGTATCCGGGTGGTAACCGCAGATGAACATCTGAAGGAAGTTTATACGGAAGACGCTTCCCTGCCGGGAAAAATCAGGAAATGCCCTGTTTATCTTCCTGATGACAGAACAAACAGAAACAACGGAGATAAAAATGAACATGCGTAATATTAATGCTATTACAGCCCTTTCTGTACCGGGTAAAACTATGTCAGATGATTTTATGCATGCTGTTCTCAGTAACTGCACCACAAGAATCGTCCTTCCTGCACCGAAGGAATTCAGTTCTGAATCATTGCCGCACAATTTTAATATGGCTGCTGTCGGTGTGATGAAGGAGGGAATGTCGATGCGTTTATTTTCTTCTCCTGGGCATATTGTGGTTGCCGGACAATCCGGTGGCGGAAAATCTGCTTCGGTGAAAGAACTAATCGACAGAATTATTCAGAAATATAAGGAACCCTTCGATGAATAAGCTGGTTTCTGATGGCAACGTCAAAAAAAATAAATTATCCGGTGCTGTATGAGTCCGGAATAACACCTCCGTTATGTGAAGTCAGTGCACCAGAACCTGATGCGGGTGGGAAACGCATTGTGGCATATGTTTATAAATCATCACGGAATACGGTTTTTGAAAATCCTGACATTGTAAAAACCTGTACGGTCAGGGATTTGAAGAATGATTTTGTGAACTGCGATGAGAAAGGTGAGGGACAATGAAACAGATTTCTTTATTTATTCCTCTGCTGGGGACCTTATTACTTTCCGGCTGTGCCGGAACCAGTACGGAATTTGAGTGTAACGCCACCACATCCGATACCTGTATGACGATGGAGCAGGCCAATGAGAAGGCCAAAAAGCTGGAGCAGCCTGCAGATGCAAAGCCGGCTGCGGCATCACTGCCGCGCCTGGCTGAAGGGAACTTCCGGACAACCACGGTGCGGGCCGTCACCGCGGCCAGCCCATCTGGCAGCGGGCCTGTAGTGACTGCACTTCCGGAGCAGAAACTGCTGGCACCACGTCCGTTGTTTACGGCTGCCCGGGAAGTGAAAACGATTATTCCGGTCAGTTCAGTTGCGTCGGTAACACCTCCCCGCCCGCTAAGAACGGGTGAGCAGACGGCAGCATTATGGATAGCGCCTTATATTGATAATCAGGATGTTTATCATCAACCATCCAGTGTGTTTTTTGTTATTAAACCGTCTGCGTGGGGAAAACCACGTATTAATTAACTGGCCCTGAAGTTGTATATCAGCCGGCAATGCCGGCGGGCTTTCTGTATTCAAAATCTGCCTGTAAAACGAGTGCCCTGTGCGTGAAAAGGGATGGGCGGTAGCGTGTCAGAACATGTCGGGAGGAATATTCCGTGAGTGATGAAGCCGATGAAGCATATTCAGTGACAGAACAACTGACCATGACAGGAATAAACCGTATACGCCAGAAAATAAATGTTCATGGTATTCCTGTTTATCTCTGTGAGGCATGCGGAAATCCTATTCCGGAAGCCCGGCGGAAAATATTTCCCGGTGTGACGTTATGTGTTGAATGTCAGGCGTATCAGGAAAAACAGAGAAAACACTATGCATAAATCAGAAGCTGAAAAAATAGATTCTATTCTGGATGAACATCAACAGATATATCGCAGACATAACCAAATAAATAACATCCTGGCGTATTGTGCGTGTATTGCATGGATTCCCTGTATTATTGCTGCGTTCGGCGTTGATGGTATATATCTGAAAATCCTGTTTGCGGTCCTTGCCTGCTGTGGTGCGGTATGCTTTTTTATTTTCTTCTTCACTCTCCTGCCGGAATCACTCATGGTCCTCAGCCGTCAGAGCCTGCTTCAGCTTATGCGTCTGACTGAAGACGTACCGGATGCGAGACAGGAACTGCTTAACCGTTTGTTGTCCGGTAAAAAACTGACTGGTCGGGATGAACAGGATATCCGGCGTCTCTGGCAGGAGAAAGTGGATGCAATGCAGGAGTCTGCCACCCGTCAGCGTGAACAGGATACTATTCGGAAGTTTACTGAAGGGAATAAATCCGAATGAGAATCTGCAGTGTTTTATGACCTCATAAGTTAACTGAAGGGATATTCAGTGATTAATATACAAGCGGAGATAATAAAGAATGCATACCTTTATTTTTCTTGTGCTGATAAAAAATATTAACGGTGGCGGAAGCTGGAATATTACACCCATGCCAAATACGGACGTATGCGTGCAGGTTCTTCGGACAATCGAGTCACACGGAGGCAGGGGATTTGGAAATACAGGGGAATGTATTGAAGTTAAAACAAATAAACCTTTGAACAACGTGATGGATACACTGAATGGTGGTGGGCAATGAGTGCTTACTGCTTCAAAGGAAAATGAAATGAAGTCGATATATTTAGAATCTGTTCTGGCTTTTATATTTGTTGGCGTTATGGCTATGTTTAAGTCTTGGTAAGGCAAAAGAGCTTGCATCAGCGTGTAGAGAAAGAAACGAAATGGCAGAGGTGAAACGGGTAAGAGAAAATGAGCGAAATAAGATACGTGAAAAACAACTTCAGGCATTAAATGATGCTCATTCAGTAAAGGAACGTTAATCCTGGTTTCCTGTTAAAAGCCTCCATCTCTTATTTGTGCTGTGGTTTCAGGAATGGCACTGCGTGATATATCCACGGCCACAGACTGATATTTTCCTTTTTTAAACGCACTAAGGAATACTCATATGAGTAATAACCCACTTGAGGCCGTCACTCAGGCGGTTAACTCCCTCGTCACAGCACTGAAACTGCCTGACGAATCCGCAAAGGCCAATGAAGTTCTGGGCGAAATGAGCTTCCCGCAGTTCAGCCGTCTGCTGCCGTACCGTGATTACAACCAGGAATCCGGTCTGTTCATGAATGACACCACGATGGGCTTTATGCTGGAAGCCATTCCCATCAATGGGGCGAATAAGTCCATTGTGGAGGCACTCGATCACATGCTGCGCACCAAACTGCCGCGCGGTATTCCGTTGTGTATCCATCTGATGTCCAGTCAGCTGGTTGGTGACAGGATTGAGTACGGGCTGCGTGAGTTCTCCTGGTCAGGTGAACAGGCTGAACGGTTTAACGCCATTACCCGGGCCTATTATATGAAAGCGGCAGCGACACAGTTTCCGCTGCCGGAGGGGATGAATCTGCCCCTGACCCTGCGCCATTACCGGGTATTTATCTCGTACTGTTCTCCCTCGAAGAAAAAAAGCCGGGCTGACATTCTGGAAATGGAAAACCTGGTGAAAATCATCCGGGCGTCGTTACAGGGGGCCAGTATCGCCACACAGACGGTGGATGCACAGGCCTTTATCGATATTGTCGGGGAGATGATTAACCATAACCCGGACTCCCTGTACCCGAAAAGACGTCAGCTGGACCCGTATTCTGATCTGAATTATCAGTGTGTGGAGGACAGTTTTGACCTGAATGTCCGGGCTGATTACCTGACGCTGGGCCTGCGTGAGAACGGCAGGAACAGCACGGCCCGTATCCTGAATTTCCATCTGGCCCGTAACCCGGAAATCGCCTTCCTGTGGAATATGGCCGACAACTACAGCAACCTGCTGAACCCGGAACTGTCCATCTCCTGTCCGTTCATCCTGACGCTGACTCTGGTGGTGGAAGACCAGGTGAAAACCCACAGCGAAGCCAACCTGAAGTACATGGACCTGGAGAAAAAGTCGAAGACCTCCTATGCCAAATGGTTTCCGTCCGTGGAGAAAGAGGCGAAGGAGTGGGGGGAACTGCGTCAGCGTCTGGGCTCCGGTCAGTCTTCTGTCGTGTCCTACTTCCTCAACATCACAGCATTCTGCAAGGACAACAATGAAACGGCGCTGGAAGTGGAGCAGGACATCCTGAACAGCTTCCGTAAAAACGGTTTTGAGCTGATTTCACCGCGCTTTAACCACATGCGCAATTTCCTGACCTGTCTGCCCTTTATGGCCGGGAAAGGGTTGTTTAAACAGCTGAAAGAGGCCGGAGTGGTTCAGCGCGCAGAGAGCTTTAATGTTGCCAACCTGATGCCGTTAGTGGCGGATAACCCCCTGACACCGGCAGGTCTGCTGGCACCCACCTACCGTAACCAGCTGGCGTTTATCGATATTTTCTTCCGGGGGATGAATAACACCAACTACAACATGGCGGTCTGTGGCACCTCCGGGGCCGGTAAAACCGGGCTGATACAGCCACTTATCCGCAGCGTGCTGGACTCCGGGGGCTTTGCCGTGGTGTTCGACATGGGGGATGGCTACAAGTCCCTGTGTGAGAACATGGGTGGCGTATATCTGGACGGTGAAACCCTGCGTTTTAACCCGTTTGCGAACATCACCGATATTGACCAGTCAGCGGAGCGTGTCCGTGACCAGTTGTCAGTGATGGCCAGCCCCAACGGTAACCTGGATGAAGTGCATGAAGGTCTGCTGCTGCAGGCGGTCAGGGCCTCCTGGCTGGCCAAAGAGAACAGGGCACGTATTGATGACGTGGTGGATTTCCTGAAAAACGCCAGTGACAGCGAGCAGTATGCCGGGTCACCGACCATCCGCAGCCGTCTGGATGAAATGATTGTGCTGCTTGACCAGTACACTGCCAACGGCACTTATGGCCGGTATTTTAACTCTGATGAGCCGTCCCTGCGGGATGATGCCAGAATGGTGGTGCTGGAGCTGGGTGGGCTGGAAGACCGTCCGTCACTGCTGGTTGCGGTGATGTTCAGCCTTATCATTTACATCGAGAACCGGATGTACCGCACGCCGCGTACCCTCAAGAAACTGAACGTCATTGATGAAGGCTGGCGTCTGCTGGACTTCAAAAATCGTAAAGTTGGTGAGTTTATTCAAAAAGGTTACCGCACCTGTCGCCGTCATACCGGTGCCTATATCACCATCACACAGAACATCGTCGACTTTGACTCTGACAAGGCATCCAGCGCAGCCCGTGCTGCATGGGGTAACTCCTCCTACAAAATTATCCTCAAACAGAGTGCGAAGGAGTTCGCGAAATATAACCAGTTATTCCCGGATCAGTTCCAGCCACTGCAGCGCGACATGATTGGTAAGTTTGGTGCGGCCAAAGACCAGTGGTTCAGTTCCTTCCTGCTGCAGGTGGAAAACCATTCCTCCTGGCACCGTCTGTTTGTGGACCCGTTAAGCCGTGCCATGTACAGCTCTGACGGCCCGGATTTTGAGTTTGTGCAGCAGAAACGCAGAGAGGGTATGAGTATTCATGAGGCGGTGTGGCAGCTGGCGTGGAAGAAATCGGGGCCGGAGATGGCTTCGCTGGAGGCCTGGCTGGAAGAACATGAGAAATACAGGAGTGTTGCATGACCACAACGCAAAAAACGACTGACGTTACAGCCCCCCGACGCAGCCACTGGTGGTGGACCGTGCCGGGATGCCTGGCAATGGTGTTACTGAACGCAGCCATCAGTTATGGCATTGTCAGACTGAACGCACCGGTGACTGCCGCCTTCAACATGAAACAGACCGTGGATGCGTTTTTTGACAGCGCCAGTCAGAAACAACTGTCAGAAGCACAGTCAAAAGCCCTTTCAGCACGGCACTGGAAGCCAGCCTGCAGGCATGGCAGCAGAAACACCACGCGGTCATTCTGGTGTCGCCTGCCGTGGTACAGGGGGCACCGGATATCACCCGGGAAATCCAGCAGGATATTGCCCGGCGAATGAGGGCGGAACCATGAGATGCCGGGGGCTGATTGCCCTGCTGATATGGGGGCAGAGTGTGGTCGCCGCCGATCTTGGCACCTGGGGCGATCTGTGGCCGGTAAAGGAGCCGGACATGCTGACGGTGATCATGCAGCGCCTGACGGCGCTGGAGCAGTCCGGTGAGATGGGCCGGAAAATGGATGCCTTTAAGGAGCGGGTGATCCGTAACAGTCTGCGGCCCCCTGCCGTGCCCGGTATCGGACGCACGGAGAAATACAGTAGCCGGTTGTTTGACCCGTCCGTCAGACTGGCTGCGGATATCCGGGATAACGAAGGGCGGGTGTTTGCCCGTCAGGGTGAAGTGATGAATCCGCTGCAGTATGTGCCTTTTAACCAGGCGCTGTATTTCATCAATGGCGATGATCCGGCGCAGGTGGCCTGGATGAAACGCCAGACGCCGCCCACACTGGAGAGCAAAATTATCCTCGTGCAGGGCAGTATCCCGGAGATGCAGAAGTCTCTGGACAGCCGTGTTTACTTTGACCAGAACGGTGTGCTCTGCCAGCGCCTCGGCATTGATCAGGTCCCGGCACGGGTGAGCGCCGTTCCCGGCGATCGCTTCCTGAAGGTGGAATTTATTCCGGCAGAGGAGGGCAGAAAATGAAGCGAAGCCTGTGGCTGCTGATGTTATTCCTTCTCGCCGGTCATGTCCCTGCGGCATCTGCGGATTCTGCCTGTGAGGGGCGTTTTGTAAACCCGATCACGGATATCTGCTGGAGCTGTATTTTCCCGCTCTCGCTGGGCAGTATCAAAGTCAGTCAGGGTAAGGTCCCCGACACGGCGAACCCGTCGATGCCCATTCAGATTTGTCCGGCACCGCCGCCGCTGTTCAGGCGTATCGGGCTGGCCATTGGTTACTGGGAGCCGATGGCGCTGACGGACGTCACCCGGTCACCGGGATGCATGGTGAACCTGGGCTTCAGCCTGCCGGCTTTTGGTAAAACGGCACAGGGAACGGCGAAAAAGGATGAGAAGCAGGTGAACGGGGCGTTCTATCACGTTCACTGGTACAAATACCCGCTGACGTACTGGCTTAACATCATCACATCGCTGGGCTGTCTGGAAGGTGGTGACCTGGATATCGCTTATCTTTCTGAAATTGACCCCACCTGGACGGACAGCAGCCTGACCACCATTCTCAATCCGGAAGCTGTCATCTTTGCCAATCCGATAGCACAGGGGGCCTGCGCAGCAGATGCCATTGCCAGTGCCTTTAATATGCCTCTCGATGTTCTGTTCTGGTGTGCCGGTTCGCAGGGCAGTATGTACCCGTTCAATGGCTGGGTGAGTAATGAGTCCAGTCCGTTGCAGTCCTCCCTGCTGGTCAGTGAACGCATGGCATTCAAGCTGCACCGTCAGGGCATGATTATGGAAACCATCGGGAAAAATAACGCCGTCTGTAATGAATATCCGTCCCCAATCCTGCCTAAAGAACGCTGGCGTTATCAGATGGTGAATATGTATCCGGACAGCGGACAGTGCCATCCGTTCGGGCGCAGTGTGATGCGCTGGGAGACGGGAAAAAATCCGCCCAACACAAAGAAAAACTTCGGCTACCTGATGTGGCGTAAACGTAACTGTGTATTCCTGTAAATCATTTTAATGAATAAGAGGAAATGAAAATGGCAACAATGGACAGTAAATATATTCAGCACCTCAGGAAAATAAGTGCTGTGCTGCTCAGGCTGATAAGCAGAACATTAAAATTATTTCCTTTTGGTCTTGTAATGGTGCCCGTTATATTATTTTATTTTGCACCTGACAGTTTTCTCGCTGAAATTATTCATGAATGGAAGAAGGCAGATATATCAGAACAAGTGACACTTGTCAGATTATATCTGAAGGTGACATTTACATGTGCGTTTATGGCTGTTTTTCTCAATTATCTTTTTTCTGATGAGTTCATGCCTGTAAATAGCAGAAAGTGAGAAATATCATGAACCGGAAAATATTTGCACTTTTTGCTCTGACAGCAGGGATGCATCTTGCTGTTCATGCTTCAGAAAATGTGAACACACCTGAAAACCGCCAGTTCCTGAAGCAGCAGGAAAATTTAAGCAGACAACTGCGAGAGAAACCTGACCATCAGCTGAAAGCCTGGGCGGAGAAACAGGTGCTGGAAAACCCCCTTCAGCGTTCAGATAACCATTTTCTGGATGAGCTGGTTCGTAAACAGCAGGCTTCGCAGGACGGGAAACCCCGGCAGGGTGCCCTGTATTTTGTGTCGTTTTCCATTCCCGAAGAGGGGCTGAAACGGATGCTGGGCGAAACCCGGCACTACGGTATTCCGGCCACACTGCGGGGCATGGTGAACAATGACCTGAAGACCACCGCTGAAGCCGTGCTGTCCCTGGTGAAAGACGGCGCGACTGATGGTGTTCAGATCGACCCGACGCTGTTTTCACAGTACGGCATTCGCAGTGTACCGGCACTGGTGGTGTTCTGCAGTCAGGGATACGACATCATCCGGGGAAACCTGCGGGTCGGCCAGGCGCTGGAGAAAGTGGCCGCCACGGGTGACTGCCGGCAGGTGGCTCATGATTTACTGGCAGGGAAAGGAGATTCCGGGAAATGAAACGTATTTTACCTCTGATACTGGCTCTGGTTGCCGGCATGGCACAGGCTGACAGCAACAGTGATTACCGGGCCGGTTCTGATTTTGCCCGTCAGATTCAGGGGCAGGGTACAGGCAGTATTCAGGGCTTTAAGCCACAGGAGAGTATCCCCAGCTATAACGCGAATCCGGACGAGACAAAATATTACGGTGGCGTGACTGCCGGCGGGGATGGCGGCCTGAAAAATGACGGCACCACGGAATGGGCGACCGGTGAAACCGGAAAAACCATCACAGAGTCCTTCATGAACAAGCCGAAAGACATTCTGTCACCGGATGCACCGTTCATTCAGACCGGCAGGGATGTGGTGAACCGGGCTGACAGCATTGTGGGAAACACCGGGCAGCAGTGCAGTGCGCAGCAGATAAACCGCAGTGAGTTCACAAACTATACCTGTGAGCGGGACACGATGGTGGAGGAGTACTGCACACGGACTGCCAGTATCACCGGGGACTGGAAATACACGGATGAATATCGTGAGGTGACGATACCGCACTCACAGTTCCGGTTCAGTATGAACGGTCTGAAACTGGTGTTCAGTGTCACGGCTCCGGTAACCGGTACAGTGGAAAGTGCATCATTGTCTGTATACGCCGCTTTTTTCTTCCTGAACTCCCGTTATACCTTCATGAATACAACCTTTAATGTCGGCCTGGCAAACGGGCAGTCGGATACTTACCCCCTGTCCGGGGCGACAGGTTTGCAGGTGACACAGGGGCAGGTTCTGACCGGTAGTGGCTGTACTGCTAACGGTAATTGCCTCCCGCACGGGAATGGTGACAGGAAAGTCTATGAATCGCTTGTCAGTGGTGCTTCCACCTTTACGCTGAAACTCAGGATGAAGGTCCGTGATAAAGAATGGGTTCCCCGGGTGGAGTGGGTGGAGAGTTGTCCGTTTAATAAAGCGGATGGCGTGCTGACAGGCACTGAGTGTTCAGAGCCGGGTGGTACGAAAACCGGAGTGATGGAAGGTAAACCCTGGAACATCACACAGGCATGCTGGGCATACCGGGATAAATATGTCACTCAGTCCGCAGATAACGGCACCTGTCAGAAATATGTCGATAATCCGGCCTGTACGCTGGCCTCACGTCAGTGCGCGTTTTATTCCGATGAGGGAACCTGTCTGCATGAGTACGCCACGTACTCCTGCGAGTCAAAAACATCCGGGAAAGTGATGGTCTGTGGGGGAGACGTCTTCTGTCTCGATGGCGAATGTGATAAGGCTCAGAGCGGGCAGAGTAATGATTTTGCCGAAGCCGTTTCTCAGCTGGCGGCACTGGCCGCAGCAGGTAAGGATGTTGCGGCGCTGAACGGGGTGGATGTCCGTGCTTTCACCGGTCAGGCGAAATTTTGTAAGAAGGCTGCAGCCGGATACAGCAACTGCTGTAAGGACAGCGGCTGGGGACAGGATATCGGGCTGGCCAAATGCAGCAGTGATGAAAAGGCCCTGGCTAAAGCAAAATCAAACAAACTGACCGTCAGTGTCGGAGAGTTCTGTTCGAAGAAAGTGCTGGGTGTCTGTCTGCAGAAAAAACGCAGCTACTGTCAGTTTGATTCGAAGCTGGCGCAGATAGTCCAGCAGCAGGGGCGTAACGGGCAGTTGCGTATCGGGTTTGGCAGTGCGAAGCATCCTGACTGTCGGGGGATTACGGTTGATGAGCTGCAGAAAATTCAGTTCGACAGACTGGATTTCACTAACTTCTACGAAGACCTGATGAATAACCAGAAAATCCCGGACAGTGGCGTTCTGACGCAGAAAGTGAAAGAGCAGATTGCTGACCAGCTGAAACAGGCAGGACAGTAAGGTATGGAAAATAACCGGGGGAAATGATGAAAGTCATATTCACGTCGAACCGTTTTATTGATTTTCTTATCCGGCTTTTGATTACAGCGATTGTCATTTCCCCGGTAATTATCTGGTCGTGGGATACGGTAAAAGAAACTACGGCAGACGGGATACTTGCTGCTGCTTTCGTTATCCTTTACTCCGGTGTGCTTCTGTTTATTCTGTATTTTTGTTTTTCTGCCCTGACTGACCTGCAGAAACCTGATGAAAGAAAAAGTGATGAAAGGAATGAAGATGAATAAAGCATTACTGCCACTGTTACTCTGCTGCTTTATTTTTCCGGCGTCAGGAAAAGATGCAGGCTGGCAGTGGTATAACGAGAAAATAAATCCGAAGGAAAAAGAAAATAAACCAGTACCTGCAGCCCCCCGTCAGGAGCCGGACATTATGCAGAAACTGACCGCGCTGCAGACGGCAACAAAGCGGGCGCTGTACGAAGCTATTCTGTATCCCGGCGTGGATAATTTTGTGAAATATTTCCGGCTGCAGAATTACTGGACTCAGCAGGCCGGGCTTTTCACCATGAGCGCCAAAAAAGCCATGCTGGCGCATCCCGAACTGGACTATAACCTGCAGTACAGCCATTACAACGGCACGGTCCGGAACCAGCTGGCGGCAGACCAGGCGCAGCAGCGACAGGCCATTGCGAAACTGGCTGAACACTACGGCATCATGTTCTTTTACCGGGGGCAGGACCCCATCGACGGGCAGCTGGCGCAGGTCATTAATGGCTTCAGGGATACCTATGGTCTGAGTGTTATTCCCGTTTCCGTGGATGGCGTGATTAATCCGCTGTTGCCGGATTCCCGGACTGACCAGGGGCAGGCGCAGCGCCTCGGTGTGAAATATTTCCCGGCCATGATGCTGGTTGACCCGAAACAGGGCAGTGTTCGCCCGTTATCATACGGCTTTATTTCACAGGACGACCTGGCAAAACAGTTCCTGAACGTTTCTGAAGATTTTAAACCGAATTTTTAACCAAAGGTTATATATGCATACAGGGGATTTGTGTTTTTTTACAGGTGCCAGCCTGTTTATCGTGGGGGTTGTTGGTTATTTCTTTACAGGACCAAATAATAAAGGAGTTTATCTGCTGAGCTCGTTTATCTTCTTTGTAGTAAATGTCATAAGTGTATGTATGCTGCCAGATAATTTCTTGTTTCTTTGTGGTGCGGTTATGAATCAGTGTGCCGTACCGGTTGTTTCAATGGCAGTCAGTACCATACCGGTTATCACGAAGTTTGACAGTTTCAGAAGGATGTTTGTTTGTATTATGTTGTCAGCCATATGGTCTGGAGTGATGTGGTTTTTTATTATTTCATTAGTGAAATGACTGGTGCTAATTTGTCATAAATGCCAAATCCAATAGTGAGGTTGATTACCACAGACCAGAGGATAAACCAGACTGCTATCCAGTGACTTCTGAATAACTCACAAAAATAAACATAGATGATTAGAAATAGCCATATCACAACAGCGATAATCGCTATAAATAACAGTATCGTCACAAATAAATCAGCAAAGGTTTTAATGGGGAGGGAGTGCAATAATGAATACACCAGTAAAGCAAAAGCCGCATTACCTGATAATGACTCTCTTATGATGTTTCTCACTATTTCCAGTTTTTCTTTAAAAGATAACTTTTTCATTTGTACCTCTGATTAATATCACACAAACGCGAATATTACAGACATGAATACTCTCATGTAAATAATAACCGGAGTTTAACATGATAAGTAAACGCAGATTCTCTTTACCACGGCTTGATATTACGGGAATGTGGGTATTTTCCCTGGGTGTCTGGTTTCATATCGTCGCCCGTCTTGTTTACAGCAAACCCTGGATGGCTTTTTTTCTGGCGGAGTTGATTGCGGCCATCCTTGTGCTGTTTGGCGCATACCAGGTGCTGGATGCATGGATTGCACGTGTCAGCCTGGAAGAGCGTGAGGCACTGGAAGCCAGGCAACAGGCCATGATGGAAGGGCAGCAGGAGGGCGGACATGTCTCTCACTAAATTACTGCCGGTCATTTTGTTGATGATGGCCACAGGTGTGCAGGCCTCCACCCGGGATGAAATTGAACGACTCTGGAATCCGCAGGGTATGGCCGTGCAGCCTGCACAACCGGCAGCAGACACATCAGCCAGAACAGAAAAGCCGGCTCCCCGCTGGTTCCGCCTCAGCAACGGCAGGCAGGTTAACCTGGCCGACTGGAAGGTGGTGCTGTTTATGCAGGGGCATTGCCCTTACTGTCACCAGTTTGACCCGGTACTGAAACAGCTGGCACAGCAGTACGGCTTTTCCGTTTTTCCCTACACCCTGGATGGTCAGGGGGATACCGCCTTTCCGGAAGCATTACCGGTGCCACCGGACGTGATGCAGACCTTCTTCCCGAATATTCCGGTGGCCACACCGACCACCTTCCTGGTCAACGTCAACACACTTGAGGCATTACCGCTTTTGCAGGGGGCAACGGATGCCGCCAGTTTTATGGCGCGGATGGATACCGTTCTGCAGATGTACGGAGAGGAAAAAGGTGCGAAATAAGCAGGTGGTGTTACTCATTGCCGGAATATCCGGCATCGCGACGGGAATAATCGTCAGCCTGAATATCCCCTTTATCCGTCAGGGGCTTTTTTATCCCGCCAGCCCTGTGGAAATTGTCGTTTCGCTGTGTCTTACCTTTTCTGTTTCTGTTGTGTTTTTTGTGGGGGCAATTGTGGGATGGATTTCGGTGTCTGAAATATATTACAGCCGCATGAACGGTCTGAATGAATCATCGGAAATATCAGAGGAAACTTATAATGAAAGAAAAAAGAAATGATGCGGAACTAAAAAACAGAAAAACTAAACGGGATTATGATTATGAACGCAGGGTTTCTGATATATATTTTGATCTGTTTTTTGTGTTCGTTGCTGCCGGAACTTTTTTATGGGTGATTATGCATAGTATTTTTGATGCCTGTATTGATTCGTGGAAAGCTGACCCGGAATTAAATAATTTTCGTTATATGTGGAACATCCTGATGTATGTCATTCCGTATACGTTATGGGCGTTTGCAGGTGGATTTCTTATCGTATACGTCAGGAACCCTTTAAATGAATTAATAAACGGGGGGATCAGAATATTCCGGCTGAAACGCCGTATGCGCCGGGAGAACAAATTAAGGGAGGGTGGCAATAATGCTTCGCATTAAACCTCTTCTGGTTCTTTGTGCCGCTTTACTGACGGTCACACCCGCAGCGTCAGCGGATGTGAACAGCGACATGAATCAGTTCTTTAATAAGCTGGGATTTGCTTCCAATACCACACAACCGGGCGTCTGGCAGGGGCAGGCCGCCGGGTATGCCTATGGTGGCTCCCTGTATGCCCGCACCCAGGTCAAAAATATCCAGCTGATTTCCATGACGCTGCCGGATATCAATGCCGGATGTGGCGGCATCGACGCCTATCTCGGCTCGTTCAGTTTTATTAATGGCGATCAGTTGCAGCGTTTTGTTAAGCAGATTATGAGCAACGCTGCCGGTTACTTTTTTGACCTTGCCCTGCAGGCAACGGTGCCGGAAATCAAAACCGCAAAAGACTTCCTGCAGAAAATGGCAAGCGACATTAACAGTATGAACCTCAGCTCCTGTCAGGTGGCGCAGGGGATTGTCGGAGGATTATTTCCTCAGACTCAGGTGTCACAGCAGAAGGTCTGTCAGGACATTGCCGGTGAGAGCAATATTTTTGCTGACTGGGCCGCGTCCCGTCAGGGCTGCACGGTCGGAGGACAGTCATCGTCTGTTCGTGACAAGGCCAGTGACAAAGATAAGGAACGGGTGCTGAAGAACATCAATATCATCTGGGACTCGCTGTCCAAAAACAGGATGCTTGATGGTAACAAAGAACTGAAAGAATTTATTATGACGCTCACCGGTACGCTGATTTTTGGGGAAGACAGCGAGATTACCCCCCTGCCGGCGCGTACCACTGACCGCGATATCCTCCGGGCGATTATGGAGGGGGGAACGGCAAAAGTTTATCACTGCAACGATTCGGACAAGTGTCTGAAGGTGGTGGCGGATGCAAATGTGACCATCGCCCGGGATAAAGCCCTGAAATCACAGATTACAAAACTGCTCACCAGTATTCAGAATAAAGCGGTGAGTGATACTCCACTGGATGACAGGGAAAAAGGCTTCATTTCCAGCACCACCGTCCCCGTCTTTAAATATCTTATTGACCCGCAGATGCTCGGTGTGTCCAGCAGCGTGGTTTACCAGCTGACGGACTATATCGGCTACGACATCATGCTCCAGTACATTCAGGAACTGCTTCAGCAGGCCCGGGCCATGATTGCCACCGGGAACTATCCACAGACCGTGCTGGACAGTGTGCTGGAGAATCTGAATCAGGCACAGCAACAGATTGCGGTTTTCCAGGGGCAGGTAAAGGTCCAGCAGGATGCATTGCTGGTTGTTGACCGTCAGATGAGCTACATGCGCCAGCAGCTTTCCGCCCGCATGCTCAGCCGTTACCAGAACAACTATCACTTCGGAGGGAGCACGCTGTGAATGAAGTCTATGTGATTGCCGGTGGTGAGTGGTTAAGCAATAACCTGAACGCCATTGCCGCCTTTATGGGGACCCGGACGTGGGATTCCATCGAAAAAATTGCGCTCACATTGTCTGTTCTCGCGGTGGCCGTGATGTGGGTACAGCGGCACAACGTGATGGATTTGCTGGGCTGGGTGGCCGTGTTTGTGCTTATCAGCCTGCTGGTTAATGTCCGTACATCGGTGCAGATTATTGATAACAGTGACCTGGTCAAAGTTCACCGGGTGGATAATGTGCCGGTCGGACTGGCGATGCCACTTTCACTGACGACCCGTATCGGGCATGCAATGGTGGCCAGTTACGAGATGATATTCACCCAGCCGGACAGTGTCACCTACAGCAAAACGGGGATGCTGTTCGGCGCAGAACTGGTATCAAAAAGCACCGACTTTTTGTCCCGCAATCCGGAAATCGCCAATCTTTTTCAGGATTATGTGCAGAACTGTGTGATGGGGGATATTTACCTGAACCACAAATACACGCTGGAGGAGCTGATGGCCTCCGCTGATCCCTACACGCTGATTTTTTCCCGCCCCAGTCCGCTGCGGGGCGTTTACGACAGCAATAATAATTTCGTGACCTGTAAGGACGCGTCGGTTTCGCTGAAAGACAAGCTGAATCTGGACACACAGAGTGGCGGAAAAACCTGGCATTATTATGCCCAGCAGTTATTTGGTGGTCGCCCTGATCCGAACCTGTTGTTCAGTACGCTGATTGGCGACAGTTACAGTTACTTCTATGGCTCAAGTAAATCAGCCAGCCAGATCATCCGCCAGAATGTCACCATCAATGCGCTGAAGGAGGGGATCACCAGTTATGCCGCACGTAATGGTGATTCGGCCAGCCTGGTGAATCTGGCCACCACATCATCGATGGAGAAGCAACGTCTGGCACATGTCTCCATCGGTCATGTGGCGATGCGGACACTGCCCATGACGCAGACCATCCTGACGGGGATCGCCATCGGTATTTTCCCGCTCCTGGTACTGGCGGCTGTCTTCAACAAACTGACGCTGTCCGTCCTGAAAGGCTATGTGTTTGCCCTGATGTGGTTGCAGTCATGGCCAATGTTGTACGCCATTCTGAACAGTGCCATGACATTTTATGCGAAGCAGAACGGTGCACCGGTGGTGCTCTCAGAAATTTCACAGATACAGCTGAAATACTCCGATCTGGCTTCCACTGCCGGGTATCTTTCCATGATGATCCCGCCATTATCCTGGATGATGGTCAGGGGACTCGGGGCCGGATTTTCCAGTGTGTACAGCCATTTCGCTTCCTCTGCTATCAGCCCGACCGCCAGTGCGGCAGGCAGTGTGGTTGACGGTAATTACTCCTACGGCAACATGCAGACGGAAAACGTGAACGGCTTCAGCTGGAGCACCAACAGCACCACGTCGTTTGGTCAGATGATGTACCAGACCGGCAGTGGCGCAACTGCCACACAGACCCGTGACGGTAATATGGTGATGGATGCGAGCGGGGCGATGTCCCGGTTACCGGTTGGTATCAATGCAACGCGTCAGATTGCAGCGGCACAACAGGAAATGGCCCGGGAGGCGTCGAACAGAGCAGAAAGCGCCCTGCATGGGTTCAGCAGCAGTATTGCCAGTGCCTGGAACTCGCTCAGCCAGTTTGGTTCTAACCGGGGGAGCAGTGATTCTGTCACAGGTGGTGCTGACAGCACGATGAGCGCACAGGACTCCATGATGGCCAGCCGTATGCGCAGTGCAGTGGAAAGCTATGCGAAGGCGCATAATATCAGTAATGAGCAGGCGACTCAGGAACTGGCATCCAGAAGTACGAGAACTTCTGCCGGGATGTATGGAGATGCTCATGCTGAATGGGGGGTTAAACCTAAAATTCTTGGTGTTGGTGGAGGATTAGGCGTTAGAGGTGGTGGTCGGGCTGGTATTGATTGGGAAGATAATGATGCGCATACGGCAAGTAGTAATACTCAGTCGAGCCATAATGCTCGTCATGATATCGATGCCAGAGCTACACAAGACTTTAAAGAGGCCAGCGATTACTTTACCAGTCGCAAGGTCAGTGAGTCCGGCAGCCATACTGACAATAATGCTGATTCCCGTGTGGATCAGTTGTCTGCAGCCCTGAATTCAGCGAAGCAGAGTTACGACCAGTACACGACGAATATGACCCGCAGCCATGAATATGCTGAAATGGCATCCCGTACTGAAAGCATGAGTGGGCAGATGAGTGAAGACCTGTCGCAACAGTTTGCACAGTATGTAATGAAACACGCGCCACAGGATGCAGAAGCTATTCTGACAAACACCAGTTCACCGGAGATTGCAGAACGTCGTCGGGCGATGGCCTGGTCTTTTGTGCAGGAACAGGTACAGCCTGGTGTTGATAATGCCTGGCGGGAATCCCGTGGTGATATTGGTAAAGGAATGGAGAGCGTACCTTCGGGTGGTGGCAGTCAGGATATTATTGCTGACCATCAGGGACATCAGGCCATTATTGAGCAAAGAACGCAGGACAGTAATATCCGTAATGATGTAAAACATCAGGTTGATAATATGGTCACAGAATATAAAGGGAATATAGGTGATACTCAGAACAGCGTACGTGGCGAGGAAAATATTGTAAGAGGACAGTATTCTGAACTGCAGAATCACCATAAAACAGAGGCATTATCTCAGAATAATAAATATAATGAAGAAAAGTCGGCTCAGGAAAGAATGCCCGGGGCTGACAGTCCACAGGAACTTATGAAAAGGGCAAAGGAATATCAGGATAAGTATAAGCAATAATGCTGTTTTTGGGAGATGATAATGAGATGTTTAACCCATATTACTCTGGTAACGGTGATACAGTTTATCGCCTGTTATCTGGCTGGTTGGGGGAATGCCGAAACAATTTTTATGCTGTTCTTCATAGTACTATGGCAGGGACTGTTTATATGGTTGTTCTCTCAAATACGAAAAAAACGGAATGTGTCGGATGAGTTTAAGTTTAGTAAAGGCGTTTGGTATATAACGATACCAGTATCTTCCTTACTCTCTCCATTATTAAGCCTGATGGTTTTTATCATTGGTACACTATACGAATTAAGGCGAGTTAGTGGTTGTGTAAGCGTAAGAGAATGGATGCAATCTCAGGTAAATGAACAAACTAATGAAGATTTGCATCTGGATTTTGATAATATGGATTTTCATCGTACTAATCCTGCAACAGGGTTACCTATGTCAGGTATTGGTGTGGATATCGGTGGTAATTCATATGGTTATAGTTCAAAACGATATGATGAGTGAATCTTAATTTGTATATTATGACGTTTTATTCAATATGAAGGAACATTGATGAAAATGAAAAAATTGATGATGGTTGCACTGGTCAGTTCCACTCTGGCCCTTTCAGGGTGTGGTGCGATGAGCACAGCAATCAAGAAGCGTAACCTTGAGGTGAAGACTCAGATGAGTGAGACCATCTGGCTTGAACCCGCCAGCGAACGCACGGTATTTCTGCAGATCAAAAACACGTCTGATAAAGACATGAGTGGGCTGCAGGGCAAAATTGCTGATGCTGTGAAAGCAAAAGGATATCAGGTGGTGACTTCTCCGGATAAAGCCTACTACTGGATTCAGGCGAATGTGCTGAAGGCCGATAAGATGGATCTGCGGGAGTCTCAGGGATGGCTGAACCGTGGTTATGAAGGCGCAGCAGTTGGTGCAGCGTTAGGTGCCGGTATTACCGGCTATAACTCAAATTCTGCCGGTGCCACACTCGGTGTAGGCCTTGCTGCTGGTCTGGTGGGTATGGCTGCAGATGCGATGGTGGAAGATGTGAACTATACCATGATCACGGATGTACAGATTGCAGAGCGTACTAAGGCAACGGTGACAACGGATAATGTTGCCGCCCTGCGTCAGGGCACATCAGGTGCGAAAATTCAGACCAGTACTGAAACAGGTAACCAGCATAAATACCAGACCCGTGTGGTTTCAAATGCGAACAAGGTTAACCTGAAATTTGAAGAGGCGAAGCCTGTTCTCGAAGACCAACTGGCCAAATCAATCGCAAATATTCTCTGAACCTCGTCAGGAGGCTGATCTGACCGGCCTCCTTGCTGACGCCTCGCGTTGCTCGTTGTCCAACCCCGGGATGTAACAAAATAAATTTTGTCACCTCCCGGCGTTTCCGAAATAAATATGAAAACACTGAGCGGTTGTGCAAATTCTTTGTGCGACCGTGAAGTGTTGCCGGCGAAGCCGGGATCTTCCGGAGAAAGTCATTATGACATCAGACAATATCGCTGAATATGTTGGTGAGAATAATCAATTTACTGAGAAGCCTGTAACTGAATACCCCCCGGTGATACAGGATAATACAGTGACCACTAAAGACTATCTGTACAGCAATAATATTGATACTGACCTTTTAGTGGTTATCGGAGGGCTTATTGTTATATTGTTTCTCATGATGCTTATCATGTACTTTATTAATTCTCTCAGGCATAAGGAATTAACTGAAATACTGGAAAAAATATCTTTTCCTGAAAAATCCGGGAGCAATTTGCTTAAACCGGAGGCGGTCAGCTGTAATTTGTTGTCCCTGTGTGTGCTGGCACCGGTACTCTGTACACCCAGAAAGCTGGCAGAAGTCTCCAGGGAGATCATCGTGGCGAGTGCGCAGGAAATTGCATGGACGCCGGGGAGCAGTCGTATTGATGGTCATCAGGGCGAAAATATTACCTGGTCTCTGTCATCGCAGTCTCCTGCCGATAAGTATGATCTCATCAATAAAACCTCCCGTGTTTCTCCTGACAGTGGCCGTTTTTATGAACCGGACACAGTTCTGGATCACCGTGAACGGGTACGCCTTTTTATTCAGATCCAGTTTCCGCACGGGAGTGACTGGTCTGAAGTATTGCGACTGACTGACATTGTTACAGAGAAGGTCTCTTCCGGCAGGGCTGCAGGCGGGTATCACCACCGGCATACAGGGTACACCTGGTCTGTTTCTGTGAATTAACCCCACATCATCCTTTTCTGCCCTGTTCCAGATTTTCCCGGAGTTTCATCATGAGTTTTAACGCAAAGGATATGACCCAGGGCGGTCAGATTGCGTCCATGCGTATCCGCATGTTCAGCCAGATCGCCAATATCATGCTTTACTGCCTGTTTATTTTTTTCTGGATACTCGTTGGTCTGATTTTATGGGTAAAAATAAGCTGGCAGACGTTTGTGAACGGCTGTATTTACTGGTGGTGTACCACGCTGGAAGGCATGCGGGATTTAATCAAGTCCCAGCCAGTATATGAGATCCAGTATTACGGCAAAACCTTCCGGATGAACGCTGCCCAGGTACTGCATGATAAATATATGATCTGGTGCGGAGAGCAGCTATGGTCCGCATTCGTTCTGGCCACAGTTGTGGCACTGGTTATTTGCCTGATCACCTTCTTTGTTGTCTCCTGGATTCTGGGGCGTCAGGGTAAACAACAGAGCGAAAATGAAGTCACAGGTGGTCGTCAGCTGACAGACAATCCGAAAGACGTTGCCCGGATGCTGAAAAAAGACGGCAAGGACTCCGATATCCGGATTGGCGACCTGCCGATTATCCGGGATTCCGAAATCCAGAACTTCTGTCTGCACGGCACGGTCGGGGCCGGTAAGTCGGAGGTTATCCGTCGTCTGGCCAACTATGCCCGTCAGCGCGGTGATATGGTGGTGATTTATGACCGTTCAGGGGAATTTGTTAAAAGTTACTATGATCCCTCCATCGATAAAATCCTGAATCCGCTGGATGCCCGCTGTGCCGCATGGGATTTGTGGAAGGAGTGCCTGACACAGCCGGATTTTGATAATACCGCAAATACTCTGATCCCTATGGGTACAAAAGAGGACCCGTTCTGGCAGGGTTCAGGACGTACCATTTTTGCGGAAGCGGCGTACCTGATGCGTAATGACCCCAACCGCAGCTACAGCAAACTGGTGGACACACTGCTTTCCATCAAAATTGAAAAACTGCGTACCTTCCTGCGTAATTCACCGGCGGCCAACCTGGTGGAAGAGAAAATTGAGAAAACGGCGATTTCCATCCGTGCTGTGCTGACCAACTACGTGAAAGCCATCCGTTACCTGCAGGGGATTGAGCATAACGGTGATCCCTTCACCATCCGTGACTGGATGCGTGGTGTCCGGGAAGATCAGAAAAACGGCTGGCTGTTTATTTCGTCGAACGCCGACACCCATGCCTCCCTGAAGCCTGTGATCTCCATGTGGCTGTCCATTGCCATTCGTGGTCTGCTGGCAATGGGAGAAAACCGTAACCGTCGTGTGTGGTTTTTCTGTGATGAGTTACCCACGTTACACAAACTGCCGGATCTGGTGGAGATCCTGCCGGAAGCCCGTAAGTTCGGTGGCTGTTATGTGTTTGGTATCCAGTCCTATGCCCAGCTGGAAGATATCTACGGTGAGAAAGCGGCGGCCACGCTGTTTGACGTCATGAACACCCGTGCTTTTTTCCGTTCCCCGAGCCATAAGATTGCAGAGTTCGCTGCCGGTGAGATTGGTGAGAAAGAGCACCTGAAAGCCAGCGAGCAGTATTCCTACGGTGCTGACCCGGTACGTGACGGGGTATCGACCGGTAAGGATATGGAGCGTCAGACGCTGGTCAGTTATTCCGACATTCAGTCTCTGCCGGATCTGACCTGCTATGTCACTCTGCCCGGACCGTATCCGGCAGTCAAACTCTCTCTGAAATATCAGGCACGACCGAAGGTCGCTCCGGAGTTTATTCCGCGTGACATCAACCCGGAAATGGAGAACCGTCTGAGTGCCGTACTTGCCGCAAGGGAAGCAGAAGGTCGTCAGATGGCCAGCCTCTTTGAACCGGAGGTTGCCTCCGGAGAAGATGTGACTCAGGCTGAACAGCCACAACAGCCACAACAGCCACAACAGCCACAACAGCCACAACAGCCACAACAGCCACAACAGCCAGTGTCTTCTGTCATCAATGATAAGAAGTCAGATGCAGGTGTGAGTGTTCCGGCAGGGGGGATCGAGCAGGAGCTGAAAATGAAACCGGAAGAAGAGATGGAACAGCAACTGCCACCCGGGATCAGTGAATCCGGTGAAGTGGTGGATATGGCCGCTTATGAGGCATGGCAACAGGAAAATCATCCGGACATCCAGCAGCATATGCAGCGTCGTGAAGAGGTGAACATTAATGTGCACCGGGAGCGCGGGGAGGATGTTGAGCCGGGAGATGATTTCTGATGTTGAGTTTCAGCGTTGTTAAATCGGCAGGCAGTGCCGGAAACTATTACACCGACAAGGATAATTACTATGTGCTGGGCAGCATGGGAGAACGCTGGGCTGGTCAGGGGGCTGAACAGCTTGGGCTGCAGGGCAGCGTCGATAAGGATGTTTTTACCCGTCTTCTGGAGGGCAGGCTGCCGGACGGGGCGGATTTAAGCCGCATGCAGGATGGCAGTAATAAGCATCGTCCCGGCTACGACCTGACCTTCTCTGCCCCCAAAAGTGTCTCCATGATGGCCATGCTCGGGGGGGATAAACGTCTTATTGATGCACATAACCAGGCCGTGGATTTTGCTGTCCGTCAGGTGGAGGCGCTGGCTTCCACACGGGTGATGACGGACGGACAGTCAGAAACGGTGCTGACCGGTAATCTGGTGATGGCACTGTTTAACCATGACACCAGTCGCGATCAGGACCCACAGTTACACACGCATGTAGTGGTGGCTAATGTCACGCAGCATAACGGCGAGTGGAAGACACTGAGCAGTGACAAAGTGGGGAAAACCGGATTTTCCGAGAACGTGCTAGCGAACCGGATTGCGTTCGGGAAAATATATCAGAGTGAGTTACGTCAGCGCGTTGAGGCGCTGGGTTATGAAACCGAAGTGGTCGGTAAGCACGGTATGTGGGAGATGCCGGGCGTACCGGTGGAGGCCTTTTCCAGTCGTTCACAGGCTATCAGGGAGGCCGTCGGTGAAGACGCCTCGCTGAAATCCCGGGATGTGGCGGCACTGGATACGCGAAAATCCAAACAGCACGTCGATCCGGAAATCAGAATGGCTGAATGGATGCAGACGCTGAAGGAAACCGGGTTCGACATCCGGGCATATCGTGACGCGGCGGATCAGCGTGCGGAGATCCGCACGCAGGCGCCCGGGCCTGCTTCACAGGACGGGCCGGATGTGCAGCAGGCGGTGACACAGGCGATTGCCGGATTAAGTGAACGAAAAGTGCAGTTCACGTATACGGACGTGCTGGCCAGGACGGTCGGCATACTGCCGCCGGAAAATGGTGTGATTGAACGGGCACGCGCCGGTATCGATGAGGCCATCAGCCGTGAGCAGCTTATCCCCCTCGACCGTGAGAAGGGGCTGTTCACATCAGGAATTCATGTGCTCGATGAGCTGTCCGTCCGGGCACTCAGTCGTGACATCATGAAACAGAACCGGGTGACCGTACATCCGGAGAAAAGTGTCCCCCGGACGGCTGGTTACAGCGATGCGGTCAGTGTTCTGGCACAGGACCGTCCGTCGCTGGCCATTGTGTCCGGGCAGGGCGGTGCAGCCGGGCAGCGTGAGCGGGTGGCTGAACTGGTCATGATGGCCCGGGAGCAGGGGCGGGAGGTGCAGATTATCGCTGCTGACCGTCGCTCGCAGATGAACCTGAAGCAGGATGAACGGCTGTCCGGTGAGCTGATAACCGGACGTCGTCAGCTGCAGGAGGGCATGGTCTTCACGCCGGGCAGTACTGTTATCGTCGACCAGGGCGAAAAACTCTCCCTGAAAGAGACGTTAACCCTGCTGGACGGTGCCGCACGTCATAACGTACAGGTCCTGATAACCGACAGCGGGCAGCGAACCGGTACAGGCAGTGCGCTGATGGCCATGAAGGATGCCGGGGTGAACACGTATCGCTGGCAGGGCGGAGAACAGCGACCGGCAACCATCATCAGTGAACCGGACCGGAATGTCCGCTATGACCGGCTGGCCGGAGATTTTGCGGCCAGCGTGAAAGCCGGAGAAGAGAGCGTGGCACAGGTCAGCGGGGTACGGGAACAGGCCATACTGACACAGGCCATTCGCAGTGAGCTGAAAACACAGGGCGTGCTCGGACACCCGGAGGTGACCATGACCGCCCTGTCACCGGTCTGGCTGGACAGCCGGAGCCGTTATCTGCGGGATATGTACCGACCGGGGATGGTGATGGAGCAGTGGAACCCGGAGACACGCAGTCATGACCGCTATGTTATCGACCGGGTGACGGCGCAGAGTCACAGCCTGACCCTGCGGGATGCGCAGGGCGAAACGCAGGTGGTGCGTATTTCCTCCCTGGACAGCAGCTGGTCGCTGTTCCGGCCGGAAAAAATGCCGGTGGCAGACGGCGAGCGACTGAGGGTGACAGGGAAAATTCCCGGACTCCGCGTCTCCGGCGGTGACCGCCTGCAGGTGGCATCCGTCAGTGAAGATGCGATGACGGTTGTTGTGCCGGGGCGGGCTGAACCGGCCACCCTGCCTGTGGCTGATTCACCGTTCACGGCACTGAAGCTGGAGAACGGCTGGGTGGAAACGCCCGGGCATTCCGTCAGTGACAGTGCGACGGTGTTTGCCTCCGTCACACAGATGGCAATGGACAACGCCACCCTGAACGGTCTGGCCCGCAGCGGTCGTGATGTCCGGCTGTATTCCTCACTGGATGAAACCCGTACTGCGGAAAAACTTGCCCGCCATCCCTCCTTTACGGTGGTTTCTGAGCAGATAAAGGCGCGGGCCGGTGAGACATCGCTGGAAACCGCTATCAGTCTGCAGAAAACCGGGCTGCACACGCCGGCACAGCAGGCCATTCATCTGGCCCTTCCTGTGCTGGAAAGTAAAAACCTGGCCTTCAGCATGGTGGACCTGCTGACAGAGGCGAAGTCGTTTGCTGCAGAAGGAACCGGTTTTACTGAACTGGGAGGGGAAATCAATGCGCAGATAAAACGCGGTGACTTACTGTATGTGGATGTGGCAAAAGGCTATGGCACAGGCCTGCTGGTTTCCCGTGCGTCGTATGAGGCAGAAAAAAGTATTCTTCGCCATATTCTCGAAGGTAAGGAGGCGGTCACGCCGCTGATGGAGAGAGTACCCGGCGAACTCATGGAGACGTTAACGTCGGGACAGCGTGCCGCCACCCGTATGATACTGGAAACGTCCGACCGTTTCACGGTGGTACAGGGTTATGCCGGTGTGGGTAAGACCACACAGTTCCGGGCGGTGATGTCAGCCGTGAACATGCTGCCGGCGAGTGAGCGTCCCCGAGTTGTGGGGCTGGGGCCCACGCACCGTGCGGTCGGTGAGATGCGCAGCGCCGGCGTGGATGCACAGACGCTGGCGTCCTTTCTGCATGACACGCAGCTGCAGCAGCGCAGCGGAGAAACGCCGGATTTCAGCAACACGCTGTTCCTGCTCGATGAGAGCTCAATGGTGGGCAATACCGACATGGCACGGGCATACGCCCTGATTGCGGCCGGTGGCGGTCGTGCCGTGGCCAGTGGTGACACGGACCAGCTGCAGGCCATCGCGCCCGGTCAGCCTTTCCGTCTCCAGCAGACGCGCAGTGCTGCCGATGTGGTCATCATGAAGGAGATTGTGCGTCAGACGCCGGAACTGCGGGAGGCGGTATACAGCCTGATTAACCGGGATGTGGAAAGGGCACTGTCCGGGCTTGAGAGTGTGAAACCGTCTCAGGTTCCCCGTCAGGAGGGCGCATGGGCACCGGAGCACTCCGTGACGGAGTTCAGTCACAGCCAGGAAGCGAAACTGGCAGAAGCGCAGCAGAAGGCGATGCTGAAAGGTGAGACTTTTCCGGATGTCCCCATGACACTGTATGAAGCCATTGTCCGCGACTATACCGGCAGGACACCGGAAGCACGGGAGCAGACGCTGATTGTCACGCACCTGAATGAGGACCGGCGCGTACTGAACAGCATGATTCATGATGCACGGGAAAAGGCCGGTGAGCTGGGGAAAGAGCAGGTCATGGTGCCTGTCCTGAACACAGCGAATATACGTGACGGGGAGCTGCGTCGTCTCTCCACCTGGGAGAATAACCCGGATGCCCTTGCCCTGGTGGATAGTGTGTATCACCGGATTGCCGGTATCAGCAAGGATGACGGGCTGATAACCCTGGAGGATGCGGAAGGTAACACGCGGCTGATTTCGCCCCGGGAGGCGGTGGCTGAAGGTGTCACACTGTACACCCCGGACAAAATCCGGGTGGGGACCGGCGACCGGATGCGCTTCACGAAGAGTGACCGGGAGCGCGGTTATGTGGCCAACAGCGTCTGGACGGTGACAGCGGTTTCCGGTGACAGTGTCACGCTGTCAGACGGACAGCAGACCCGGGTGATTCGCCCCGGCCAGGAGCGGGCAGAGCAACATATTGACCTGGCTTATGCCATCACCGCCCACGGTGCGCAGGGGGCGAGTGAAACCTTTGCCATCGCGCTTGAAGGCACGGAAGGTAACCGGAAACTGATGGCCGGCTTTGAGTCAGCCTACGTGGCCCTGTCGCGTATGAAGCAGCATGTGCAGGTGTACACCGATAACCGTCAGGGCTGGACGGATGCCATTAACAATGCCGTACAGAAAGGAACTGCCCACGATGTGCTGGAGCCGAAACCGGACCGGGAGGTCATGAATGCGCAGCGGCTGTTCAGTACGGCACGGGAACTGCGGGACGTGGCGGCAGGCCGTGCCGTTCTCCGTCAGGCAGGGCTGGCCGGGGGAGACAGCCCTGCACGGTTTATTGCACCGGGACGTAAATATCCGCAGCCGTATGTGGCACTGCCGGCGTTTGACCGTAACGGCAAGTCAGCTGGTATCTGGCTGAACCCACTGACCACGGATGACGGAAACGGGCTGCGGGGATTCAGTGGTGAAGGACGGGTGAAAGGCAGCGGGGATGCGCAGTTCGTGGCCCTGCAGGGCAGCCGTAACGGAGAGAGCCTGCTGGCTGATAATATGCAGGATGGCGTCCGGATTGCCCGTGATAATCCTGACAGCGGTGTGGTGGTGAGAATTGCCGGTGAAGGTCGTCCGTGGAATCCCGGTGCCATCACCGGTGGCCGCGTGTGGGGGGATATCCCGGATAACAGCGTCCAGCCGGGGGCCGGAAATGGCGAACCGGTCACGGCAGAGGTACTGGCACAGCGGCAGGCTGAAGAGGCCATCCGCCGTGAAACGGAACGCCGCGCAGATGAAATTGTCAGGAAAATGGCAGAGAACAAACCTGACCTGCCGGACGGCAAAACAGAGCTGGCTGTCAGGGATATTGCCGGACAGGAGCGTGACCGGTCTGCCATATCTGAACGGGAAACCGCACTGCCGGAGAGTGTGCTGCGTGAATCACAACGGGAGCGGGAAGCGGTCCGGGAGGTTGCCCGGGAAAATCTGCTGCAGGAGCGTCTGCAGCAGATGGAGCGGGATATGGTTCGTGACCTGCAGAAAGAGAAAACCCTGGGCGGAGACTGATACAGGAAGACAAACACTGATGACAACGGATAACACGAACACGACACGTAACGATTCACTGGCTGCACGGACCGATACCTGGTTGCAGTCGTTTCTGGTCTGGTCACCCGGACAGCGGGATATCATCAAAACGGTGGCGCTGGTGCTGATGGTACTGGACCACATCAATCTGATATTCCAGCTGAAGCAGGAATGGATGTTTCTGGCCGGGCGAGGAGCCTTTCCGCTGTTTGCCCTGGTGTGGGGGCTGAATCTGTCCCGTCATGCGCATATCCGGCAACCGGCCATTAACCGGCTGTGGGGATGGGGAATTATTGCCCAGTTCGCATATTATCTGGCCGGCTTTCCCTGGTATGAGGGGAATATCCTGTTTGCCTTTGCAGTGGCGGCACAGGTGCTGACGTGGTGTGAAACGCGCAGTGGGTGGCGTACAGCAGCGGCCATTCTTCTGATGGCCCTGTGGGGGCCTTTGTCCGGCACCAGTTACGGCATTGCCGGGCTGCTGATGCTGGCGGTCAGTTACCGACTGTACCGGGCGGAAGACAGAGCGGAACGTCTGGCGCTGCTTGCATGCCTGCTGGCCGTTATTCCGGCACTTAACCTTGCCTCCAGTGATGCAGCGGCGGTGGCCGGTCTTGTAATGACGGTGCTGACCGTTGGTCTGGTGTCGTGTGCAGGAAAATCATTACCCCGTTTCTGGCCCGGGGATTTTTTCCCGGTATTCTACGCCTGTCATCTGGCTGTGCTGGGCGTTCTGGCGTTGTGACTGGTATGATACTGACGCTGATTCTGATTATTAATAAACAACATAACACAGGATATTTATGAAAATTACGGATCACAAACTCTCTGAAGGTATTGCCCTGACATTTCGTGTTCCTGAAGGAAATATAAAACATCCTTTGATTATCTTATGCCATGGGTTTTGCGGTATCAGGAATGTTCTGCTCCCTTGCTTTGCGAATGCCTTCACAGAAGCAGGATTCGCAACGATTACTTTTGATTATCGAGGATTCGGTGAGAGTGATGGAGAACGAGGGCGTCTGGTTCCTGCAATGCAGACCGAAGATATTATTTCAGTTATCAATTGGGCAGAAAAGCAGGAATGTATTGATAATCAGCGTATTGGGTTATGGGGAACATCGCTGGGAGGGGGGCATGTCTTCAGTGCAGCTGCGCAGGACCAACGCGTAAAATGTATTGTCAGCCAGCTGGCTTTTGCTGACGGTGATGTTCTGGTTACCGGAGAGATGAATGAATCGGAGAGAGCGTCTTTTCTGTCCACGCTGAATAAAATGGCAGAGAAGAAGAAAAACACCGGGAAAGAGATGTTTGTGGGGGTTACCCGGGTACTGAGTGATAATGAATCAAAGGTATTCTTCGAGAAGGTAAAAGGTCAGTATCCTGAAATGGATATAAAAATACCTTTCCTTACGGTTATGGAGACGTTGCAATATAAACCGGCAGAGAGCGCAGCCAAAGTACAGTGCCCAGTTTTGATTGTTATTGCCGGCCAGGATAGTGTTAATCCACCAGAACAGGGAAAAGCCTTATATGATGCTGTTGCTTCTGGTACTAAGGAATTATACGAGGAAGCTGACGCATGCCATTATGATATTTATGAAGGCGCGTTTTTTGAACGTGTGGCGGCAGTACAGACGCAATGGTTTAAAAAACATCTTTAATTGTCGGTATTAATATGTCAGAGGTCGTTGAGGTCAGCTTAATATCATAGTGAGTAGTTTCAACGACCTGGAGGACATATTTTCACAAAGGTCAGGGCAATCATGACAGAGCAGAAACGACCGGTACTGACACTGAAACGGAAAACGGAAGGGGAAACACCGACCCGGAGCCGGAAAACCATCATCAATGTCACCACGCCACCAAAATGGAAGGTGAAAAAGCAGAAACTGGCGGAGAAGGCTGCCCGGGAAGCAGAGCTGACAGCAAAAAAAGCGCAGGCCAGACAGGCGCTGTCCATTTATCTGAACCTGCCCTCGCTGGATGAGGCCGTGAACACCCTGAAACCCTGGTGGCCGGGATTATTTGACGGTGACACACCCCGACTTCTGGCCTGCGGTATCCGGGACGTGTTACTGGAAGACGTGGCGCAGCGGAATATCCCGCTCTCGCATAAAAAACTGCGCAGGGCGCTGAAGGCCATCACCCGTTCAGAAAGCTATCTGTGTGCCATGAAAGCCGGTGCCTGCCGGTATGACACGGAAGGGTATGTGACGGAGCATATTTCTCAGGAGGAAGAAGTGTATGCGGCAGAGCGTCTGGATAAAATCCGCCGCCAGAACCGGATAAAGGCAGAACTTCAGGCCGTGCTTGATGAACAATAAAAAAGCCTCCTTCACACTAAAGGAGGCGGAAAAATAAGGCTTCTCTGAAACCTTCTTCCATACCCGGCAGAAGAAGGTTATAAAAATTTATAACACATTCACCGGCCTGGATTAAAGGGGGAAGGAAAATGAACGGAACAGGGCGTGATTCGCAAAACTCCGGGGTATGGCGCTACCGGCAGGTCGGACGCCGGGCTGTCCGGCTGGAAGTCAGGGGGGACTGGCCGGGAGCCGCTGAGGCATGGCTACGGGCTGCGCAGTCTGCTCCCCGGACAGACTGGCAGCAGTTTGCCCGAAAAAGGGCTGAACACTGCCACCGGCGCTGCCGGGGAAGGGTGTAACGAAAAAGCAGCCTTCATTACTCCAGGGATTCAGAAGGCTGAATAATGCATGAGATTTGCTTTTTTTAATATCCGGTCGGAAAGTATGACCGGACAGTTCTGAGTAGCACAGAGTTTTTTCCATATTAAGTCGTGATTTTATATTTTGTGATTAATTTCACAAAATAAGGTGTTATTCAGTGTGTGCTGCGATATTCAGGATTACCTGAAATACAGGTGCCATTTATCTGATATGGAGAATAACATGAGGAAATATATTCCACTGGTATTATTTATCTTTTCATGGCCGGTATTGTGTGCAGATATTCATGGACGGGTTGTTCGTGTACTGGACGGTGATACCATCGAGGTCATGGACTCACGGAAGGCAGTGCGGATCAGGCTGATAAATATTGATGCACCGGAAAAGAAACAGGATTATGGCCGGTGGTCAACGGACATGATGAAATCACTGGTTGCAGGAAAAACGGTTACCGTCACATATTTTCAGCGAGATCGTTATGGTCGTATTCTCGGGCAGGTTTATGCACCAGACGGAATGAATGTTAATCAGTTTATGGTCCGGGCCGGGGCTGCCTGGGTATATGAGCAGTACAACACAGATCCCGTGCTGCCTGTCCTTCAGAACGAAGCCAGACAACAAAAACGTGGGCTCTGGTCAGATGCTGATCCGGTTCCCCCCTGGATATGGAGACACCGTAAATAAAGCGATGGCAATCTTATCATTCATCTGTTCTCAGCGGGAATAAAAATGGCGAAAACAAAACAGGAATGGCTGTATCAGTTACGGCGATGTTCATCAGTCAATACGCTGGAAAAAATTATTCATAAAAACAGAGACAGTTTATTAAACAGTGAACGTGAATCATTTAATTCAGCAGCAGACCACCGGTTAGCGGAATTAATCACCGGAAAGTTATATGACAGGATACCAAAAGAGATATGGAAATATGTAAGGTAATAATTCAGCATAATTAATTACCAGGAGCAGATAAACAATGAAGCTGATTATTTTTATTCTTATTGTTCTGATTATTGCAGCGTTACTTATCCGGATTATCCTCAGAAGTGTAAATCAGCATTCTCCTTTGCTGATGCAATTGCATGCGGCAGGTATACGGACCGGTGATGCAGAGCGAATACTGTCCGGCGGTGAATACTGGCAACGTCAGAAGACGCTGCTGACAGAAAGGGAAGTCAGTTTTATGAAAGGACTGTTCAGAATTGTGGATATGAAGCGGTGGTATCTGTGTCCGCAGGTACGGGTCGCGGATATCGTCCAGCTGAACGGGAATATCCGGCCACGATCACGCCAGTGGTGGCAGTTATTCAGGATGGTGTCTCAGTGGCATGTTGATGTGGTTATCGTTGAGCGGCGTTCGTTCAGTATTGTTGCAGCAGTAGAGCTGGATGATGCCAGCCATTTACGACCGGAACGCAGACGCCGGGATATTCTTCTGGAAGAGGTTCTGAGGCAGGCTGGTATTCCGTTGCTCAGAAGCCACGATGCCAGAAAACTGCTGCAGATGACCGGAGAATGGCTGAATACAACAGGGGCTGTTCAGCAGTCACCGGAACATCGTAGCTGACGCCTTCGCGTTGCTCAGTTGTCCAACCCCGGAAACGGGAAAAAGCAAGTTTTCCCCGCTCCCGGCGTTTCCATAACTGAAAACCATACTATTTCACAGTTTAAATCACATTAAACGACAGTAATCCCCGTTGATTTGTGCGCCAACACAGATCTTCGTCACAATTCTCAAGTCGCTGATTTCAAAAAACTGTAGTATCCTCTGCGAAACGATCCCTGTTTGAGTATTGAGGAGGCGAGATGTCGCAGATCGAAAATGCAGTAACTTCCTCACCGAAACGCATTTACAGAAAAGGTAATCCGTTAACCGGAGCCGAGAAACAACGCATATCTGTTTCCCGGAAAAAGGGGACACATAAAGCGATTAATGTTTTCATCCAGAGTGAACTCAAAGATGATTTGACACAGCTTTGTAAGGATTCGGGCTTAACTCAAAAAGAAATGATAGAGCACTGGATTTTGAAAGAAAAAGCTGCGATGACTGATGCGAATAGAAAGTAACTAAGTTACCTTCTTGAACATTTGAATTGCGGATGCTAGATTACTGATCGTTTAAGGAATTTTGTGGCTGGCCACGCCGTAAGGTGGCAGGGAACTGGTTCTGATGTGGATTTACAGGAGCCAAAAAAGCAAAAACCCCGATAATCTTTCTATGTTTGGCGACGAAGAAGATTACCGGGGCTAACAAGAAACCGTATAGCCAACAATTCAGCTATGCGGGGAGTATAGTCATATGCCCGGAAAAGTTCAAGACTTCTTTCTGTGCTCGCTCCTTCTGCGCATTGTAAGTGCAGGATGGTGTGACTGATCTTCAACAAACGTATTACCGCCAGGTAAAGAACCCGAATCCGGTGTTTACACCCCGTAAAGGTGCCGGAACGTTGAAGTTCTGCGAAAAACTGATGGAAAAGGCGGTGGACTTCACCTCCCGTTTTGATTTCGCCATTCATGTGGCGCATGCCCGTTCCCGTGGTTTGCGTCGGCGCATGCCACCGGTGCTGCGTCGACGGGCTATTGATGCGCTGCTGCAGGGACTCTGTTTTCACTATGATCCGCTGGCCAACCGCGTCCAGTGCTCCATCACCACGCTGGCCATTGAGTGCGGACTGGCGACAGAGTCCGGTGCAGGAAAACTCTCCATCACCCGTGCCACCCGGGCCCTGACGTTCCTGTCAGAGCTGGGACTGATTACCTACCAGACGGAATATGACCCGCTTATCGGGTGCTACATTCCGACCGACATCACGTTCACACCGGCTCTGTTTGCTGCCCTTGATGTGTCTGAGGATGCAGTGGCAGCTGCGCGCCGCAGTCGTGTTGAATGGGAAAACAAACAGCGCAAAAAGCAGGGGCTGGATACCCTGGGTATGGATGAGCTGATAGCGAAAGCCTGGCGTTTTGTGCGTGAGCGTTTCTGCAGTTACCAGACAGAGCTTAAGTCCCGTGGAATAAAACGTGCCCGTGCGCGTCGTGATGCGAACAGGGAACGTCAGGATATCGTCACCCTGGTGAAACGGCAGCTGACGCGTGAAATCTCGGAAGGGCGCTTCTCTGCCAGTCGTGAGGCGGTAAAACGTGAAGTGGAGCGTCGTGTGAAGGAGCGCATGATTCTGTCACGTAACCGCAATTACAGCCGGCTGGCCACCGCTTCCCCCTGAAAGTGACCTCCTCAGAATAATCCGGCCTGCGCCGGAGGAATCCGCACGTCTGAAGCCCGCCAGTACAGAAAAAAACAGCACCACATACAAAAAACAACCTCATCATCCACTTTCAGATGCATCCGGTTCTCTCTGTTTTTGATACAAAACACGCCTCACAGACGGGGAATTTTGCTTATCCACATTAAACTGCAAGGGACTTCCCCATAAGGTTACAACCGTTCATGTCATAAAGCGCCATCCGCCAGCGTTACAGGGTGCAATGTATCTTTTAAACACCTGTTTATATCTCCTTTAAACTACTTAATTACATTCATTTAAAAAGAAAACCTGTTCACTGCCTGTCCTGTGGACAGACAGATATGCACCTCCCACCGCAAGCGGCGGGCCCCAACCGGAGCCATTTTAGTTACAACACTCAAATACAAGCACCGGGAAAACCCCAGTCCAGCGCAGAACTGAAACCACAAAGCCCCTCCTCATAACTGAAAAGCGGCCCCGCCCCGGCCCGAAGGGCCGGAACAGAGTCGCTTTTAATTATGAATGTTGTAACTATACTCCGTCATCGCTGTCAGTGTTCTGGCTGGAAGTCCTCAGTACACGCTCGTAAGCGGCCCTGACGGCCCGCTAACGCGGAGATACGCCCCGACTTCGGGTAAACCCTCGTCGGGACCACTCCGACCGCGCACAGAAGCTCTCTCATGGCTGAAAGCGGGTATGGCTTAGCAGGGTGGGAATGGGATAGGCGAAATCTATCAATCAGTACCGGCTTACGCCGGGCTTCGGCGGTTTTACTCCGGTATCATATGAAACAACAGAGCGCCGCCTTCCATGCCGCTGGCGCGGCATATCCTGGACGTATAGGAAATTGAAAAAACAATCGATACCATTGTCCACGCCTTATGCCACGTGAACCTTTCTGCTTTTCCCACCACTCCGGTGGTTTCTCTCTCTGTATGGTCGATTTTTATACCGAAACAGGCTGTTTTTTAGGCGCTGTTGCAAATAGTCGGTGGTGATAAACTTATCATCCCTTTTTGCTGATGGAGCTGCACATGAACCCATTCAAAGGCCGGCATTTTCAGCGTGACATCATTCTGTGGGCCGTACGCTGGTACTGCAAATACGGCATCAGTTACCGTGAGCTGCAGGAGATGCTGGCTGAACGCGGAGTGAATGTCGATCACTCCACGATTTACCGCTGGGTTCAGCGTTATGCGCCTGAAATGGAAAAACGGCTGCGCTGGTACTGGCGTAACCCTTCCGATCTTTGCCCGTGGCACATGGATGAAACCTACGTGAAGGTCAATGGCCGCTGGGCGTATCTGTACCGGGCCGTCGACAGCCGGGGCCGCACTGTCGATTTTTATCTCTCCTCCCGTCGTAACAGCAAAGCTGCATACCTGTTTCTGGGTAAAATCCTCAACAACGTGAAGAAGTGGCAGATCCCGCGATTCATCAACACGGATAAAGCGCCCGCCTATGGTCGCGCGCTTGCTCTGCTCAAACGCGAAGGCCGGTGCCCGTCTGACGTTGAACACCGACAGATTAAGTACCGGAACAACGTGATTGAATGCGATCATGGCAAACTGAAACGGATAATCGGCGCCACGCTGGGATTTAAATCCATGAAGACGGCTTACGCCACCATCAAAGGTATTGAGGTGATGCGTGCACTACGCAAAGGCCAGGCCTCAGCATTTTATTATGGTGATCCCCTGGGCGAAATGCGCCTGGTAAGCAGAGTTTTTGAAATGTAAGGCCTTTGAATAAGACAAAAGGCTGCCTCATCGCTAACTTTGCAACAGTGCCTAGTACAATAATTCTCTATATCCAAACTGACCCCGATGAGAAAAGCATGGAGACGTTGAGCACCAATCTGCAACTCGCCCGGCTGGTTGGCGTTCAGGGGACGCCGGCAACCATCATTGGCGACGAGATGATCCCCGGCGCGGTATCGTGGGAGACCCTTGAGGCGGTGGTGAAAGAAAAACTGGCGGTGGCCCATGCTCAGTAAACTGCGCCGCTGGCTGCGTGAAGGCGCGATCTTACTGGTTCTGCTGGCTGGCGTGATAATCCTGCTGGATGTCTGGCGTTCTCCGCAGATGCCGGCCATGTTTGACAGCACGCCGCTGCATACGCTGGACGGGGAAACCGTAACGCTGGCGTCGATCAGTGAAGAACGCCCGGTGCTGCTCTACTTCTGGGCGAGCTGGTGCGGTATCTGCCGTTTCACCACGCCGGATGTCGCCCGTTTGCAGTCGGAAGGGGAGAGCGTCATGACCATCGCGCTGCGTTCCGGTAATGACGGGGAGGTTTCCCGCTGGTTATCGCGTAAAAGGGTGACGTTCCCTGTCGTGAATGATAGCGGCGGTGAGATATCACGAAACTGGGAAATCAGCGTCACGCCAACGCTGGTGGTGGTGTCGAAGGGGCAGGTGGTAACTACGACCAGCGGCTGGACCAGCTACTGGGGCATGAAGTTACGTCTGTGGCGGGCAGCCATGTTTTGATAGCGTGCCGGGGAAACCCGGCATTTTTTAACCCATTGTAAGGATGTGTAAAACGAGCGGAGAGCGTGTTTTCTGTTATTTTTGCTGCTTTTTTACCGACGCCAGTTATTATTTTTTACCGCTGCCTGACGTTGCAAACCTGAATTGATAATGGCATATCTGTTTTAATTGAATGAAAGTCTGTGATACGTTCAGGCGATTTTTTCGATTTCCATTTTGACAGGGATAACAATTCAATGCGCAAGGGTAAAATTATTGTTGCATCAATGATGGTGCTTTGTGTCCTTATTTTTGTTGCGGCGGCGGCATGGTTTATGCTGTTCCAGGGAGAAATGACGGAGCCGACAGAGGAGGAAAAACAGGCGGCAATTTTACACGCTGCGGGCCTGATGAAATCAGAGACCCAGGATAAAAAATCAGTCGAAACGCTCTATCATCGTTATATTATTCAACGCCATGTTAATTTAGATTCCGGCGAACTGGTGGCTGGCAGCAGCGCGGACACCGCGCGGCAGAAGTGTGAAAAACTTGCCCCTGAACGCGACCCAGCGCAGGTTCGTCAGCGCTGTACGGTGGCGGATGTGTTCTTTGTGAAAGATAAAAATAATGAAATTCAGCAGGTTATCATTCCAGTTACCGGTAAGGGCGCGAAATCCATGATGCATGCGTTTCTTGCTCTGGGGCTGGACGGTCGTACGGTGAGAAATCTGTATTATTATCAGCAACGGGAAACGCCGTTTCTGGGGGCTAGGGTGGAAGACGCCAACTGGCGCAAACAGTGGCCAGGGAAACGATTATTAGATAACAGCGGACATCCTGCATTGAAAATAGTACAGGATAAACCTGAACATGCCGATGAATATACCGTTGACGGTATTTCCGGTGCGACGTTGACATCAACCGGCGTTGAGAAAAGTATTAACTACTGGATGGGGCCGCAGGGATATGGTCAATTCTTACAGCGTCTTGCCAGCGATCGAAATAACCTTAATCTTTGAATATTGCTGTACGCAATAACGCGTTTTATTTCTGCCTGCCGATAATGAATAATATCACTGTCGGCAGGGGGATTTATTCCTCTGTTACCGCGCCTGCCTTGCCGTTAATTCCATGAGAAAAACAGGGAGATAACGTCCCTTTTATCAACGCATAATGTGTGTGTTCATCACGATTTGATGAAATAAATTTACATAACTTGTCGTCTGCTGACATTTTTATGATCCAGGTCATGTACAACGCGACAAAAAGATATGATAATAATTATCATTTGTATTCTTTGGCGGTGTGCACGTGCGTAACTTCCGTAACTCTTTGTTGGTTACTCTCTTTGGCTTGTTTATAAGCATGAGTGTCTGGGCGTCGACGAATTATGCGCCTTTGATTGAAGATATCGAGCAACGTCTTGATAAAACAGCGGAACTTTATCAGCAACAGCATGCCGACGAGGCGCGCCGCACGGTACAAATGGCCTATTTTGAGGTGTTCGAGAACCTGGAAGGGCCGATCCGCATCAACATTTCCGCGCGCAAAAGTTACGAGATGGAGAGCGCATTCGGCGAGATCCGTCGAATGATTGGCGAGAAAAAACCGCTCGCTGACGTCCAGGCGCGCATTGACTGGCTGAAAGCCGCACTGCGCGAAGTGGAACCGGTGCTGGATGGCGGACATCGTCTGGTGGCCGAAGAGCAGCACAACGCGCTGTCCAGGGACGACATTGCCGTTCACTGGCAGGAGAGTTTCAGGACGATCGACGATCTGCTGGCGCAGGCGGTCACTGAATATCAGGCCGGGAATTACAGCGTTGCCAGTCAGCACGTTCAACAGGCGCACTATCAGGGCTTTAAAAACTCTGAGATGGAGATGTCCCTCAGACAAAACCGTTCTGCAAAAGATGCCGCCTCCATTAACCAACAATTCTCATCCCTGATTGCGCTGACCGCGCAACCTGACCATCTCAACGATGTCTCCTATCAGGTCACTACGCTGCTACAGGATATCGAGGATATCTTACCCGGCTTGCCAACCACCCGTGACGATCAGCAGGTTGCCGCAGCGCAAAGCGCAGACAACATTCCGGCGGCGGACGAGGGAAATAACCGCACCGACTGGGCTGAGGTGACGACGGGAATTAACCAGAGCATTCAGGACGCGATAGCGCGCTATCAGGGCGGCGATGCGAAGAATGCGATTCTGGATATCCAGGATACCTACTTCGACCGCTTCGAAGCCAGCGGCATGGAAAACAAAATCGGCTCTCGCGATTCGGCATTTAAAACCACGCTGGAGGCGTATTTTACCCGCCTGGTCAGTCTGATGAAGGCCGGTCAGCCGGTTGAGCGCCTGAATGCAGAGGCCAGCGCGCTGGCGCAGGATCTGCAAAAAGCCGTGACGATGCTGGGCGAAGGCGAAGAAACCCAGTGGAGTCTGCTGCTCTATAGTCTGATGATCATCGTGCGCGAGGGGCTGGAAGCGCTGCTGATTGTTGCGGCAATCGTGGCCTACATGGTGAAAAACAACCATCAGGATAAGCTGCCGCTTATTCGTCAGTCGGTAATTGTGGCGCTGATCGCCAGCGTCATCACCGCCGCTATCTTCCAGATGCTGTTTACTAACTCCGGCGCCAGCCGTGAACTGCTGGAAGGCATAACGATGCTGATTGCCGTCGTGATGCTGTTCTTTATGAGTTACTGGCTGCTGTCCAAAGTGGAAGCGCGCCACTGGAAAGCCTGGCTGGAAGGCAAACTGTCTCATTCCCTGTCGCGAGGCTCCCTGGTCGGACTATGGCTGACCAGCTTCCTGGCGGTGTACCGCGAAGGGGCGGAAACGGTGCTGTTCTATTACGCTCTGATTGGCGATGCAAACACGGTATCCGGCCATATGGCGATTGGCGCCGGTTTTGTGATTGGCTGCGTGGTGCTGCTGCTCGCCTGGCTGGTGATGCGTTACTCAGTGGTGCGCCTGCCGCTGAAACCCTTCTTTATGTTTACCGGCAGTTTCATGTATCTGATGGCCTTCGTCTTTGCGGGCAAAGGCGTTCTGGAACTGGTGGAAGGCAAACTGTTCCAGCCTACGTTGATTAACGGCTTCCCTGAAATCAGCTGGCTGGGGATTTATCCCTACGTGGAAACGTTGTTACCGCAGGTCGTATTGCTGCTCGCGGCGCTGGTGGCGCTGTGGGTGATGCGGCGCAAAAGCGCGGTTCCCGGGGAGACGATAAAAAATAACCCATAATCGTTGTATAGCCGTTGTTTTAGACGAGAGGATACGTTTGATGACCATGAAGAAAACCCTGATTGCCAGCGCAGTGATGGCCAGCATTTTCATTGCGCCAGCCGCGTTTGCTTTTAAAGAGTACCCGGCAGGCGAGCCTGTCACCATGAATGAAATGGAGCTGGCGGCCGTTTACCTGCAACCGATTGATATGGAACCGCGCGGCATGGGCTTACCGGCAGCAAAAGCCGATGTTCACCTTGAAGCGGATATCCACGCTGTAGAAGGCAATAAAAACGGCTTTGGCGCAGGGGAATGGATCCCGTACCTGACCATCAGCTACACCCTGGTCAACAACGACACGGGCGAAAAACAGGAAGGCACCTTCATGCCGATGGTTGCCAGCGATGGCCCGCACTATGGCGCGAACATCAAAATGATGGGCGTGGGCAACTATAAAGTGACCTACCACATTGAACCGCCGTCAAAAGCCGGGATGCATCGCCATACTGACAGCGAAACAGGCGTAGGCCGCTGGTGGAAACCGTTTGATGTGAGCTACGAGTTTAAATATGTCGGTCTGAACTAAAACCGACTAACCAACGCGCCAGGAGGATTCCCCCTTCTGGCGCGTTGGTCAGACCGATCATATGCCCGTCGCTTAATTCAACCCGCCGTACAGAGTCGAAGTTATGAGTTACTTTTTCGTCACGACGCTACAGGTCTTTTTCTGCATTGCGCTTCTTTCCGGTGTTCTCTGGAGTCGAAACGATCCTCCCTCTTTACGTCCGCTGACCTGGACGCTGCTGACCGGGCTGATTGCCGGCGTGCTGGCGGGACTGTTTATTCACGGCAGCCAACCGGTACAACTGCTGCTGGTTGGGGCGGAGGTCATGGTATCGCTGCTGTTTGTCCTCAGTTTCTGGTGGGCTTCAACGCGTATCCGCTATCTGTGGCAGGGGATTCTGATTTTCGGCGCTGCCCGCCATTGGGCGCTGGACCCTAATCTGGGCGGGCTGACCAGTACGCATGTGCTGAATACTGACCTGCTGTTAAACCTGACGGCCGTCGTTCTCGCTTTTGCGATCCTCTGTCTGGCGGGCGTACTCTGCGCGATGCTGCTGCGGCGTATTCGCGGCCTGTACTGGCCGTTAACGCTGATTCTGCTGGTGATGATCTGGCTGCCGCTGAGCGGCAACCTGCTGTTGTTGCTGATGAAATTACAGGTTGTTCCGCTGGGAAAATCACTGCTGAGCTTCGTGGCGAAAGTCACAAATAACACGGCGCTGTATAACTGGGCGGGAGCCGCGCTGCTGCTGGCCCTGGCGCTGTGCTGGCTTCCGGCGCTGTTGCGGGCTTTTCGACAGACGCGGGAAACCGAAGAACCGATTGCTCACCGTCTGGCGCTGGCGCAGCGTCGCAACGCTTTGCGGCTGTGGTTGGTCACAATCGGCTGCGCGGTGGTCGTTATCGCAGGCCAACTGTGGTGGGATAAAGTGGCCTCGCAGCCGCCGCAACTCTCTGAAGCCGTGCCCGTAACGCTGGGGAGCGATGGCATGGTGCGCCTGCCGGTTGAACAGCTTCGTGACGGTAAACTGCATCGTTTCGTCTGGGTGGCGGACGATGGCAAAGCGGTGCGCTTCTTCGTGATTAACCGCTATCCCGACAAGCTGCGTTTTGGCGTGGTGTTCGACGCCTGCCTGCTGTGCGGCGATCAGGGTTATGTCATGGAGGGCAATCAGGTTATCTGCGTCGCCTGCGGAGTGCATATTTTTATTCCGTCTATCGGCAAGGCCGGTGGCTGTAACCCGGTGCCGATTGAAAACTGGCACAATGATGAAAAAGAGCTGGTGATCCCCGGTAAAGAACTGGCGACAGGGGTGAACTACTTCTCGACGGTCATGACTATTAAAGTGACCGATCCGGTCGATGGTTCAACGTTGACCAATACCTCAGCCGATTACAAATACAGCTATGGCGGCAAGACCTGGTTCTTCTCGTCAGAGGCTAACTATGAACGCTTCCGTGAAACGCCGGAGCAGTTTGTTCCTGCCGACATGAGGGAGGAATAATCATGCTGTGGCGGATGTTACGACAATCCTGGGGGCGCAATTTACGCCGCAAAGTGCTGGCGATAATCACCGTTTTTCTGGCCTCCAGCCTGATCTCGGCGCTGCTGGCGGTGTCCATTGATATCGGCGACAAAATGTCCAGAGAGCTGAAGTCTTATGGTGCGAACATTTTGATTGAACCCGCCGGACAGGCTGCGCTGCCCGCGCTGTTTAGTGAGAGCAGTAATCCGCTTTCCGGTCAGGATTTTCTTGATGAAGCCGAGCTGCCGAACATCAAAGATATCTTCTGGCGAAACAACATTGTCGGGTTTGCGCCGATGCTCGGCGGCGAAGCCAGCGTGGAGGGAGAACCAGTGCGGATTCTGGGCACTTTCTTCAGTCAGCCAGTGGATATTCCTGATGAAGAGGGATATGAGACGGGGCAGAAAACGGTCAGCCCATACTGGCAGGTGACCGGCGACTGGCCGCAGGAACCCGCAGGCGCAGAGCCGCAGACCTTAGTCGGGCACGCGCTGGCGCGGCAAATGGGCTGGAAACCCGGTGATAAGCTGACATTACGTACCGAAGGCGAAGCAGTGCAGGTCACCGTCAGCGGTATCCTCTCCAGCGGCGGCGATGAAGATAACCAACTGGTGATGCCGCTAAGCACGGTACAGCACCTGCTGGGGCTCCCCGGAAAAGTGCAGGCGATTCGCGTCTCGGCGCTGACGGTGCCGGAAAACGAACTGTCCCGCCGCGCGCGGGAAAACCTGGACGCGCTCAATGCCGAAGAGTACGACCTCTGGTATTGCACGGCCTATGTGTCGTCGATCGCGCATCAGCTGGAAGAGGCGATTTCCGGTGCGGAAGTGCGCCCGGTATGGCAGGTCGCGGCGTCCGAAGGGGTGGTGATCGATAAAATTCAGTTGCTGATGGCGGTCGTTACCGTCGCGGCGCTGGTGGCTTCCGCAATGGGGATCGCCTCGCTGATGACCAGCACCATTATGGAACGCGCCAAAGAGATCGGTTTGATGAAAGCGCTGGGTGCGCGACAGTGGCAAATTATGCTGCTGTTCTACCTGGAAGCGGCGTCCAGCGGGCTGGCTGGCGGTGCGCTGGGATGTATTGCCGGGTGGGGGCTGGCGAAAGCGATTGGCGTCATGCTCTTCGACGCGCCGCTTAATTTTGCCTGGATTGTGGTGCCGTGCGTACTGGTGATTGCGGTACTGATTGCGTTGATCGGCACCTGGTTCCCGGCCCGGCGGATTGCCCGGCTGTATCCTGTGGAGGTGCTGTATGGCCGCTAAACGTACCATGCTCTGGCTGCTGGTGTGGCGGGCGCTGCGTCTGCGTTTTCAGCGGGTCAGCGTGGTGTTTGCCGCGCTGATGGTGGGGGCGACCATCGTGACGGCGCTTTTTGCCGTCTGGTTCGACATTAACACCAAAATGAGCGAAGAACTGCGCACCTTCGGCGCGAATTTTTACATCGGGCCGGGGCACGGTTCCAGTATGCCGCAGCAGGAGTTGCAGAGCATTCTCGATCAGGCGCCGCAGGGGCTGGTGCATGGCGCCAGTCCGTGGTTGTACGGCATGGCGCGTACCGAGCTGGAAAAAGTGGTGATGGTTGGCGTGTGGTTCGAGTCGCTGCAAAAACTGGTGCCGTACTGGCAGGTCACCGGTAGCTGGATTGGCGTTAGTTTTGACGACCGTAATGCAATGATCGGCGTCAAACTGGCGGAACGCCTCAACGTGCAGCCGGGCGACAGCATCACGCTGGTGGATCACAATCAGCGTAAGAATTTGCAGATTAAAGGCATTGTGGAGTCTGGCGATGCGACGGACAACATGCTGATCGTCAGCCTCGACGTGGCGCAGGCCTGGCTGCATCAGCCGGGCAAAATCAGCCACGGCTTGCTGAGCGTCAGTAACGATGTCGGCCAGGTGGAGAACTATGCCAGCCGGTTGCAGGCGCAGTATCCTGACCTGGAGATTCGTCCGGTGCGTAAGGTCTCTGCTTCCGAAGGGCAGGTGCTGGATAAAATTAAAGGTCTGATGGGACTGGTCTCGATCGTGATTCTGGCGCTCTCTTCGCTGTGCGTGAATACCACGCTGATGGCGATTGTCGGCGAGCGGGCGCGCGAGTTTGCGCTGCAAAAAGCGCTTGGTTCCAGCAACGGCGATATCGTGCGGCAAATTCTGCTGGAAACCAGCATCATCGCGCTGGCGGCGGTGGCGTGCGGCTGGGTGCTGGGATATTTGCTGGCGCAACTGTTGGGATTAACGGTGTTTAATGCCGCCATTTCACTGCGTCTGCCGGTGTTGCCCATTACTCTGGTGTTGTCTTTACTGGTCGCCATTCTGGCGGCGATTGTTCCGGTGCGACGCGCGGTAAGCGTCGAGCCTGCTAAAGTGCTGAAAGGAGAGTAGCGCCATGTCCGTTACGCATATCCCTCAGGTGGCGATCGAAACCCGCCACTTATACAAACGGTTCGGTGACGTTACCGCCCTGGATGACATTAATCTGCGCATTGCGCAGGGTGAATTTGTCGCCATTATGGGCGCTTCTGGTTCTGGTAAAACCACGCTGATGAATATTCTGACGTGCCTTGATACGGCGACGGAAGGGCAGGTGTTTCTTGATGGCACCGATGCCGCCGCGCTGGATGAAGAGGGGCGCCGTCGCTTTCGCGCCGAGAAAATCGGCCTGGTATTTCAGCAGTTCCATTTGATCCCGTTCTTAACTGCGCTGGAAAACATCATGCTCGCCCAGCATTACCACAGCGTGGTGGATGAAGCGGCGGCGAGGAAGGTGCTGGAACAGGTAGGGCTTGGGCATCGTGTGACGCACCTGCCGAGCCAGCTTTCCGGTGGTGAGCAGCAGCGTGTGTGTATCGCCCGGGCGCTGGTCAACGAACCGCCGGTTATTTTCGCGGATGAACCGACGGGCAACCTGGATGAAGAGAATGAGCAGCGGGTGCTGGATCTGCTCACCGATCTGCATCGTCAGGGGCGCACGATTGTGATGGTGACGCACAACCCTGCGCTTGGGCAGTTTGCCGACCGTATTCTGCGGCTGCAACACGGTAAATATCTGGGTGAGGAGGCCAATCAACATGCGCTGGCATAATGTGCTGTTACTCGCGGCGGCGATCCTGATAAGCGGGTGTAAAGAAGAAAAGCTGGCGGTCGGGGCACCGGCCCCGGCGCTGGCGGCGTTTGATCTGCAAGGCCAGGAGTCAGGCCTTGAACGCTGGCAAGGAAAGGCGGTGTACCTGAATTTTTGGTCTGCGGGATGCGGGGGGTGCCTAGCGGAAATGGACACGCTGGAAGCGCTGAGCAAAAAATGGGGCGATAAAGTGGTGGTTGTGGCGGTCAATACCGACCCTGAAACGGTCAGGATCAACGATCTGCTGGCAAAACATCAGATAACCTATCCGGTGGTGCGCGATCAGCTCAACATTACCCAGGAACGTTATCAGGTGATCGGCACGCCGACCTCCGTACTGATTGACTCCGAAGGACGCGTTCTGGAGCTACACCAGGGTATGCGTAAGCCGTCTGAGTTAGAGGCCACGTTTGCGCGCCTGGCGGCGCGATGAACGACGCGTACGGAGAGATACCCAATGGCATTTATCTGGAACGACGAAAGCCTTGCGATTCTGCGGGAAAACGCGGGCATCCTCACGACAGAGCAGATAGCGCAACTGCTTCACACTAATATTACCGCCGTGCGGAATATGGCCTATCGGCTGAAACTGAGCCTTCGGGTGACGGCGTATAATCACCGACGCATAGCGCAGGTTCAGGCGCTTTATGCCTCTGAGACGTTGAGTCTCAAAGAGATCGCGGCGAAAACGGGGCTGACGGCCAGTACCGTGCAATATATCGTGTACGTGAAATCAAAAAATAAGCCCTACGCCACCACGGAATATGTCTCTTTTGAAACGGAGAACGCCGTTCATTACCGCGTGCAAAAAGAATTTGTCGATACGGAACGTTCCCTGCTGGACAACATCTCTGATAACACGCGATTTCGTGAACTGTATCTGACGGACGGCACTTTTTATTGCGCCCGCAATATTAAGTATGAGGTTTTTATCTCGGAGTAACCGGAACACGCTGACCTGCCGGTTATCTTCTGGAATCTCCCGTTTTGCGAAACCGTTCCCGGAAAAATGTCATATTTCTGTCACACTCTATGAGGATTGATAACAACAAGAGGTTGTAGGGATGAAAAAATTGATACTCGCCGCCGCTGTGGCAGGGGCTGTTTTATTGTCGTCCGCCGCGCAAGCGCAGACAACGCCGGAAGGTTATCAACTGCAACAAGTGTTGATGATGAGCCGACACAACTTGCGCGCGCCGTTGGCCAATAATGGCAGCGTGCTGGAGCAGTCCACGCCGAATCAGTGGCCGGAGTGGGATGTGCCCGGCGGGCAGCTCACCACGAAAGGCGGTGTGCTGGAAATTTATATGGGCCACTACATGCGAGAATGGCTGGCGGAGCTGGGGATGGTCACGTCAGGCGAATGCCCGACGCCGGACACGGTATATACCTATGCCAACAGTCTGCAACGCACCGTTGCGACGGCACAATTCTTTATCACCGGCGCTTTCCCTGGGTGCGACATTCCGGTACATCATCAGGAAAAAATGGGCACGATGGACCCAACGTTTAATCCGGTGATCACCGATGACTCTGCGGCGTTTAGCCAGAAAGCGGTGCAGGCGATGGAAAAAGAGCGCAGCCAGATGCAGCTTGACGACAGCTATCAGCTGCTGGCGCAGATGACGGACTACAAAGATTCACCGTCCTGCAAAGAAAAACAGCAGTGTTCGCTGACCGAAGCCAAAGACGCCTTTAGGGAAGGTGCGAATAAGCAGGTCATGTCTTCCCAAGCTGACTCGTTGATTAAAATTTCGCGGATCTGGGCCGATTTTTGTCCCGCAAACACATCGAATCAGCCTATTTAGGCTATTTTTTCCACCATTTCTGGTGTTATTTCCGGTTTTTACTGAGATCTCTCCCACTGACGTATCATTTGGTCCACCCGAAACAGGTTGGCCAGGGTGAATAACATCGCCAGTTGGTTATCGTTTTTCAGCAGCCCCTTGTATCTGGCTTTCACGAAGCCGAACTGCCGCTTGATGATGCGAAACGGGTGCTCCACCTTGGCACGGATGCTGGCTTTCATGTATTCGATGTTGATGGCCGTTTTGTTCTTGCGCGGATGCTGCTTCAAGGTTTTTACCTTGCCGGGACGCTCGGCGATCAGCCAGTCCACATCCACCTCGGCCAGCTCCTCGCGCTATGGCGCTCCTTGGTAGCCGGCATCGGCTGAGACAAATTGCTCCTCTCCATGAAGCAGATTACCCAGCTGATTGAGGTCATGCTCGTTGCCGCGGTGGTGACTAGGCTGTGGGTCAGGCCACTATTGGCATCGACACCAATGTGGGCCTTCATGCCAAAGTGCCACTGATTGCCTTTCTTGGTCTGATGCATCTCCGGATCGCGTTGCTGCTCTTTGTTCTTGGTAGAGCTGGGTGCCTCAATGATGGTGGCATCCACCAAAGTGCCTTGGGTCATCATGACGCCTGCTTCGGCCAGCCAGCGATTGATGGTCTTGAACAATTGACGGGCCAGTTGATGCTGCTCGAGCAGGTGGCGGAAATTCATGATGGTGGTGCGATCCGGCAGGGCGCTATCCAGGGATAATCGGGCAAACAGGCGCATGGAGGCGATTTCGTACAGGGCATCTTCCATGGCACCGTCGCTCAGGTTGTACCAATGCTGCATGCAGTGAATACGCAGCATGGTCTCCAGCGGATAGGGCCGTCGGCCATTGCCCGCCTTGGGATAAAACGGCTCGATGACAGCGGTCATATTCTGCCATGGCAGAATCTGCTCCATGCGGGAGAGGAAAATCTCTTTTCGGGTCTGACGGCGCTTAGTGCTGAATTCACTATCGGCGAAGGTGAGTTGATGGCTCATGATGTCCCTCTGGGATGCGCTCCGGATGAATATGATGATCTCATATCAGGAACTTGTTCGCACCTTCCCTAATTGAAGCACCGGATGGTACCGATTTCAGTATGTTCTCGGCAATAAGCCAGAAAACGGGGCTCAGTAACGTAACACCGATACTTGGTACTAGTGATAACGGTAACGGTACAAATCTGGCAATTATTGGCTTTAACTCAGAGCCTGATAAAAAAGCAGTCAGTACGGCGGCCAGTTTTGCTAATAGCAGCTACCGCCTTTTCTCTACAGAAATGAATAACCTCAATAAACGTATGGGGGACATTCGCGACAGTGGAGAAGCCGGGGTCTGGGGACGCTATATGCTCGGTCAGGGGAGTGGCACTGACGGTTATCAGAATACATACAACCACCTGCAACTCGGTGCAGACAAAGGCATAAGAATTGAATCAGCAATGCTATACACTGGCTTAATATTTACCCATACAAGTACCAATGCAGAGCTGAGCGGCAGCTATTATGGCGATACTAAAAGCTATGGTCTGGGTGGGTATACGTCCATCTTCTTTGATAACGGTTTTTATACTGATTTTATCGCTAAATACATCCATTCAACAAACGTTTATAGCTATTTAAGTCCAAGTGAACCGCCCCGGGTTTCCTGGAGAGTGTTTTATCTGTGAACTCAGGCTGCCAGATCATCGTTTCCGATGGAAGCATAATAAGCTTTTTCTGCTTCTGCCGGAGGAGTATGGCCCAGCCTTTCCAGCAATCGTCGATTGTTATACCAGTCCACCCACGTGAGTGTGGCCAGTTCCACTTCTGCACGGTTTTTCCAGCTCTTACGGTGTATTACCTCCGCTTTGTAAAGACCATTGATGTTCTCCGCCATCGCGTTGTCATACGAGTCGCCTGTACTTCCTGTTGATGCCAGTAATCCGGCTTCCTTAAGCCGCTGTGTGTAGGCCAGCGATACATACTGAGAACCTTTATCACTGTGATGGACTGTGCCGGACGGTCGACGGGCCCATAACGCCTGCTCCAGAGCATCCAGCACGAATGTCGTTTCCATAGACGATGAGACCCGCCACCCCACGATGTATCCGGCAAACACATCAATGATGAACGCCACATAGACGACCCCCTGCCATGTGCTGAGTAGAGTAAGAGGCAGGGCGTAGTCGGACTATTTCCCTGCCTCTCCTCCCCGAACCGGACGTGCACCTTTCAGCGCATCCGGCTCTCCATTTAAATGCTGGCGAACGCCATTGCCACTTCTGTAAAGCGCGATGTATACGTGTTTCTGGTCTCCGTCCTCAGATAGGGATTACCTTCGGGTAGCCGCCAGCGGAACAGCTTCTTGCCTTGCCCCACCAACCGGTACAGTATTTCGCCGCTGAGCTTGCCGTGATTGGTTTTACCAAATAAAACCCACGTTTTGCTCTGACCCGGTTTCGGTGATTTACACCACCACCTCATCAGGGAAGCGATACCTGTACGGTATTTGCGGGCCAGCCAGTGAGCCAGCTTCCAGAACACGACACGGTCGATATAACTGAAGACTTTGGCCTTAAAATCAACGAACTGATAGAACATGGCCCAGCCTTTCAGTTTTCGGTTGAGTTGTTCAGCCATATCGACTTTGCTTTCACTGTAGTTGCCTGATAACAGTGCTGTCAGCGATGCGGCGAAGTTTCTGGCTTTCTCCTGCGGGATCGTTGAGACCACTCGCATCTCGCCATAACGACTGCGTTTGCGAATGATCCTGTGCCCCAGAAAGATAAAGCCGTCATTAACATGGGTGATTTTAGTCTTATCCATGTTCAGCCTGAGTTTCAGACTGCCTTCGAGCACACCCCGACACTCCTCCCTGATGGCTTCCGCCTGTGCTTTGGTGCCTTTGACGATGAGGACAAAA
>OKMX01000053.1_pt1 | contig 67609 bp, 56 predicted proteins | sample 1613551 | NCBI WGS metagenome assembly OKMX01 (sample SAMN04436865, study PRJEB24849) | human gut metagenome | biome: human gut; feature: NICU; material: stool | host: Homo sapiens | place: USA: Saint Louis, MO | collected 2011-10-01 | reverse complement strand
GGTATTTCCGTGGTCCAGGCCATTTTGCGCTGGCACCTCCAGTACGGCGACGTGGCCATCCCGAAGTCCTTGAACCCGGAGCGCCAGCGTCAGAACCTCGACCTGACCGCTTTTGAACTCGATAATCAGGACATGGCCGATATCGCCGCAATGGACAACCCCGAAGGCCACACCTTCGGCCAGAACCCCCATTGGCACGAAGAAGCGTGATTCCAGCATGCAACGTCCTATTATGACTTCGCGGTCGTTTTTGCGCACGCCGTCCGAAGCGGCCGGGCCCGGCGACGAGCAGGTGATCGAAGACCTCGTAGACACGCTGGAGGCCAACCGTTCACGGTGCGTGGGCATGGCCGCCAACATGATTGGCGTAGGCAAACGCATCATCGTCTTTGTGGATGAAGACCTTGGCGGGCGCATAACGGTGATGCTCAACCCCGTGATTACCGCTTCGGACGGTGCCTTCGACACCCAGGAAGGATGCCTGTCCCTGACCGGCGAACGCCGCACACTGCGTTATCGACGTATTGAGATCAACTACGAGGACCGCCGGTTCCGCGCCCGCCACGCCACCTTCGCCGGCTGGACCGCGCAGATTATCCAGCACGAAGTTGATCACTGCAACGGCATCATCATCTGATTCATTCGGTGCTCGTTGCAGCCCAACTCCCGAGGCTGGTCATCGCGATTACGATGCGATTGCATCGCAACCGCTATGACCAGCCTTTTTGTGCACTGGTGGGGTGGGTGTTCTCATCGGTGTTGGGGTGCCATGCGCTGGCTGGTTGGCTTCGCTGAGGGGTGTGGGTGGTGTCATGTTGTCAGCGGTTGGCTGGTTGGCTTCGCTGGAGGTTCTCTCAGCGTCGGTGATGTGCCAAAGAGTGGCGGGCTGGCTTCGCTAAGGAGCGCTACCGTCGGTGGAGAACCAGTGCGTGACCTGCTGCCGACGCTAAGCGTTCATTAAGCGTCGTTAGCGGCCAAAACTTGGACGTGTAACGATGCTGGGCGGTTTTAGCGTCGTTGCTGTGCCAAGTTGTGGGCCTCTGCCGACGCTGCCAGTGCAGTAGCGTCGGCGTTGGGACAGGTGTTGGGCCTTTGCCGACTCTATAAGCGGGGGAAAATCATTCGCTGGTGCCTAAGTGGGTCTATTGCCATGCTGAATACATCTGCTGAGTGTAGCTATGCGTTCGAAGGCGATTTCGGGACCTTTCTCAGTAGCAAATATGCCTAATGCGCGGAGTTATACACTTCACCGTGCACTTATACACGCCAAACGAAGCAGAAATCGACTGCTGACAGTGGACGACACGCCAGAGGCGATGTGGATAACCCAGAGACGGTGGATAACAGCTGCGCGATCAGTGGATAACCTGCAAGAAAGTGCGGTTATCCACCGACGGTAGCCACTGTTATGCACATTCCATACCCCTTGGAATCATTGGGTTTTCCACTTATCCACCATTTCGCCATGCGGGCTTGCGGGCCACCGCACGAACGTCATACAGTGTGCCTCACGGCGGGCAGCGTAGCCCGCCGTCCACATCACATGAAGGGGAAACACCATGAGCACCGCAACCACTACTACTGCCGAAAATGCCGGTTTGCCAGCAATGCTGGACACCAAAGACGTAGCCGAGATGTTCAAACGCTGCAATCTCGCCGTCTATGCCGAAGCGAGACGCACATATTATCACGAAGTGAATCTGAACCCATGCAAAAAGTATCCGAAGCAGGTACTGCAAAGGATCGAATGGTGGTTCTGGGATTGGTTTGCCTATGACTGCGCCGTCAGCGGCGTGGGACTGACCGGCGACGAATCCGAGGATCTACGCATCGAACTGGAATATGGCCCAAGCGTAGGCATTTCACCGTTTCTGGCTTTGGCTGAATTCATGCATGACAGTGACTCGTGGATTGGCGCACGTGAAATACGTGATTTTCGCGAACTTGACGACACCAATTTCGCGTCGATGTTCTGGATTCGTGATGCCAGAGCGGTCACGGGGCGCATCATACTCGAAGACATGATCCACGGCGGCACCTACGAGGTGGCGGACCCGCATGCCGCCGCGCAATATGACGGTGCGCACGGTGGCGTGATCGTCAATCGCATTGCGCATGTTCGAGGAGCATGGAGGTCATGCGCCATTCCGATTTATGAGGCACGCAGGCCCGACGACCCAGAAATCGGTGATTCGCTGGTTCGCACATTTCAGCGCAACGGATTTAAGCCGGATTTCGCGGGGCTCGTGCGATTCTTTTACGGGCGAGCCAAAGACACCGGTCTCGACTGGGAGGATATGGAAAAGGCGCGTAATGCTGGCACGTTGGATGAGATCATCAGGAAAGCCTACGATCGATGAATGAATCGCTTAACGCTGCTAGCCGGGGCGACGTCCACGGTCGCGAATGAAGAGGGATGCGACCAAACGGACCGCGCACACAATGGCGACCGTGCGGAACGAAGCCCGCATGCCAATGGCCGATGCCGCCGCTTCCGGCACTCCGGTGCGCATGGCCGCCGCGGTGTGCGTGTTCATGATGGTGACCAGCAGCACAGCCGCAAACGTCATGATCGCGAAGCCCAGCAAGGCGAGCGGCCGGCCACCGATACGGTCATAACATCTTGCCTGCCACCGGGTTCAGGATGCCCACGGCGATGCCGCTCGGCATCATCACCAGACCGGACACCAGTGCATTAACGCCAAGATCATTCTGCAAATATGCCCATCGCGTACAGGAACAGCTGGCGCGTGGTGAAGGTCTCGATGAGGAACGCGGTGATCGGGATCATGATGCCGTTGGTGAGCATGAATCCGGTGGTCAGCCATTGCACGGTGCTGCTGGGCACATCGAATTCATGCATCAACGTGGGCAGTGCGGAAATCATCAGCGTCTGGTTGAGAATGGCCACAAACGAGCCGATCATCAGGGTGATGACCATGGCAGTGGTGTTGGCAGGGGTGGTGCTGTTGGAGTTGGCGGGGGTGGTGGAGCCGGCCTCAGCGGTGGCCGGCGAGGAATTGCGTGACGTCAATTATCGAGCCTCGTTTTCTTGGCTTGCTCATACTATCTTGTGCCTTGACTGCATTCGAAAACCATTGCAATGGCTAGCAACACGCTGAGAGGCGGCGTATTAATTCAATCATTTGACAAATTTAGTTCGCTCGTTTTATTATTAGTCCTGCAATCCGTAATATCGCCTACTGCAAAGGAGCGCCCAAATGGGTCTGTGGGATGTTGACAAGGTTGAGTACGTCGGCCGCGCTAAGGGACCGAAGGAAGGCCTTGCTTTCCATTACTACGATGCTGACAAGGTTGTTGCCGGCAAGAAGATGAAGGACTGGCTGCGTTTCGGCGTTGCATGGTGGCACACCATGAACCAGGAGCTGGTTGATCCGTTCGGTACCGGTACCGCTCATCGTCCGTACTACAAGTACACCGATCCGATGGATCAGGCTCTGGCCAAGGTCGACTACGCCTTCGAGCTGTTCCAGAAGCTGGGCGTCGAGTACTTCTGCTTCCACGATCGCGACATCGCCCCCGAAGGCGACACCCTGCGCGAGACCAACGCCAACCTCGACAAGGTCGTCGACAAGATCGAAAAGAACATGAAGTCCACCGGCGTCAAGCTGCTGTGGAACACCTCCTCCCTGTTCACCAACCCGCGCTTCGTGTCCGGCGCCGCCACCTCCCCGTTCGCCGACATCTACGCCTACGCCGGTGGCCAGCTCAAGAAGAGCCTCGAAATCGGCAAGCGCCTGGGCGCCGAGAACTACGTGTTCTGGGGCGGCCGCGAAGGCTACGAGAACCTGTGGAACACCGAGATGAAGCGCGAGACCGACCACATCGCCAAGTTCTTCCACATGTGCGCCGACTACGCCAAGGAAATCGGCTTTGAGGCCCAGTTCCTGATTGAACCGAAGCCGAAGGAGCCGACGCTGCACCAGTACGACTTCGATGCCGCCACCGCCATCGAGTTCCTGCGCAACCACGACTTGACCGACGTCTTCAAGCTGAACCTGGAAGGCAACCACGCCAACCTGGCCGGCCACACCTACCAGCACGAGATCCGCGTGGCCCGCGAATCCGGCTTCCTCGGCTCCCTCGACGCCAACCAGGGCGACAAGCTCATCGGCTGGGACATGGATGAGTTCCCGACCGACCTGTACGAGACCGTCGCCGTCATGTGGGAAGTCCTGCAGGCCGGCTCCATCGGACCTTACGGTGGTCTGAACTTCGACGCCAAGCCGCGCCGTACCTCCTTCTACGAGGAGGATCTGTTCCGCTCCCACGTTGCAGGTATGGATTCCTACGCCGCAGGCCTGCTGGTCGCCGACAAGATGAACCAGGACGGTTTCATCCAGGATCTCATGGCCGAGCGCTACAGCTCCTACGATTCCGGCATCGGCAAGGACATCGACGAGGGCAACGTCACCTTGGCCGACCTCGAAGCCTACAGCCTCGACAAGCCGCAGTCCGAGCTCATCGCCGCCACCAAGTCCGATCACCTCGAGTCCGTCAAGGCCACCATCAACAACTACATCATTGATGCCCTGTCTGAGGTCGAGTGATTTTCGGTCTGATTGGCTGATTGATTGATCGACTGACCACCGGTTTGGCCGGCTGAGCGACTGAATCCGTCCCATCGGGCGCGCGCGAATCGTCCGCGATTCCCCGCTTGCGCCCGATGCGGCCCGATTTGGTCCGATTCAGCCGATTGGGCTCAGTTTGGCCGATTTGGCCCGATTCGGTATGTCCGATTCGATATTTTTCGTGCCATGTGAGGTATGAGCCTGTCATCGCGCTCATGTGGCACACCCCTTCCATTTCTTCTTTCCTTCCACTGGAAAACCGCCCCGGCAATGTTGCCGCGGGCGGTTTTCTGGTTGTAGAGGCTGATGAGTGGGTTTCCGCGTGGGGCTGTCTTGCCAGTGCTTGGCAGGTTGATTCCGCTGAAAAGGTTCTGAGTGGGGTCGAGCTGCCAGCGCTTGGCAAGTTGGCTTCGCTGGGGGTGTTGCATGATGGATTATTCGGGCCGTGGGGATTTATAGCGTCGGTCTCGGTCCAAAAGTTGGTGCATTGCCGACGCTAAGAGGCCTCAGCGTCGTCTTTGTGCCAAGTATTGGCCTTCCGCCGACGCTTAATGATCTCTTAGCGTCGGTTCTCTCCAAAGGTTGGCCCGCTGCCGCCGCTAACGGTCTTTTCTGTCGTTGTTGCGCCAAAGATTGGCACGCTGCCGACGCTGGCAGCTTTTTACCGTCGTTGCTGTGCCAATTGTTGGCCCACTGCCGGCGATGAGGCCACTGCGTTGCCGTCCTGCCATGTATTGGCGTTTCGGCGATGCGGCATAACGGAAGAGGCTTGATTCTCGGCAATCCATGATGCCAATAAAAACCGATTTCGATTTGCATTGGTAGCAAATATGATATATGGTTAAATCATTAAACTAAATACTGTAAATCCATGCATACCTACGCAACGTCAATGGAGATACTGCTATGCGCGCACATCATGTTCTGCTGCTGTCGCTCTGCCTGTTGGCCGCAGCCTATGCCGTACTGCTATTCGTTTCACTTGCCGCTGCGCCGATTGGCATCACGCTAACCGTTGTTGGTCTGGTGCTGGTCTCGACGCGCTATGCGTGGCGCGCCAAATTCCTGGCTCTATTCAACGAAGCATGATTTGATGAATCTTCTTTCTCTCTTCCCCTTTTAAGCCCGGCCGCTCGCCGGGCTTTTTCTTTTTGGCCGAGGTCGAAGTGGGGAGGGTGTGCTATGGCCGCTTTCGTGTCGGAGGTGCCGTGCTCCCCAACAATAGCCTCATAACGTTCGCGAAATCAGTCCTGACTTGGGGTGTATTTCGACAATATGATTCGGCGATGTGCCTCAGCGGATATGTGCGGCCAATGAAAAAGCGGGATACCGATGTCGATATCCCGCTTTCAGCGAATAGATAAAGCCAGAGCCTACTTCTTCTTGTCTTTCTTAACGCGCTTGGGCTTTGCCGCCGACTTCTTGGGCTCGAAGAACGGCCACTTATTGAGGGCCCAAGTGTGCAGAGCGGGGATTTTCGCCACGGCGAAACCGATGACCAGGCCGATAACGATGGCCCAAGTTTCCATGTCGCGGTTCAGGAGCAGCAATCCGATGAACACCAACGCAATGATGAAGCTCATCATCTGCGATGCTTTTGACTGCTTGGCGGTCACCAAGTCGGCCTTCAACGGAATAAGCCCTAGGAACATGCCGCAGGGCACGCAGATGACGGCCAATACCACACTGAGAATGATTGACAAGGTTGTTGCGTCCATAATGTTCTGATGTTCCTTTGGTGAAGTGATGAATTCGGATGAAGTGATTATTGATTGCGACTGTGCCGAGGCGACTTATGTGTTGACGACTTATTTGCTGGTGGTGTCGTCGGAGGCAGTGGTGCCATCGGAATCAGCGCTGCCATCGGATTTGGTGCTCTCGTCGGATTCGGCGCTCTCATCGGCATTATCGTTATCATCTTCGTCATCCTTGCCGGGCTGACGCCACCACAGGATCAGTGCGTTGACTGCACAGTAGACGGCTGCGATACCGATGCACACCAGGAAGATGATGTTCGAGGTGCTGATCATCGTGCCGTCGGCCATTGCTTCTTTGGCGGATTGCCATATCCAGATCACGCATGCGACGGCGGTCAGGGCGTACAGCATCATACGGGAGCGGTCGTTCATAGAAGAATCTCCAGACTTGTTCAAACGGCTTGATCATAGCCGTATTTGTGGATTGCGTGGGAAACGAAAAATGCCGCCATGTGTGCTTCAGCGAGGAGCGCGGTATAACAGCGGCTCTTCGCGATGCTCGCCATGGCGGCATTCATCAGGAATCGTTATTCAGTTGTTATCTCATGGATTGTGCTGGCAGCGTATCAGCCGCGCGCCTTGGCGTACGCCTCGTACACGGCTTCGGTGGGCTCGCCGGTCTCCACGCCCTCGATGGTGAGCTGCCAGGTCGGCGGTTCGGCCTCGCCGGACAGCACCCAGGCGGCCTGACGGGCGGCGCCGATGGCCACATATTCGTCGGTGGCCGGACGGGTCACGTCCATGCCGAGGATTGAGGGGGCCAACGTGCGGATGGCCACGGACTTCGCGCCGCCGCCAATGAGCAGGATGCGGTTGATCTCGGCGCCCAGCGAGCGAATCAGCTCGAGGCAGTCGCGCTGGGAACACAGCAGGCCTTCGACGAATGCACGGGCCAGATTCTCCTTGGTGGTGTTGTGCAGGGTCAGGCCAGTCAGCGAGGCAGTAGCGTCCGGGCGGTTCGGCGTACGCTCGCCGTCGAAGTACGGCACCAGGGTGATGCCGCCGGCACCCGGCTCGGCCTTGAAGGCCAGTTCGGCCAGCTCGTCGTAGTCCACGCCCAGGGCGGCGCGACCGGCGTCCAGAATGCGCGAACCGTTGATTGTGCAGGCGAGCGGCAGATAGTGGCCGGTGCAGTCGGCAAAGCCGGAAATGGCGCCGGTCAGGTCGTACACCGGGTTTTCAGCGATGGCCGCGGCCACGCCGGAGGTGCCGAGCGATACGGACACATCGCCCACGGCCATGCCGAGGCCCAGCGAGGCCATGGCATTGTCTCCGCCGCCGGGGCCGATGATGCAGCCGCCTTCAACGTCCTTGCCGGCAATGGCGGGGTCGGCCTTGACGGCGGCTGCCTCACGCGGGCCCAGCACGGTGGGCAGCACAATGGCGTCGGCGTGGGCCTTGGCGGCTTCCTCGCCCTTGGCAGGGGCCAGCACCATGGCGATGAGATCACGGCGGTACTCGTCATGCGCGGCATCGTAGTAAATGGTGCCGGAAGCGTCGGAACGGTCGGTGAACAGGGCTTCGAGATGAGCGTCCTCGCCCTCGGCCACCGGGCCATAGCCGGCGATACGCCAGCTCAGCCAATCGTGCGGCAGACAGACGGCGGCAATCTTCTTGGCGTTCTCAGGCTCGTTCTCGGCCACCCACGCCACCTTGGTCAGCGTGTAGGAGGCGACGGGGGAGGAGCCGACGGCCTTGACCCAGCGCTGCTTGCCGCGGGCGGTCACGTCGTCCGGTTCGTCGCCCTCGGCCGGAGCTGCACCGAGCTTGTCGATCAGGGCGGCGGCCTGCGGGGCGGAACTGGTGTCATTCCAGAGCATCGCATCGCGAATCACGTTGCCCTGCTTGTCGAGAATGACCATGCCATGCTGCTGGCCGCCAACCGCGAGGGCCGCGACATCGTCAAGCCCGCCGGCCTGCTCGGCGGCCTTGGTGAAGGCCTCCCACCAGAATTCCGGGTTGACCGAGGTGCCATCCGGGTGCTTGGCCTGCCCGAACCGAACCTGTTCGCCGGTGGCGGCGTCCGTGATGCGGACCTTCGTTGATTGGGTTGACGTATCTACGCCGGCAACCAGTACTCTCGTCATGCATTCCTCCTCGATGAGGGTCGCGCTCAAAAGTTTCGGCGCGCCATAGCCAATAAGTTAGACGATTAAACTATACTGTATCTCAACGTTCGATTGCAAACGGAAACACGCGAAGGTGCGGTCCGATTCAATCGTTTGACGCACAATATCATGGTGTGATAGACGGATGTGAGCGCCTGTGCGGCGTTCGAGACTAAGGGTGCGAGGAGGTAGGGGCCAATGGCAAATCTACGCAGGATCAATCAGGAGGATCTGCGCAACCATAACCTGTCGGTGACGCTCGACACCTTGTTGCGTGCGCAGAAACCGATGAGTCGTGCCGATCTGGCCAAGGAGACGGGCCTGACCAAGGCCACGCTCTCGCTGCTGGCCTCGATGCTCATTGAAAGCGGCGTGGTGCAGGAAGGCGAACCGGTCGTCTCCACCACATACGGCCGCCCCAGCACGCCGCTGGAGATTCGCGGCGGATCCATCGCCGGCATCGGCCTGCAGATCAACACCGATGGTTACGGTTGCCTGGCACTCGATCTGAACGGCGACACTCTCGGTCAGGAGTGGGTGAGTGAGGATATGACCGGCACTGACCCATACGAGATCTTCGCCAAGCTCGATGCGATGACCTTCCCGTTGGAAAGCCGACTCAAACGACGCGGCTGCAAGGTGGTGGGGGCCGGGCTCGCGCTGCCGGGCATCGTCACCGACGACATGTGGCTGTTGGTGGCCCGCAATCTGGGTTGGGAAAACGTCAACCTCACCCGGTTCAACGTGGTACGCCGGCTGGATGTGGTGGCCGGTAACGAAGCGAAGATGGCCGCCATCGCTCAGATTCCGGGGTATGCCACCGAACGTGCGTCCTTCCTGAATGTGGTGGACCGCACGGACTCCTTTATTTACCTGTCTACCGATATCGGCATCGGCGGCGCGGTGGTGCGCGACGGCGAAGTGGTGATGGGCTCGCACGGATTCGCCGGCGAGATCGGCCATCTGTCCGTGGCGATGGATGGGCCGTTGTGCAGCTGCGGGCGTCATGGGTGCCTTGAGGCGTTTGCGGGCCGTCGCGCTTTGGTCGAGGCTGCCGGCATTGCCGAGGATGGGGATGCCACCAGCAGCGAGGCCATCGATGCGTTCCTCCAGCGTTGGCGCGCCGGGGATTCGGATGTGGCCAAAGTGGTCGATCAGGCCGCCGATGCGCTGGTTTCCGCCATCGCTTCCGCCGTGAATCTGGTGGATGTCGATACGGTGCTGTTGGGCGGACTGTGGACGCACTTCGGCGACGAGCTGGCCACCGTGCTTGAAGGCCGGCTGCGTTCGGAAATTCTGGGATACCCTAATGTGAAGATTCGCGTGTTCGTGCCGCCGGTGGCGCTGCATCCCTCGCTATATGGCGCGGCCGAAATGGGCTTGCGACGGTTCATCGAGAACCCGTTGAGGTACATGGGGGAGAAGTAGCGCCGGGAGATGCTGCTTGTTGCTGGCGGGTGCATGGCATGGGTGCATGACGCGCGTGCCGGCGTTAGCGGGCTCGTGCTACACTTTGGCAAGTTGGCTGTTTTGCGCAGCGAACGTGGGGCCGTAGCTCAGTCGGTTAGAGCATGCGACTCATAATCGCCCGGTCCAGGGTTCAAGCCCCTGCGGCCCCACTCTTTTGCGTCGCCTCCTGCGGCGGCACAGCGCGTCTTCACGTCCAGATAGGCGCGTACAATCCCTTAGGTTCCGGTTCACGTCCTGCCATAGGGGCATGACGACCCGGGTCCCCCGAATCCATAGGAGACGTAAAATGCAGCAGGGTATCCATCCTGATTACCACCCCGTTGAGGTGACGTGCTCGTGCGGCAACACCTTCGTGACCCGCACCGCTGGCAAGGAAGATCACATGTTCGTTGACGTGTGCTCTCAGTGCCACCCGTTCTACACCGGCAAGCAGAAGATTCTTGACACCGGTGGCCGCGTTGCTCGCTTCGAGAAGCGCTACGGCAAGAAGAGCAAGTAGCATACTTCACGCCAGTCCGATTCGATTTGGCATGCTCCGGCATACCCGATCGAGGACTGGCGTTTTTTGTATTCCTTGACAAGTTTTGTTGCGGCATTGACCTGCGCAATCGAATAATCGAACAGAACAGCACCATACAGAAGAAAGTGTGTTATGGCAGACGAACAGTTCCCGGCGGCGGCAACCGCGCTTGAGGAGTACCAGTCCATCGAAGAACAGATGGCAAGCCCCGAAGTCGTGTCCGACCCGGACAAGCTGCGCAAGCTGGGCCGTCGTCACGCCGAATTGGGTGCCATCGTGGGCGCCTACAAAACCTGGTTGCAGGTGAAGGACGATCTGGCAGCCGCTCAGGAGATGGCCGGCGAAGACGCCGACTTCGCCGAGGAAGCCAAGCGTCTTGAAGCCGAACTGCCCGGCGTCGAGGAGAAGCTGCGTACCGCGCTGATCCCGCGTGACCCGGATGATGCGCGCGACACCATCATGGAAATCAAGGCTGGCACCGGCGGCGAAGAAGCCGCACTGTTCGCCGGCGACCTGCTGCGCATGTACACCCGTTACGCCGAGAAGCGTGGCTGGAGCGTGAACGTGCAGTCCGAGAACACCACCGAGCTCGGCGGCGTCAAGGACGTGCAGATCGCCATCCGCGCCAAGGGCACGCCCGCTCCTGAAGACGGCGTGTGGGCTTCGATGAAGTATGAGGGCGGCGTACACCGTGTGCAGCGCATCCCCGTCACCGAATCGCAGGGCCGTATCCAGACTTCCGCCGCCGGCGTCATCGTGTTCCCTGAAGCCGACGAGGATGACGACGAGATCGAGATCGATCCGAAAGACCTGAAAATCGACATCTTCATGAGCTCCGGCCCCGGCGGCCAGTCCGTGAACACCACGTATTCCGCCGTGCGCATGACCCACCTGCCCACCGGAATCACGGTGAACATGCAGGATGAGAAGTCGCAGATTCAGAACCGTGCCGTTGCGTTGCGCGTGCTGAAGTCCCGCCTGCTGGCCATGAAGCATGAGCAGGAGGCCGCCGAGGCCGCCGACATGCGTCACTCGCAGGTACGTTCGCTTGATCGCTCCGAGCGAATCCGCACATACAACTTCCCGGAAAACCGTATCGTCGACCATCGCACGAATTACAAGGCTTACAACCTTGACGCCGTGCTCGACGGCGACCTGCAGGCCGTCATCGATTCCGACATCCAAGCCGACGAAGCCGACCGTCTGGCCAATCAGAAATGACTTTGCCAGGTGGCTCCCCTCAGTCTCGCTTCGCGAGTCAGCTCCCCTCAGGGAGGGGAGCCTAATGTCCGATCAACGGAGACCGCCAGTGCTTATTACCGACATCATCAACCAAGCCTCTTCGCAATTGCGCGAAGCGGGTATTGAGACGCCTGAGCATGATGCCAAGTTGCTCCTTGCCGAGGCGGCAGGCGTTGAACTGCGCGACGTCGACAGGGCTTTGCTTATGGGGGAGGAACTTGGCACAACCGGACAGCTTGCTGTCTTCCGTGCCATGCTCGACCGCCGTGCCAAGCGCGAGCCGCTGCAATACATCACCGGGCATGCTCCTTTCCGCTACCTTGACCTGAAGGTCGGTCCCGGAGTGTTCATTCCTCGTCCGGAAACCGAAACCGTGGTGCAGGCCGGCCTTGACTGGCTGACAAAAAACGGCATGATCCGTGTGGTCGATTTGTGCGCCGGCTCCGGCGCGATTGGGCTGTCCGTTGTCAGCGAGGTGCCCGGCAGCCAGGTGTGGGCGGTGGAGCTGTCGCCGAACACCGCCGAATGGACGCGAAGGAATCTGTCGGAAACCGCGAAAAAGTACCCATCCATTGCCTCGAATTACCATCTGGAAATCGCGGATGCCACGTCCTTCGCCACATTGGCCCAATTGGACGGCACCGTCGATATCGTCATCACCAATCCCCCCTACGTGCCGCAGACCGATATTCCCGAGCAGCCGGAAGTGCGTGATTGGGATCCGGAATTGGCTTTGTATGGCGGCTCGATGGACGGTACGTTGATTCCCGAGCGCATTATCGAGCGGGCCTGCCGTCTTCTCAAGCCTGGGGGCGTGCTTGTCATGGAACATGACGTGACCCAGGGGGATCGTCTCGTGGCCTTTGCCAAGGCCACCGGATTCGCTGCCGCATCGACCGGCCAGGACTGGACGGGTCGCGACCGCTACCTGTTTGCAGTGTCCTAAGCCGCGAGAATCCCACATTTCCTTGGGATTGCATTCTCGTTTCCGCAATTGCGCTGTCTCACAATAAGAACAATTTATTGCGGGTTCAAAGCCGGTCTGGTTATAACAGTCCACGACAAACATCGAATGAGAGAGACGTGGATGACGGTCACAAGCCGTGTGATGTAGTTCTGTGGTATGCGAATTATGTGAGTGGAACGTCTCACGCGCACATCCCGCGCGTTAATTGACAGATGAACGATGTTGAAATATCCCAAGGAAGAAGGAAGAGGATGAACGTGAAGTTCTCCACTAAGTTCGTTGCGGCCAGCGCGGCCGCGGTTATGGCGTTGTCCCTCGCGGGCTGCTCCGGCGGCAGCATGGATGATTCCTCCAGCTCCAGTGCCAAGGCCTCCGGCGACTCCATCACCATCGGCACCGTGACCACCAACTCCGGTACCGCCGCCGCTTACGGCGAGGCCGAGGTCAAGGGCTTCGAGCTGGCGGTCTCCGAGATCAACGCCAAGGGCGGCATCAACGGCAAGAAGGTCAAGCTCGAGTCCATGGACGACAAGGGCGACGCCACCGAAGCCTCCAACGCCTACAACAAGCTCGCCGGCGACAACAACGTGCTCGCCGTGGCCGGCCCGACCATTTCCGCCACCACCGCAGCCGTGGCCCCGCTGGCCGACCAGTCCAAGCTGGTCACCATCGCCCCGGCCGCCACCTCCGACTCCATCGAAACCGGCAATTACCTGTTCCGCACCTGCTTCAAGGACTCCTACCAGGGTGAGGTGGCCGCACGCTTCGCCGCCGAGAACCTGAAGGTCAAGAAGGTGGCCGTGCTCTACGGCACCGGCGATCCGTACTCCTCCGGCGTGGGCGAGGCCTTCGCCAAGGCCGCCGAAAAGCTCGGCCTCGAAGTGGTGGACAAGGAAAGCTCCTCCTCCGCCGACGACACCGAGTACTCCGCCCAGCTGCAGAAGATCCAGGCTTCCGGCGCCGAGCTGCTCTACGCTCCGTACTACTACTCCGTGGCTGGCCCGTACATCATCCCGCAGGCCCGCTCCGTGGGTTTCGAGGGCTACGTGATGGGACCCGACGGATACGATGGCCTCAAGCTCACCGGTGACAAGTCCCAGTACAACAAGACCTACTACACCACCCACTACTCCGCCGACGACAACACCAACACCAAGGTGCAGGACTTCATCAAGTCCTACAAGTCCAAGAACAACGCCGAGCCGAACACGTTCGCCGCTCTGGGCTACGACACCATCTACATGATCAAGCAGGCCATCGAGAAGGCCGGCAAGAACGCCACCCGTGAGGATGTGCGCAACGCCGTGGCCGGCATGACCTTCGACGGTGTGACCGGCAAGTTCACCATGGACAAGTCCGGCTCGCCGACCAAGTCCGTGATCGTGCTGGAAATGAAGGACGGCAAGCCGGTGTACAACACCACCGTGCAGCCCAAGTGAATTCCATGAATTCCCACCGCATAATCACGATGTCCTAGCGTGACTTCCGCATGAACAGGGGAGCGACCGGTTTTGCCGGTCCTCTCCCTTTCGTGTTTTCACGGGCTTGGATGCATAAGGACAGCCGTCGATATGCGGATATCGCCAGGCGCGGGCGTATCGCGCCATCAATCGCAAGACATACGAATATCTCTACGCGCGCAGCGGTAGAGAACCATAACATTGATAGAAAGGGGGAGCTATGACCGATCAGATCATCATGTTCATCAGCCAGCTGTTCAACGGTCTGAAAATCGGCAGCGTGTACGCGCTGGTGGCATTGGGCTACACCATGGTCTACGGCATCATCCGACTGATCAACTTTGCCCACGGCGATTTCATCATGGTCGGAGCCTACGTGCTCATGCTCACCATTCCGGCCATCGTGGCCATGGGACTGCCCGCCTGGGTGGCGGTCATTCCCGCTATCCTAGTATGCGTGGCCGTCGGCGTGATCGTCGAAAAGGCCGCCTATAAGCCGGTGCGTGAAAAGGGCAACTCCATGACCGCCCTGATCACCGCCATCGCCATGTCGTTGCTGCTGGAGAACGGCTCACAGGCCATCTTCGGCGCCGACTTCCAGACCGTCCCGACCATCTTCCACCTGCCGTCCATCGCGTTCGGCAAGCTCAAGCTGCCGGGAGACACCCTGCTGACCATCGTCATCGGCCTGGTCATCATGGTGGGCCTGCAGCTGTTCGTCAAATTCACCAAGCAGGGCAAGGCCATGCGCGCCGTCTCCGAAGACAAGGAGGCCGCCGTGCTCATGGGTATCAACGTGAACTCCACCATCGCTCTGACATTCGCCATCGGCTCCGGTCTGGCCGCGGTCGCCTCGCTGATGTACTGCGCCGCCTACCCGCAGGTCTCGCCTATGATGGGCGCCATGCTGGGCCTGAAGGCGTTCGTCGCCGCCGTGCTCGGCGGCATTGGTTCCATCCCGGGCGCCATGATCGGTGGTCTGGCCATCGGTCTGATCGAAAGCCTGACCAAGGCGTATATCGGCACCATCACGGCGGGCATCATCACCTCGGCGTTCTCCGACGCCATCGTGTTCGCCATCCTGATCATCGTGCTGCTCGTCAAACCGTCCGGCATTATGGGCAAGAACGAAGGGGAGAAGGTCTGATCAGATGAAGAAGACAATGCTTTCCACCAAACAGTCCTATCTGGTGTGCTTCATCGGCATCCTCGCCGCGTTCAGCATCGTGATGGCGCTGTGCGAATCCGGCTTGGTCGACTCCTACATCAAGGGCATCATGATGACCGCGTGCATCGCCATCATCATGACCACCTCCCTGAACCTCACCATCGGCGTGCTCGGCCAGCTGACGCTGGGCTGCTGCGGTTTCGAGGCCATCGGCGCCTACGTGGCCGCACTGACCTCCAAATACATGGTCGCCGCCGGCATTGCCATCGACCCCACCGCCCGCTTCCTGCTCACCACGCTGATCGGCGGCGTGGTGGCCTGCGTGTTCGGCATCCTGATCGGCATTCCTGCCCTGCGACTGCACGGCGACTACCTGGCCATCATCACGCTGGGCTTCGGTGAGATCATCCGCGTGATCATCCAGAACCTCAAGGTAGCCGGCGGCATGGGCCTCGACAAGGGCGCCGCCGGACAGGCGCTGATCGGCATCGAACGCACCGCCAACCTGTACGTCGTGTTCTGGATCATGGTGGTCACCGTGGTCGTGCTCTTCATGTTCGGCCGCTCCCGTTACGGCCGTGCGGTCAAGGCCATCCGCGACGACGAGATCGCCGCCGGCGCCTCCGGACTCAACACCACGTACCTCAAGGTGCTCGTCTTCGCGATCTCCGCGTTCTTCGCGGGCATCGCCGGCGGTATCTTCGCCCAGTACATCGGCTCGCTCAACCCCACCATGGCCGGTTGGCTCAACTCCATCAACTACGTGATCATGGTGGTGTTCGGCGGCATGGGTTCGCTCACCGGCTCGATCGTCTCCGCCATCGGCCTGACCATCCTGCCCGAGCTGCTGCGCGCCTTCGCCGACTACCGTATGCTCGCCTACTCGGTGGTGCTGGTGCTCGTCATGATCTTCCGCCCGCAGGGCATCTTCGGATCCTGGGAGTTCTCACTGCCGCGTCTGGTCAACCGCATGCTGTTCCGCGGCGCCGCCGGCAAGGGCGCGAAACCCGCGGCCAGCGCCAAGCAGCATGACCAGTCCGACGACAAGACCGTGAAGGAGGCCTCACGATGAGCGACGCAACCCAGCCCATCCTCAAAGCCGAACATCTCGGCATCACCTTCGGTGGTCTGAAAGCCGTGTCCAACTTCAACATGACCATCAACAAGGGCGAACTCATTGGCCTGATCGGCCCCAACGGCGCCGGCAAGACCACGGTGTTCAACCTGCTGACCGGCGTGTACAAGCCCACCGAAGGCGAGTTCTGGCTGGACGGAACCCGGATGAACGGCAAGAAGACCTATCAGGTCGTGCGTGCCGGCATCGCCCGAACCTTCCAGAACATCCGCCTGTTCAAGCAGCTCACCGTCGAGGAGAACGTGCTCGTCGCCTTCGATGAGTCGTTCACCTACCACATGGGCAGCGCCATCTTCCGCACCCCGGGCTTCTGGAAGCAGGAGAACGAGATGCACGAGAAGGCCATCGACCTGCTGCGCATCTTCAACCTCGAGGGACTGGCCACCACCCAGGCGGCCAACCTGCCGTACGGCCAGCAGCGCAAGCTCGAGATCGCACGCGCCCTGGCCACCGGCATGAAACTGCTGCTGCTCGACGAGCCGGCCGCCGGCATGAACCCCACCGAAACCGAGGATCTGCTGCACTGCATCAACACGATCCGCGACCGTTTCGGTATCGCTATCCTGCTCATCGAACATGACATGAGCCTGGTGATGAGCGTATGCCAGCGCATCCAGGTGCTGGACTATGGCCGCACCATCGCATCCGGCACGCCGGAGGAGATCGCCAACAACCCGCAGGTCATCTCCGCCTACTTGGGCAGCGACAACAACGATGACGCGGACGGCGATTCCACCACCAAGGCGGAACCGGAGCCAAGCATTGCCAAGACACTGACGGGAGGAGCGCGCTGATGCTGGAAATCAAGGATCTATGCGTTTCCTATGGCGCGATTGACGCGGTCAAGGGCATTAGCCTCAAGGTGAACGACGGCGAGATCGTCTCCCTGATCGGAGCCAACGGCGCCGGCAAGACCACCACCCTGCACACCATCACCGGTCTGGTGCCGGCCAAATCCGGCAACATTACCTATGATGGCCACGATCTGCTCAAAACGTATGCGAACAAGATCGTCACGCTGGGCATGGCCCATGTGCCGGAAGGCCGCCACGTGTTCACCCGCATGAGCGTGCAGGAGAATCTGGAGATGGGCGCGTTCAGTCTCAAAGACCAGTCCAGTCTGGGCAAGGATCTTGAGATGGTGTTCGACTACTTCCCGCGTTTGAAGGAACGCCGCCGCCAGCTGGCCGGCACGCTTTCCGGCGGTGAGCAGCAGATGGTGGCCATGGGCCGCGCCCTGATGAGCCATCCGAAGACCATCCTCATGGATGAGCCGTCGATGGGTCTGTCCCCGCTGCTGGTCAAGGAGATCTTCGACATCATCGTCACGCTGCGCAAGCGTGGCATCACCGTGCTGCTCGTGGAGCAGAACGCGAAGATGGCCCTGTCCATCGCGGATCGCGCCTACGTGCTCGAGACCGGCAAGATCACCATGGAGGGCAAGGCCTCCGACCTGCTGCACGACGAGAAGGTGCGCAAGGCGTACCTCGGCGCGTGATGTCTCACATTACTATGCTCCCGCTGGCGGGAGCTACCTCACGAAGTGAGGCTGAGGGTGGTTATCGGAGATTTCCGGCAACCACTCTCAGTCGGCTCCGCTGACAGCTCGCCAGCGGGAGCATTCATATATCACTGTGCGTAATACTGTAGCGCGGAAGCATCCTTATCCGTAATCTCGCGAATCGGACGGGCCGGATTGCCCACGGCCACGGTGTGCGGCGGAATATCACGCGTCACCACCGAGCCGGCACCGATCACGCAACCCTCGCCGATCGTCACGCCGCCGATTACCGTCACATTGCCGCCAAACCAGCAGTTCGAGCCGATGACAATCGGCTTGCCATACTCGTAGTCGTATGCGGAACCATCAGGTGCCTGCCTCACGTTACGATCCTGCCAACGCAACGGATGCATCGGTGGCAGCAGCGAAACGTTCGGGCCGAACAGCACGTCGTCGCCAATCGTCACCGGGCAACAATCCAGCACAGTGAAGTTGAAGTTGGCGAACACGCGCTCGCTGGCGCGCGGCATACGCAGTTCGACGGGAGGCATGGTGGTGGATTCAGCATGGATTTCGCTCATTGAACACTCCTGTAATTTCGCGAAAGAGCATGGATGAACTCATTGTATCTACGGTCTGTGCGTATGGGGCGAATCGGAAAACGACAGTACGGCAAACGAGCGATGATGAACTATGCAAGTCGGGGCGCAATGGTGCAATGGTAGATTGTGAATACACAGGCGAACGGAGGTGGCGTGAGCGTGGAGGGCGGAACAACGCTGAAAGTCACGGATGAATCGCTGGCACAGGCGGCGCGTGTCATCCGGGATGGTGGATTGGTCGTCATTCCAACGGATACGGTATATGGAGTGGCGTGCGATCCGCGTAATAAGGCCGCTATCGACCGTATCTACCGGCTCAAGCGTCGCCCGCGCTATAAGGCGTTGCAGGTACTGCTCGCATCCACCGACCAGCTTGATGAGCTCGGTCTCGACCTGCCGTCTCCACTGAATCGTTTGTCGGCGGCGTTTCTGCCTGGCGCGTTCTCGCCGATTGCCGTAGCCCGGCCCGACTGCACGTTGGAGACTTTGGCCGACACCGCCGATGGTCGCCCCGGCACGCAAGGCATCCGCATCCCGAATTCGGCGCTGTGCCTCGCGATTCTCAAGGCGACTGGCCCGCTGGCCGCGTCCAGCGCCAACCGTTCCGGCGACGAAAGCGCACAGACCGTCCAGGAGGCGGTTGACGCGTTCGGCAGCGAAGTCGACCTGTATCTGGACGGCGGCCCTACCCAAGGCCATGTCTCCAGCACCGTCGTCAAAGCCGATCCGTACGCGCGCGACGGCATCGAGATCCTGCGTGAAGGCGTCATCGCCCAAAACGTGATTCGCAAGGCCCTCCACCTCAACGGCGGGGGACTCGGCGCATGAGAATCTACCTACTGATTGCCGCCATCGCCGGTGGCGTCACCTGGCTGGTGACTCCGCTGATTCGCCACGTCGCCATCGAAATCGGTGCGGTTGGCGAGGTGCGTGCCCGAGACGTGCACACCATTCCCACGCCGCGCATGGGTGGCCTTGGCATGCTGATCGGTTTTGCCGTGGCTACCGTATTCGCCGGTCGGCTGCCTTTTCTCTCGGGATTGTTCAACGGCAATTACCAGATGTGGGTGATTCTTGCCGGCGGCATCATGATCAGTCTGCTGGGCATGGCCGATGACCTGTGGGATCTCGATTGGATGCTGAAACTTGCCGGTCAGCTGCTGATTTCCGTATTCGTGGCTTGGGGCGGATTGCAGATCATCTCACTGCCTTTGGGCGGTTCGCTGATTACCGCCTCGCCGAGTCTGTCCATGGCGATCACCGCATTCCTGATCGTCGCCTCGATTAACGCGGTCAATTTCGTTGATGGCCTCGATGGTCTGGCGGCCGGTATCGTGGCGATTGGTGGCATAGCGTTTGCCGCCTATTCGTATATCATCGCCCGGTCTTCCCCGAGTTATGCTTCGTTGGCCACGCTGATCGACGTGATGATGGTGGGTATCTGCGTGGGCTTCCTGCTGCATAATTGGCATCCCGCCAAACTGTTCATGGGTGATTCCGGTTCGATGCTGCTTGGCTATCTCATCACCTGCGCTTCGATTGTGATGACCGGACGTCTTGACCCGGCCTCGATTCATGCCAGCATCTATCTGCCGGTGTTCATGCCGATTCTGCTGCCGATTCTGGTGTTGTTCCTGCCTGTGCTCGACATGTGTCTGGCGATTGTGCGGCGTTTGGCCAAAGGCCAGTCGCCCATGCATCCGGACCGTATGCACCTGCACCATCGCATGCTGAAGATCGGGCATTCGGTGCGTGGCTCCGTGCTGATCCTGTGGGGATGGGCCGCGCTGATCGCATTCGGTTCGCTGACGATTCTGTTCTTCAAAGCGCAGCATGCGGCCGTGGGCATGGCCATCGCCGTGGTGGTGCTGACCATAGCCACGATGTACCCCTATCTGCGGCATCGTATTCCCGAGATCCAAGCCGAGAACCTGACGCTCGAATCCGCACGTAAAAACGCGCAGCATGCAGTGCCTAAATCGCAGTCTGCAGTAGGGGAGAGCCGGGATTCGATTGGCTCTCAGGCAGCGGATTCGATGACTGATTCGCCTGCGGATTCGCGGGACTCGCAGACGGGTGAGGTGCAGGACCCGGCAGCGGATAAGTGAGCGCTCACAAGCGTGTGTCGTGAAGGTCAGCGCGTGTTCATATAGTGTTTATATGGCTACAAACCTCGATGAATTGAACGCCCAATCGGCGTATGCTCCCCTTCCTCCGATTTTCGCCAAGCTCGGCCTTGCTTATGATGATGTGTTGCTGCTGCCGAACGAGACGGATGTCATTCCCTCCGAAGTGGACACCAGCACTCATCTGACCCGTAAGATCGTGATGAAGGCCCCGGTCCTCTCCGCTGCCATGGATACCGTGACCGAGTCCGAGATGGCCATCGCCATGGCTCGTAACGGTGGTATCGGTGTGCTGCACCGCAATCTGTCCATCGACGACCAGGCCGCTCAGGTCGATGTGGTCAAGCGTTCCGAGTCCGGTATGATCACCGACCCGCTGACCGTCAACCCCGAGGTCACGCTGGCCGACCTCGACAAGCTGTGCGGCAAGTTCCACATCTCCGGTCTGCCGGTTGTGGACAAGGAAAACGAGCTCGTCGGCATCATCACCAACCGTGATATGCGCTTCATCGCCTCCGAGGATTACGACACCCTGAAGGTTAAGGATGTCATGACCAAGGAGAACCTGGTCACTGGCCCGTCCAACATTTCCAAGGACGACGCTCACCGTCTGCTCGCCCAGCACAAGGTTGAGAAGCTGCCGCTCGTTGACGAGGAAGGCCACCTGACCGGCCTGATCACCGTCAAGGACTTCGTCAAGACCGAGCAGTACCCGGACGCCACCAAGGATGAGCAGGGTCGTCTGCGCGTGGCCGCCGGCGTCGGCTTCCTCGGCGACGCCTGGCAGCGTGCCTCCGCTCTGATGGAGGCTGGCGTGGACGTGCTCGTGGTCGACACCGCCAACGGTGAGGCCCGTCTGGCACTCGACATGATTTCCCGCCTGAAGCACGACTCCGCCTTCGACGGCGTGCAGATCATCGGCGGCAACGTCGGCACCCGTTCCGGTGCTCAGGCCATGATTGAGGCTGGCGCGGACGCCGTCAAGGTCGGTATTGGCCCCGGCTCCATCTGCACCACCCGTATCGTTGCCGGTGTCGGTGTCCCGCAGCTCACCGCCGTGTACGAGGCCGCCCAGGCCTGCCGTGCGGCTGGCATCCCCTGCATCGCCGACGGTGGCATCCACTACTCCGGTGACATCGCCAAGGCCCTCGTGGCCGGCGCCTCCTCCGTGATGCTCGGCGGCACGCTCGCCGGCTGTGAGGAAGCCCCGGGCGAGAAGGTGCTCCTGCACGGCAAGCAGTACAAGCTGTACCGTGGCATGGGCTCCCTCGGTGCCATGGCCCCGCGCGGCAAGAAGTCCTACTCCAAGGACCGCTACTTCCAGGCCGACGTGACCTCCAGCGACAAGGTCGTGCCGGAAGGCGTGGAAGGCGAAGTGCCGTACCGCGGCCCGCTGAACGCCGTGCTCTACCAGATGCTCGGTGGCCTGCACCAGTCCATGTTCTACATCGGCGCCCACAACATCGCCGAGATGCCGGAGCGTGGCAAGTTCATCCGCATCACCGATGCCGGTCTGCGCGAATCGCACCCGCACGATATCGTGATGACCGCCGAAGCCCCGAACTACTCCGGCTTCCACAACAACTGATCGGTTGATGCCCGCTAGTTTGCGCTAGTTAGGGATTGATTCCTTGTGAAAAGGGTCTGCTTATGCAGGCCCTTTTCGCGTATGTGGCTCGAGATAGCTTGTATGCGCTGGGGTATAGTCTGAACTGTTCTTGTAATAACGGGTGACATGACGAAAAGAGGCTTACCATGGTCGACAGCCATGATGCAGAAACTTACAGCGCAAAGGATTCGCGCCTGATTTGGATTGACTGCGAAATGACGGGCTTGGATATCTTCGGCGGTGACGAACTGGTCGAAGTGTCTGTAGTGCCCACTGATTTCGATTTGAATGTGCTGGATGAAGGTGTGGATTTCGTTATCAAGCCGAGTCAGAAGGCTGTGGACCATATGAACGACTTCGTGCGCCAGATGCACACCCGTTCTGGTTTGATCAACGAGTGGGAGAATGGCCTGAGCCTGGCCGAGGCCGAGCAGAAGGTCACCGAATACGTGCTGCGCTTCACGCCGGAAGGCGTGCGCCCGCTGCTGGCCGGCAACACCATCGGCTCCGATAAGAAGTTCCTCGACCATTACATGCCGAACCTCATGAGCCACCTGCATTACCGCAGCGTGGATGTGAGCACATTCAAGGAGCTCGCCCGCCGCTGGTACCCGGCCGTCTACGAGAACCGCCCGCCAAAGAACGGCGGCCACCGCGCCCTTGCCGACATCATCGAATCCTTGGATGAGCTGCGCTACTACCGCAAGGCGTTTATGGCTCCCATTCCCGGTCCGGACGATGCCGCATCCAAGGCCATCGCCGCCGACATCGTAGCCACCAGCATCCTCAATAAGTAGTCCGCCGTACTTGGCTCCCCTCCCTGAGGGGAGTCTAGAGAGGTTGATATGCGCCAAACCGAAGCCCTGGCCATTCTGAACGCCGGCGCGAACGTGTTCCTGACCGGTGCGCCCGGTGCCGGCAAGACTTATGTCTTGAACGAGTTCATCCGTCAGGTTCGGGCCGATGGTACCAGCGTGGCTGTCACCGCGTCTACCGGCATCGCCTCCACACATATCAATGGCCAGACTATCCACTCGTGGAGCGGCGTCGGCGTGGCCACCGCCTTGAGCCCGAGTCTGCTCAAACTCATCAAATCCCGGCGCAAACGCAAGATTCAGGCTACGGACATCCTCGTCATCGACGAGGTCTCCATGCTGCACGCATGGCTGTTTGACATGGTCGACCAAGTCTGCCGCGAAGTACGCCGTGATCCACGCCCGTTCGGTGGCATCCAGGTTGTCTTGTCCGGCGACTTTTTCCAGCTGCCGCCGGTCTCGGTGTCCGGGCGCAACCGCGACCTCATCGCCCCCACGCCCGAATTCATCGCCAGTCGCGAACGGTATGCCCGTGCCGGCCTGAACCCCGAAGGCTTCATCACCGAATCGCTGGTATGGCCCGAACTCAACCCGGTGATCTGCTATCTGACCGAACAGCACCGTCAGGATACCGGCGAACTGCTGACCGTGCTCACCGACATTCGCGAAGGCGACGTGACCCAGTCCGACCGTGACGTGCTCGTCACTCGTCTGGGCAAACTGCCCGAGCCCGGCCAGGTCGCCGTCCACCTGTTCCCGGTGAACCGGCAGGCCGACAATCTCAACGACATGCGCCTGAACCAGATTATGCTTGAGCCGCACGAGTTCCACGCCGAGACAGCAGGCCCTGCCAACCTGGTCGACCGACTCAAGAAGAACATGTTGGCCCCCGAGCGATTGATACTCAAGGAAGGCGCGGCTGTCATGGCCCTGCGCAACGACACCGACCGCCAGTACGTCAACGGCTCGCTCGGCACCGTGCGTGGCTTCGCACAGGAGAACAAGGGCGGCTGGCCGATCGTGGAATTCGAGAACGGCAACATCGTCACCATGAAACAGGCCACATGGGAGATGATGGACGGCGACACTGTGCTCGCCTCCGTCTCCCAGGTGCCGTTGCGCTGTGCATGGGGCATCACCATCCACAAGTCGCAAGGCATGACGCTTGACCGTGCGGTCATGGACCTGAAGCGTACCTTCGCGCCAGGCATGGGATATGTGGCGCTGTCCCGAGTCGAATCGTTGGGCGGCCTCTATTTGGCCGGCGTCAACGAACGCATGTTCCTCGTCTCGCCCGATGCCGTGGTGCTCGACGGCGACCTGCGCGAAGCCTCGGCCGCGGCCTCAGACCAGTTGGCCGATGAAGGTGCAAGCGCGTTCAAACCTGCTGAGCCGGACGAATTCGGTGCCAATCCCGATGATGACTTCGCCCAAGAGGCGTTATTCTGACTGATTCATGTTGTGTCGCTAAGAGGATTTGCGCTATACTGATATAGCTAATTCTCAGTAAGAGTGGACTTGATAGCCACTTTGAATGCTCAGCAGGCAACTGCTAGGGGCGAGCCATTTGGCTCGCCCTGTTTCGTATAGTTACAATGTTCAAGACAATGATGTGCATTGTAGCTACGGTGAAAGGTGTTTTATGCGGGGGAAGCGTTACCGGATAGGAATTGACGTCGGTTTGAATTCTGTGGGCCTTGCCGCAGTAGAAGTGTCCGATGAGAACAGTCCAGTGCGTCTGTTGAATGCGCAAAGCGTAATCCACGATGGTGGTGTGGATCCTCAGAAGAATAAGGAAGCGATTACGCGAAAGAATATGTCGGGTGTCGCTCGTCGCACGCGGCGTATGAGGCGTCGGAAGCGTGAGCGCTTGCACAAGCTCGATATGCTCCTCGGCAAATTTGGATACCCCGTTATTGAGCCGGAGTCCTTGGATAAGCCCTTTGAAGAATGGCATGTAAGGGCTGAGCTGGCTACACGATACATCGAAGATGATGAACTTCGCCGTGAGAGTATTTCTATCGCATTGAGACATATGGCAAGGCATCGCGGATGGCGCAATCCTTATCGTCAGGTGGATTCGCTGATCAGCGACAATCCATATTCGAAGCAATATGGCGAACTGAAGGAAAAAGCAAAGGCGTACAACGATGACGCAACTGCTGCGGAAGAAGAGAGCACTCCCGCGCAGTTAGTGGTGGCGATGTTGGATGCTGGATATGCGGAAGCTCCTCGACTGCGTTGGCGTACCGGTTCTAAAAAACCGGATGCGGAAGGCTATTTGCCGGTACGTTTGATGCAGGAAGATAACGCTAACGAGCTGAAGCAAATATTCAGGGTCCAGAGAGTGCCCGCGGATGAGTGGAAGCCACTGTTCCGTAGTGTGTTTTATGCGGTGTCTCCTAAAGGTTCGGCAGAACAGCGTGTCGGTCAGGATCCTCTGGCTCCTGGACAGGCTAGGGCATTAAAGGCTTCTTTGGCTTTTCAGGAGTATCGTATCGCGAATGTGATTACGAACCTAAGAATCAAGGATGCTTCCGCAGAACTTCGCAAACTTACTGTTGATGAGAAGCAAAGCATTTATGACCAACTCGTGTCACCTTCTTCGGAAGATATCACATGGTCTGATTTATGCGATTTCCTCGGCTTCAAGCGGAGCCAGTTGAAAGGCGTGGGTAGCCTGACCGAGGATGGAGAAGAACGTATATCCAGCCGTCCGCCTCGATTGACTTCAGTCCAGCGTATTTACGAGTCGGACAACAAGATTCGTAAACCGTTGGTGGCCTGGTGGAAATCCGCGTCTGACAATGAGCATGAGGCAATGATTCGCCTGCTGTCTAATACGGTGGATATCGATCAGGTGCGTGAAGACGTGGCGTATGCTTCTGCGATTGAATTTATCGATGGATTAGATGATGATGCGTTAACCAAACTTGACTCCGTTGATCTCCCCTCCGGTCGTGCTGCATACAGTGTTGAAACTTTGCAAAAACTCACTCGTCAGATGCTGACTACTGATGATGATTTGCACGAAGCACGTAAAACGCTGTTCAACGTTACGGATAGTTGGCGTCCGCCGGCAGATCCAATTGGGGAGCCTCTGGGTAATCCATCGGTCGACCGTGTGCTGAAAAACGTCAACCGATATCTCATGAATTGTCAGCAGCGCTGGGGTAATCCCGTCTCAGTGAACATTGAACATGTGCGCTCTTCGTTCTCGTCGGTTGCCTTTGCCCGCAAAGACAAGCGTGAATATGAAAAGAACAATGAGAAGCGTTCGATATTCCGCAGCTCGTTGAGTAAACAGCTTCGCGCGAATGAGCAGATGGAAAAAGTGCGTGAATCCGATTTACGGAGATTGGAAGCCATTCAGCGTCAAAATGGACAGTGCCTGTATTGCGGCCGTACGATTACATTCCATACGTGCGAAATGGATCATATCGTTCCCCGGAAAGGCGTCGGCTCTACGAACACGAGGACCAATTTCGCTGCGGTATGTGCCGAATGCAATCGTATGAAATCGAACACTCCATTTGCGATTTGGGCAAGGAGCGAGGATGCCCAAACTCGAGGGGTAAGCCTTGCTGGAGCTAAAAAGCGTGTGGCAATGTTTACTTTCAATCCCAAGTCATATGCTCCTCGGGAAGTGAAAGCGTTCAAGCAAGCGGTAATCGCAAGGCTTCAGCAAACGGAAGATGATGCTGCCATCGATAATCGTTCCATCGAATCAGTGGCTTGGATGGCTGATGAACTCCACCGCCGTATCGATTGGTATTTCAATGCGAAGCAGTATATGAATTCTGCTTCAATCGATGATACTGAAGCCGAGACAATGAAAACCACGGTGTCGGTGTTCCAAGGCCGTGTCACGGCATCTGCAAGACGTGCAGCTGGCATTGAAGGGAAGATACACTTTATTGGCCAGCAATCAAAGACTCGTCTGGATCGTCGTCATCATGCGGTGGACGCTTCCGTTATCACGATGATGAACACGGCTGCTGCGCAGACGTTGATGGAACGTGAATCATTGAGAGAATCGCAGCGTTTGATTGGTCTCATGCCAGGCGAACGTTCATGGAAGGAATACCCCTATGAGGGCACTTCACGCTATGAATCGTTCCATCTTTGGCTGGATAATATGGACGTTTTGCTTGAGCTGCTTAATGATGCGTTGGACAATGATCGAATTGCTGTCATGCAATCGCAGCGTTATGTCCTTGGTAATTCCATAGCACATGATGCCACAATTCATCCGCTCGAAAAAGTGCCGTTGGGCTCGGCGATGAGCGCGGATCTTATTCGACGTGCTTCTACACCGGCCTTGTGGTGTGCTTTGACGCGTTTGCCGGATTATGATGAAAAAGAGGGTTTGCCGGAAGATTCACATCGTGAAATACGAGTGCATGATACTCGGTATTCCGCTGACGATGAGATGGGATTCTTCGCGTCGCAAGCTGCGCAGATTGCTGTGCAGGAAGGGTCTGCAGATATCGGTTCGGCGATTCATCATGCCCGCGTGTACCAGTGCTGGAAGACGAATGCCAAGGGAGTTCGTAAATATTTCTATGGCATGATTCGCGTATTCCAAACTGATCTGCTACGCGCTCGCCATGATGATTTATTTACCGTGCCGTTGCCCCCGCAGTCTATTTCGATGCGGTATGGCGAGCCTAGGGTGGTGCAGGCGCTGCAAAGCGGTAATGCTCAGTACTTGGGATCGTTGGTTGTCGGTGATGAAATCGAGATGGATTTTTCCAGTCTCGATGTTGATGGTCAGATTGGCGAGTATTTACAATTCTTCTCGCAGTTTAGTGGAGGGAACCTTGCATGGAAACATTGGGTTGTTGATGGATTCTTTAACCAGACGCAGTTGAGGATAAGACCTCGATACCTTGCTGCGGAAGGATTGGCAAAAGCGTTTTCTGACGATGTTGTTCCAGATGGGGTCCAGAAAATTGTGACAAAACAAGGATGGCTACCTCCGGTTAATACAGCAAGTAAGACTGCGGTTCGTATCGTAAGACGCAATGCTTTTGGCGAACCGAGATTATCGTCGGCACACCATATGCCGTGCTCATGGCAGTGGAAGCATGAGTGAATCATGCAAAACCAGTGGCGTGTAATCGACTGTACCGATCTTGACGGCTCCATCTCCTATGAACGGGGAAGGATGCGAGTCGTCAAGAACGATACAGGGGAGTGCGTGGATGTGCCACTTGCTCAGATTGCGGTAGTGCTACTGGGATTGCATGTGCGATGTTCGGCTGCGGTATTACATGAGATGGCACGGTATGGCGTGTCAGTCATGCTCTGCGATTGGCGTGGTGTTCCTGACGCTGCGCTGCATGCATGGACTGACATGCCTACCACAGTTACCACGCGGCAATTGGCGCAGTCGAACATGTCTCTTCCTCGCAAGAAAAGTGCGTGGGCGCGTATTGTACAGATGAAGATTCGTGGACAAGCTGCTTGCCTCGATTCATCAAAACTCGAAGGTGGAGGCTTGCTACGAGGTATTGCAGCCTCTGTTCGTTCGGGCGATCCTTCCAATTGCGAAGGTCATGCTGCACGTGAATATTGGAGGCGAATGTTTCCTCAAGATGAGGAATTCAGAAGGATTCCGGGGCAGGGTTATGGTCGGAATGCACAGTTGGATTATGCCTATATGGTGCTGCAAGGATTCGCGGTTAAAGCGGTGATCGCAGCAGGATTAATTCCATCTTTAGGCGTGAATCATCACGGGCGCGGCAATTATTTCTGTCTTGCAGATGATCTGTTGGAGGTATATAGGCCGGCAGTGGATTACAGAGTCTCACTGCTGAATGATGAAGACTCGTTGCAGGAGAAGGCAGTAAAGAAGCATTTGGTAGATGCTGTGAATCAACAATTCAACGGTTCCGGTTTGACTATACCGAGCTCATTGAATGATTTTGCGCAGCAATTTGGTTTATATTGCGAAGGCAAAATCGACAGGTTGCAGGTTCCCGAATATGTAGGCGAGTCATGAAACGCGATGAGGACAGTGGCGGCATGTGGTGCTTGGTGATGTTTGATTTGCCGGTCAAGACAAAACGGCAACGGCATGCTGCAACTGTCTTTAGAAATATGTTGCTCGACATGGGATATGGAATGGTGCAGTATTCCGTATATGTGCGGTATACGCCTACGCAATCGGGTAATAGGGCGACGGTCAAAATGATTAAAGACAATCTGCCAGCTAATGGCTTAGTTAGAATTTTGCATATTAGCGATCATCAGTGGTCCACGGCGGCCCGATTTTCTTCTGGAAAACGTGAGATTGAGGAAGAAACGCCTGACTTTCTCACGCTTTTTTGAACGTAGGAAAGTCTGAAAAGATTGAAAAATAGCCCTTCTTGATAGGCTATCAAGCTTATCAAGAAGGGTGAATGCTAATTCCCAGCGTGACGCGTGCGCCGTACACCGCTAGTTCAAGCTTATCAAGAAGGGTGAATGCTAATTCCCAGCAGATATCGTCGAGCGTGTCATAGTCTCCCCAAGCTTATCAAGAAGGGTGAATGCTAATTCCCAGCCCAGATGCTACGATATTGGTGCGCACATCAAGCTTATCAAGAAGGGTGAATGCTAATTCCCAGCCTATGCCTCGCATGACCCACCGCCTCGTCAAGCTTATCAAGAAGGGTGAATGCTAATTCCCAGCTCCAAAGCCGGTGACGGCTACGGTATCACAAGCTTATCAAGAAGGGTGAATGCTAATTCCCAGCTGTACCTGCGCGTTGATACCGGCGATGGCAAGCTTATCAAGAAGGGTGAATGCTAATTCCCAGCCATAGTGTAACCTGTAGTTACAGGCAAACAAGCTTATCAAGAAGGGTGAATGCTAATTCCCAGCTCGTGTCGGTGCCGGCCATCCAGCCGAGCAAGCTTATCAAGAAGGGTGAATGCTAATTCCCAGCTTCTTGGTCGTTCCGACTACGCGAAGCCCAAGCTTATCAAGAAGGGTGAATGCTAATTCCCAGCCACAGTCCACATAGTGCCATATATGGGACAAGCTTATCAAGAAGGGTGAATGCTAATTCCCAGCTGGACTTGATAGGGGTAGCCGGTTCTACCAAGCTTATCAAGAAGGGTGAATGCTAATTCCCAGCGCATGGGAAGACTTGCAACGAGATGGCTCAAGCTTATCAGAAGGGTGAATGCTAATTCCCAGCACATGACAGTAAATGAGCTCCTCAGGAGCAAGCTTATCAAGAAGGGTGAATGCTAATTCCCAGCGACGCACCCAAGACGAGCGTATCCCTGACAAGCTTATCAAGAAGGGTGAATGCTAATTCCCAGCTGATCAAGGGTATTCAGCGTGGCGAAAACAAGCTTATCAAGAAGGGTGAATGCTAATTCCCAGCCGACTGTCGCCGCCTCGCCGAGTCCGAACAAGCTTATCAAGAAGGGTGAATGCTAATTCCCAGCACAGAAACGCAAAGAAGCTTGCTGGAGACAAGCTTATCAAGAAGGGTGAATGCTAATTCCCAGCTCGTCCACGCATGCGTGCGGCCGCCCATCAAGCTTATCAAGAAGGGTGAATGCTAATTCCCAGCACCTTGACGTAGCCATTAGTGGTGTTGGCAAGCTTATCAAGAAGGGTGAATGCTGATTCCCAGCATGTCCACCTGATTACCATTGCGACAAGTGCGGACTGTCCATCGACCGTGATTTGAACGCGGCCATCAACATCCAAGTCGCCGGGGAGTGCCCCGGAGACGTTAAATGCGCGTGGAGGAAGCGGAAGACAGACCCGTCCCAAGGGCGGGACAATGCGGCATCCGGCGAAGCGTGAACCAAGCGGCGGCGAGAGTCGCGTGAGACTTGGAGCATGGCCTCGGCAACGAGGCCATGCAGATGACTTCGCTCTAGCGACAAGCTAAAACAAAGTCATCTACAACGGTGCGGAAAACAGAGACATGACGGCGAATGGCAGTGCGCACATTGCGTACAGTGTGGTGGCTCTGAGCGGCAAGGATTGTGCCGAGCCTTTTTCGTTGCTGGATTCGTGGGCGGCGGGTTGATTGCTGTCTGTGTTTGCGGTCCGTGACGCATCAGGCATATGCGCTGCAATCAAGCGCAAAACATATGCCGGCGCAGTAATCAGCAAAATAATGATGCCTGAGGAAATGTCATCGGAAACTAGAAGCGCCGCTGGCGGAATATCGCTAATAAGCACTGCGTCAATAGTCAAGGCGGCCAAACCAGGCCAGGTGAGGCTCTCGGCGGTGACTTGAAGACGTTTGGTGAGTAGCATGCCGGCAATAAGTGCTGCTATCCCGACAACGCCAATGCATACAGCACGCCCGATATCGCCAAGCAGTCCATAAGCGAACGAAGCAAACGCCAATACTGCAATGGTCACCAAAGCTACGCCAAGAATCAGCAACAATATTTGAATGCTGGAATGCTTGGGTTGATTTGGCTGATTTAGCTGTGATGGACGCTGCGGGAATGGCCCTTGCGCGGTTGGCGGCAGAGGTTGCGGCGCGGATTGCGGCACTGATTGTTGTGCCAATTGCGTCTGCGGTGAAAAATATGGCGACGGCTGTGTCTGACTGTTTATCGGCGGATGTTCCGGCTCAGGTTGTGGCTGGAATGGAGAATATCGCGGCTGCGTCATTGTATGCCCCCCTGCCCCTTCATTGCCATTTCATTGGCGCATGGCGAGGGCTGAAAACCAAGATGATGAATCCTACATGAGTTATCCGTGATTCCTGTACGTTGGTACAGCGCGGAAGGTTGAGCAGCCGACATATGCAGGCTTGTCGGTTCAACTGAATATCTTTAAACCTATGACTTCCAATACCCTTCGTATGTCAACCATGTTCCTGCGCACCCTGCGCGAGGACCCCGCTGATGCCGATGTCGATTCGGCCAAGCTGCTGCAGCGCGCCGGCTATATCCGCAAGGCCGCACCCGGTATCTGGACCTGGCTGCCGCTCGGTCTGCGCGTGCTGAACAAGATCGAGGCCATCATCCGCGAGGAGATCAACGGCATCGGCGCCCAGGAAGTGCACTTCCCGGCCCTGCTGCCGCGCGAACCCTACGAGGCCACCCATCGCTGGGAGGAGTACGGCGATAACATCTTCCGTTTGAAGGATCGCCACGAGGCCGATTACCTGCTGGCTCCCACCCACGAGGAGATGTTCACCCTTCTGGTCAAGGACATGTACTCCTCTTACAAGGACCTGCCCGTCACCCTGTACCAGATTCAGACCAAGTACCGCGACGAGTTCCGCCCGCGCGCCGGCCTGATCCGTGGCCGCGAATTCATCATGAAGGACGCCTACTCCTTCACCATCGATGAAGAAGGTATGCGCAAGGCCTACTATGACGAGCGCGGCGCCTACGAGCGCATCTTCCAGCGTCTTGATCTGAAGTACGTACCTGTGTTCGCCATGTCCGGCCCGATGGGCGGCTCCGCATCCGAGGAGTTCCTGGCTCCGATGCCGATCGGCGAAGATACCTTCGCGCTGGCACCTTCCGGCAAGGCATGGAATGTTGAGGCCCTGAGCACTCCGGAGCTGCCGGAAATCGATGCTTCCGCCACTCCCGCCGCTTCCAAGGAAGCCACCCCGGATGCCAAGACCATCGACAACATGATTGAGCGTGCCAACGCCGACCACCCGCGTACTGATGGCCGTGAATGGCAGGCTTCCGACATCCTCAAGAACGTGGTGATTACCGTCAAGCACCCTGAGGATGAAGAGCATGACGAGCCGTGGCGTGAAGTGATTGTCGTCGGCGTGCCCGGCGACCGTATGGTGGATATGAAGCGACTGGAAGCCCAGTTCGCGCCCGCCGAACTTGAGGAAGCCACTGAGGAAGACCTGAAGCAGCACCCCGAACTGGTGCCCGGCTACATCGGACCGATGGTGCTTGGCCCGCAGGCCGAGGCTGCTGGCGTGAAGAACCCGGTTCGCTACCTGATTGACGCGCACGCGGTCAAGGGTTCCGCTTGGTTCACTGGTGCCGATGAGAACGAGGTCGACTACTACAACCTGGTGTACGGCCGTGACTTCAAGGCCGACGGCGTGGTGGAAGCCGTTGAGGTTCGCCACGGCGACATGAGCCCGGATGGTTCCGGTCCGTTGAGCTTCGAGCGTGGTGTGGAAATCGGTCAGGTGTTCCAGCTGGGTCTCAAGTACTCCAAGGCACTGGACCTGAAGGTGCTCGACCAGAACGGCAAGGCCGTGCCGGTGTGGATGGGCTGCTATGGCATCGGTGTTTCCCGCGTGCTGGCCTGCATCGCCGAAACGCACCACGACGAAGCCGGCTTGGCTTGGCCGTCCGTGATTGCCCCGGCTGCCGTGCACGTGGTGGCCACCGGCAAGGACGCCGTGGCGTTTGAAGGTGCCGAGAAGCTGGTCGCCGAGCTTGAAGCCAAGGGCCTTGAGGTTATTTACGATGACCGCAAGAGGGTGTCTCCGGGCGTCAAGTTCAAGGATGCCGAGCTGATCGGCGTGCCGCTGGTCGCCGTGGTCGGCCGCGATTACGTCAACGACGGCACCATCGAACTGCGCGACCGCAACGGCGAAAACAAGGTCGCCGTGCCCGCCGCCGAAGCCGCCGACGCGCTCGCCGAGCGCTTCGCCGCCCTCAGCTGAGTCCCACTTACTCAGCCTCGGCGTTAATCGCATCAAGCGCCATTCTGCCCAGTCGCAGAATGGCGCTTTGTTGTGGATAACCGAAACTTATCCACATTCTTAAAATTTCAACTGCGTCACAGTATCCACATTTGCCAGTTGCCCTTGTGCGCTTCAAATGCCATGCCTCACAGTGGAGGTACCGCTGGGGCGTGCAAGCCGGCAATGAAGCCGGAGACAGGCTCCGGCGGTCCACATCCAAACAACAGGCCAGCAGGCCGAGGAAAGGACCGATCATGGCAAATCAACAAGCAGCAGTGACCGTCACCGGCTTTGTGGCCGGTGATCCGACACTAGGCGGAACCGAGAGTTTCCGCGTGCTGACATTCCGTATGGGCAGCACTCGCAGTCGACTCAACCCGACTACCAGACAATGGGAGGATTACGGAACTGCATGGGTGGGCGTCAAAGCGTTCCGTGCTTTGGCCGTGAACGCCGCCAGTTCGGTTCGCCGCGGCGACCGCATCATTGTGGTCGGCTCACTCATCACCGAGCAGTGGACCAATGAGCAAGGCGAACCGCGCAGTAGAACCGTTCTCGAAGCCACCAACATTGGGCATGACCTGACCTTCGGCACCACGTCGCTGATCAAGCCACAGCGTGCCGGTAATGGTAACGGAGGCAATGGTGGCAACGGTAACGGCAATGCCAACGGTGCCGCCGAAGGCATGGATGGCGGAAACGGACAACGAGCATCGTCGCCGTACGTGAGGCCAACGCAATATGGCGCGGGCGGTGCCGCATCCGGTGTGGGTATTGACCCGTATGCGACCTCGTCGGAATCTGGCCCCGTCGAATTTGGGGTCACCTCCGATTCCGGCCAATCGCCGTCGCCATCAACCGGGTCCGCGGCCGTGGCCGATGCCGTCATGTCGCAACCGGACGCCGGCACCAATCAACCACAGCCCGTGGCCCAACAAACCCACGTCGACGGTTTCGCTGAATCTTCCAATCCCAATGATTCCGAATTCTGAGTGCCAACCATACATCATGAAAAACCGCTGTGTTCGCCTGTAATCGAGGCAAACACAGCGGTTTTCTTTTACATAACGGGGACTACCAAATGCGCACACGGTCCTTGGGCGCGAGCCACATGGCGTCGCCTTCGGTCACACCAAAGGCATCGTAGAAGAGGTCCACGTTGCTGGCGATGCCGTTGGTGCGGAATTCGGCCGGAGAATGCGGGTCGATCTGCAGGTACTGTTCGGCCAGCTCGTCGCGGTTCTTGGTGCGCCAGATGGAGGCGTAGCTCAGGAAGAAGCGCTGCAGGCCGGTGAATCCGTCCATTTCGGGGGCGGTATCGAGCAGTGCCTTGATGGCGGCGGGGGAGCCGTCTTCTTCGGCGTCGGACTTACCTGCCGCCTTGCCGAGCGCGAATGCATACGCCTTGAGTGCGATGTTCACGCCGCCCAAATCGCCGATGTTCTCGCCGATGGTCAGCGCGCCGTTCACGTGCGGCGCCTTATCAGGCTCGTCAGCGTACTCCTCGGCCAGCTGCAGCGGCACAAAGCTGTTGTACTGGGCGATCAATGCGCCGGTACGGGCCTCGAAGTTCTTGCGATCCTCGTCGGTCCACCAGTTGTTGAGCTTGCCGTCGCCGTCGTACTGCGAACCCTGATCGTCGAAGCCATGGCCGATCTCGTGGCCGATCACTGCGCCGATGCCGCCGTAGTTCGCCGCATCCTCGGCCTTCGGGTCGAAGAACGGGGGCTGCAGAATCGCGGCCGGGAACACGATGACGTTCATGCTCGGCTCGTAGTAGGCGTTCACCGTCTGCGGATTCATCAGCCATTCGTCCTTGTCGACCGACTTGCCGACCTTGGCCAGCTGATAGCCGGTCTCGTACAGGTTCGCGGCCTTGGCGTTCTCTGCGGGCAGCGCATCCGTGGAGACACTCAGCGCCGAGTAATCGCGCCAGTGGTTGGTGTAGCCGATCTTCGGCGTGAACTTGGAGATCTTCTCCAGAGCCTTGGCCTTGGTGTCTTCGCCCAGCCAATCGGAATTGGTGATGGACACGCGGTAGGCGTCAATCAGATTGGCGACCAGCTCTTCCATGCGGCGCTTCGAGCTTTCGGGGAAGTGCAGGCGCACATATTCGCGGCCCACATCTTCACCACAAATGCCGTTGACCAGGCTCACCGCGCGCTTCCAACGATCGCGCTGCTTCTTGGCACCGGAGAGCACCTTGCCGTAAAAGTCAAAGTTGGTGGTGTCGAAGTCGCGAGACAGGGAGGAGGCGAAGCCCAGAATCATGTGAACACGGGCCCACAGCTTAAGGTCGGCCAAATCGGCCTCGGCCCAGAATGCATCAAGACCAGTGAGGAAGCTCGGCTCGTGCACAATGACGCGCGCGAACACAGACTTGAAATCGATCGGCTGAGCCTTGGCGGCTTCGGTGGCGTCATAAGCGGTCTGCCAGGCGTCGATCCAAGAACCGAGATCGAAGTTCTTCAGCGTGGCGGCCAGATCGGCGTAATCGGTGGGGTTGTAGGTCTTCACCGAGTCACGCGTGGCCACATTGTCCCAATGGTTGGCGGCGATCTTGGTCTCCACGGCAAGGAAGTGGCGGGCCATATCAAGCGCGGCTTCGCTGGGAACCGTGGCGGGAGCGTTGCTCTCGTCATCGCCGGTGTTGGCCGGCAGTTCATCGCCACCGTTGGACTCGGCGGCGGGCGCGTATCCGGCGTTCACCAGCTGGGTGGCGACCATCGCCACGCATGCTTCGCGCACGGGAGCATAGTGATCCTCGCGATAGTAGGCTTCATCCGGCAGACAAAGGCCGGCCTGCTCAAGGTGGGCGATGTTGCGGTCCGGGTCGCCCGGGTCGCCGTAAACGGCCAAGCCGAACAGGTCAGGGCCGCCGGCTGGGTTGATCGTGCCGAGCACGCGCGTGAGAGCGGCCTTGTCGATGGCAGAGTCGATGAGGTCAAGCTCGTCGCGGATCGGGTCAAGGCCGGCGGCCTCGATGGCGTCGGTGTTCAGGAACGAATGATACAGAGCCTGCGATTTGGTGGCCGGGCAGTCGTCGGCGTCGAGGATGTCGCGCACCTGGTTTTCGGCGTCTTCGGCAAGCTTGTCGAAGGAGCCGTAGCGCGAACGATCGTCGGGTAGGCGGTAGGTGTCGATCCATGGGCCATTCACGTAGCGGAACAGGTCGTTGGTCGGCTTGATGACGGAGGAGAACGATGCCGGGTCGATGCCCGACGTCAGCGTTTCGGTTTCGTTGGTCATGGCCCTAAGCCTAATCGCGGTGGGGGAGAAGCGCTGGTGATGCAGATATTGCGTTATGGGCATTGCACTGTCAGTGAACTAGACAGATTACCTAATTGTGGTGATGGTTCAAATTAGACAACTTGCCTAACAGGGTATGTGGAACCTGAATATGGACCTTGAGCTAAGGAGTTACGATGAGCAATCCGAACGAGGACCAGTGGAATGGCCAGACGGGTCAGCCCAACCAGAGCCAGCCGAGCCAGCCGAATCCGGCGGGCCAACCGGGCCAACCGCAGTATGGCGCGTATGACAGCAATCATGGCGGCCAATATCCTCTGCAAGGTGCGCCGGGAGCGCAAGACACTCAGAATCAGCAGGCGCAGAACGGCCAGCCACAAGGCGGACCGAACCAGAACCCGTACTACGGCCCGTACGCCTACAATCCGAACTATGGCCCGAACGGCCAGCCGGCATGGAGGCCGGACGGTCGGCGGTATCAGGCGGACGGCCAATCGAATAGCCAAGCGGACGGGCAGCCGAATGGTCCATGGGGCGATCAAAGTCAACCCGGCTGGCAGCAGACCAACTGGTATGTCGGCAATTTCAGTCCATTCCGCCTGATCGAGGAATGGCTGCCGGAAAAGGCCAAGACCAAGATCCGCGTGATCTATGGCGTGGTCGGCGTGGCCGCCATCGCCTTGGGTGCTGCGCTGTTGCTGGTGCCGAACAAGACGCTGGCTTTGGCCGCATTGTTGCTCGGCGTGTATTTCGTGATTTCCGGCGTGGTGCGCATCGTCAGCGCTCTCGTGGAGCCGGGCCTGCCGAGCGGCTGGCGTGTGCTGGACGTGTTCGTCGGTATTCTGCTGACCTTTGGCGGCGTGGTGGTTGTGCGCAACTACGGCATGACCGGTCAGACGCTGGCATTACTCATTACTTTGATGGTCGGTTTCGGATGGATTATGGAAGGCGTGCTGTCGCTGGTTGAATCGTGGCGCATCCCGCATTCCGGCTGGGCCATCGTCTATGCCGTCATCTCCATTATCGCTGGCTTCGTGGTGCTGATGAGCCCGCTGAGCTCTGCCGTATTCATGATTATCTTCGGCGGATGCGCCATGGTGGTGATGGGGATTACTTCAGTGATTCGCGCGTTCACTTTCGGCAAGCGCAAGAAGTAGCGTGTGCTGAAGCGTTGCCGAGTCCAAAGCGTCCTTGTCGGGAATTGTTCCTGCAAGGGCGCTTTATCGACTGTGTACATTGTCGCAGTGGAGTGCCGAACTTAGTGGTTGATTAAGCGTTGAGGCAGATAATAAATGATATTTCGGGCACCGCTTTTTATGACACGGATGGAGTGCCGTCAATGTTGATTGGTTAACAATCTGATCTTCTGCGGCAGTACGAGTGAAGGCGGGTGATTATTCCCGCCCGAACGGTACTGATCCTATAAAGGAGGACATTATGGTAGACCAGATGGTTTTGCAAACACAGCAGTGGCTGAATAAAACCTATGGGAATGATTCTCGATTCAACGCTGTCTCTGAAAATGGGCAAACCGGTTGGGAAACGATTTACGGTTTGACGCGAGCGCTGCAAATTGAGCTAGGTATCCAAACCACAGCCGATAATTTCGGTCCTTCTACGCGGAGTCTTTTTGCGAAGCGGTATCCTAACGGTGTCCAGCAGCAGAAAGACGGCGATGGGGCCAAGTCGAATGTATATTCCATCATCCAAGGAGCGCTCTGGTGCAAGGGGTATTCAACTGGCGGCAATATCTCTCAACATTTCTATAGCGGTACCGGCTCGGCAATTAAAAAGCTTAAGACTGATATGGGCATTGGCGGTGATTCCAGTGTTGATGTCGAAATCATGGGAGCATTATTGTCGATGCAACAGTTCGTGTTGCTTGCCGATTATGGTGGCAGTGTGGCTGTTCGTAATGCGCAACAGCAGATTAATAGACAGTATCGCTCCTATACGGGGATTATTCCGACTGATGGCCTGTATGGTCGTGAAATGAATACTGCGCTCATTCAGGTGTTGCAAGCACTTGAGGGGTTTACTCCTGATGAAGCGACCGGCAACTTTGGTGACGGCACCCGTTCTCGACTGAAAACCATTACGTCTGCTAACGCATCAGCCAATGAATATTGGCTATGGCTCGCAAGTGTTGCGTTGGCTTGCAATGGTATTGGGGGCACTCCGACTCATGTGTGGACAAGTTCATTTGGCAATTTAGTAACAGAATTTCAGCGTCAGTATGCTCTTGCTGTCACCGGTGCAATTGACTCGACGACGTGGATGAGCTTACTGACGTCCAAGGGTGACCCCAATCGCCTGTGCGTTGCTTGTGATACCCGTTTTGAAATTACAGCGGAGCGATTGGCGACGCTCAAGGCAGATGGTTACCGAATTGTTGGTCGTTATCTGACTGAGCCTGGACAGGATAAGCTTGACCCATCGGAATACTTCAAGGCGATTCGTCCTGGCGAGCTTGAACGCATTACTGCGGTTGGTATGCAATTCTTCCCGATTTTCCAAGAATATTCCACGAAGCTTAGCCATTTCACTGTGGAAAACAGTAGGAAGCATGCCCAGAGCGCTCGAGAGGCGGCGCAGCGTTTGGGGATCCCGCCAACATATATCTATTTCGCGGTTGATTTCGATGCTACCGATGATCAGGTGAGCAGCACTATTCTTCCGTATTTCCGTGCGATTCTCTCTAGCCTTGGTGGTGGTTATAAAGTTGGTATCTACGCTTCGCGCAACATTTGCACACGCATAATTGAAGCGGGGTGTGCTGGATGTGCGTTCGTGTCGGACATGTCTACGGGATTTTCCGGCAATCTGGGATTCCCGATTCCTAATGGTTGGGTATATGACCAGTTTGCCGAAATTAGTAATTACAGGGGACAGGGATGGGATTTGGATCGTGTCGCATATTCGGACCGCATGGATGCGGTGTCATACGTGCATTCGTCAAATGCCGGTGGCGCAACAGTCGATCAGGGAACTGACTATACAAGCCTTTCCCCGATTGATTTGATTTGGCATTTGGAGAAGCGATTTGATGAGCTGCGCGGGCAGGGCAAAGTCGGCCAGGATTATGTGCCATCAGGCGATTCAGGGACGTGGATTACCGTGCCTACATGGCGGTGCATGCTTGAACTATCTCTCCAAAGCGTACTTGCGTGATGGTGGCGGGGAGAGCACTATCAATTGGTCTATTTCCGCAGAGAGTTTCCGGAGCGGTGACGCGGTGACGCTCGAATCTGATGCTGTGGCATCCAAGATTATTGCGGCGCTCGACCGCTATATTGGTTTGCAGCGGGAATCCATGAAAGACGTGAATAAAGAACGTGTGGATCTTGCCCATGTATGTGTTACTACTCTCGGTTATCTCAATGGACTGGTCATTCCTAAGACCTGGACTGGCTGGGCCGGGGATTTGGCCTCGACGATGAGTAATATCCAAGATGTCATGGATTGGAATCCCGATGCGGATCTTCACGCCGTTTGCGAGGCGCTTGTTGGGCGAGATGAGACATACCTGTCGCATCCGGGAATTGCTAATTTGATTACCGGCAAATATGTGAATGGCATATGGAAGTCCATCAGTAATTCGTGTAATCGTGACGATTTATGCTGCGATGGTGATGCTATTCTCTTTGCCCAAAGACTTAGCGCAGGCAATGGTGGAGCCACACATCTGCTGTCTCAGACCATGCGCGACTACTACAACGATGCTGGCTTACTGGCAAATCGTTTCAAACAAATTGCGTGGAGTGTCGGTGCCGCCAACCGGAGTGATGCTGCTGCAGCATTTCGGAATGATGAGAACTGGGCGTTTGGCATTGCTCGATGGTTCTTGAATGGGCGAAAGGATATCAAAGACGAAATAGTTAATGCGGCTTGTACTGCATTAGCTGAGTTTGTCATCTGATTTATCGGATTTCCTGTGTTGCTGTGCATATATCGTTATCATTCTTATGCACAGCAACACAGAAAACTCCAATAGGGGAATGCATATTCCAAAAAAATAAAATATCATGTTTCCATATATTAGGTTCCTTATACTAGTTGGAATTATGCCAAGTTGTTTAGCGTCATAGTGGTCTAGGAATACTAAAAAATCCAGTTTGAATGATGGATGATATAGAAAAAGATAAGAAAGAAGTCAAGAAGAACCAAGATATTCGCATATATGGTTTTATTGGTAATGTGATTATGAATGCCAAGATGGGTATTATGAAAACCAGCCATACAAAAAGAATTACTCCGAAACCGATTAGTCGTGGTAGTGGAATAATAATGCAATTTACTAAGATTTGCGGTACGGAAAATAATAAAGCAAAGGCGAATGCGGAAGCAAGATAGTTTGATGATATTTTTTTGCAAAAAATTTGAATTTCTGCATATGTTATTTTTGGCATTTCTATCCTATCGTAATGGAGTGGTTTCTGTGATATCGTAAACATCATTCAAATAGCCGTAACGACCTTGATGGCGATTTTTGGTAAAGCGAATGAGGTTGACGTTACTGTCAAAATCCAGCTCATCGATATGATCTGTGTTCTCTAAGATGATGATTTGCTGGTCTTTGGCTTGTCCTTTTAATGCGTCGAACAGTCCAGCGCGCATGGATGTGCTGATGGCATGGACTCCTTCGTCAAATCCCAGCAAAGGGGTGTCAATGAGCAGCCATTGGAGGGCATGTGATGATCGTCTGTTCAGATAGTCGTGAAAAGCAAGCAATAACACGGTGTTGAGGAGTGCACAGTAACCTTTGCCTTGTTCAGCTGCTTTTGAATAACCGTCTATTGTGATATCGAAAGTTTGTCGATCGAAATCTGCTTTGCCGGCATTGGGCATATGGATTAGGTAAAGGATGTCTTGTAGCTTAGATCGCATCGAATAATAGAAATCTTCATGGAACCAGTTTCGTGGTTTGTATTTTTCGAAATCAGGATGATCCTGATCTTTTTCATCAAGTGCTGCGAGATAATGGTTTCGCATAGCAAGTAGCTCGGTCTGTTCCGCGCTGATTCGTGCTGCTGCGGCAAGATTATCGAGACGTTCCTGCGTCGTCTTCACTTCAGGTTGTATTTCGTGCTTGAGCTCATCCATAAGAATGTCCAGACATCGGTAGAAGTCCTTTGCTTTCCAACTCGGCAGCTTCCTGCTCCCGTTAAAAAACTTGACCAGGTCTGTTTCGTTGATACCTGTCCATGGTCCGGCTTGCATCATGTGTTTGCCTATTTTGTTTCCCGATCGAGGTCTGCGCTTTGCCATTTCCTCAAAAGAGTGATCAGGCACTAGTACTTGATCGAAGAAGTCCTTCATAAACCCGATTTTGCTGTGGGACACTCCAATCACATACAAGTGGACAATGGCGCAAAAATCCCCTAGCGCGTACACATTACCTGGCTGAGCCAGAGTCAAGTTCGTCTTCATCTCGCCTCGCCTCGCTTCGCCTTGCCTTGCCTTCAGCGTCTAAGGGTGGTTTTCCTACGATAAGAACAGGTTTGGAACTTAGGTCCGATATTCGCTGGACAACAAAATCCAGTATATGACGGTTAGGTTATTGAACCCTATTGTGTGCGCAGACTTTTCACGAAAGGAGGGCGATGGACTGAACTGATAAGTGTAACGACTATGCCTTTTATTGAACTGGCCATTCATTAGGTGTATCGATCATTCGCTGCAGCGAAGCTGGCTGTGGACGTTCATATTCAAAGCAAAGAGACCTGCCTGCAGAATTGTGGTGCGGGGCCATCAACGGAATTCTGTTGTTTTGCAAATAAGAATGAGTTGATGGCCCCGCACGCTGTTAAGCGGTCTGTATGCTTTGGGTCTTTCTGGTGCGGGTCTCCCATTTCCCGGTATAGACGGGAGGGAGTCGTTGTGAAACTCGTTTTCAAACATGAAGCCAATAGAGCGGGCAATACGTCCGAGTCGGATGTTTATGACCTTACGGAAGAGGAAATGCAATCAATGCTCGAACGAGATCGAATCTTACGGGCCGTCGATGCGCGATGCAGCCCTGAAGAACTAGCATTCAGACATCCGCAAACTATATTGCAGGATGTCTGGAATATCGAAGAACGGAATGCTCATGCTTACCATCGGTCTGATCGTGCGTCAGGTGCCTTGATCTCTTATGATGAACTTGTTGCCGTGGATTGTGATTGTATTTCAGCAGCTACGGATCCTGAAAGCATTATCATCGAGCGCGAGAGCGAAGCTGAGCGGAAGCGAATTCTTCAGTGTGTGAATAATGCGCTATCAAGATTGCCCGTAAAACAGCGGGATGTCATTGTCGGCATATTTTTGCAAGGTCAATCACAAGCGGATATGGCTCGAAGCATCGGTGTATCACGGGCTGCCATCTCTAAACAGGTTGCGTCAGCTATGGGGAATCTTCGCAAAGCTCTTGCGAGGCTGGACAGTGAATGTGCCGTGAAAGGTTCTTAGATATGACGATACTCATTAGATATACTAGAAATGCCAGAAATGGACGAAAGCCCCAGTCTTATGTTGCTTGCGATGACGATATGACTGCTATGGCTGAAATTGCAGGAGTGTTGAAGTTGAAGGACACTCAGAATGAGGATGCCGATAATCGATTCGCTGAATCGTCTACGAGCTTTGGCGTGTTGGGAGGGAAAAAGAAGCAGCCAGAGAACTTCAAAGAAACGTCTCTTCTAGTGGATGTTCGTATCGGCCGAGTGAAGAGGAGGCGGGGACGGCATGCGCGCAAGGAATAGCGCATAGTCCTCTGGCGGTTGACGCCGGGGCGGGCTAGCATTGAGAACGACTTTCAGTAGGAATCCAATAGGTAGAAAGAACCTCATGATCGAATTGAAGACCCCTCGTGAAATCGAGGAGATGAAGCCTGCCGGTCGTTTCGTCGGCGGCATTCTGAAGGACCTGCAGGAGACCACCAAGGTGGGCACCAATCTGCTGGAAATCGACGAGTTCGTCCACAAGAAGATCGTGGACCGCAAGGGCGCCGAATCCTGCTATGTTGACTACGCTCCCGATTTCGGCACCGGCCCGTTCGCCCACTACATCTGCACCTCCGTCAACGACGCCGTGCTGCACGGTGTGCCGTACGATTACAGCCTGAAGGACGGCGACCTCGTCTCCCTCGATCTCGCCATCTCCGTGGACGGCTGGGTGGCCGATTCCGCCGTCAGCTTCGTGGTCGGCAATGATCCGGATTCCGAAGACCTGCGCATCATCAAGTGCACTGAGGAAGCGCTCGCCGCCGCCATCGACGTGGCCAAGCCCGGCAACCGTCTCGGCGACATCTCCAACACCATCGGCGACATCGCGCGCGAATACGGCTACCCGATCAACCTCGAGTTCGGCGGTCACGGCGTGGGCCACATCATGCACGGCGACCCGCACGTGCCGAACGACGGCCGCGCCCACCACGGCTACAAGCTGCGCGAAGGCCTGGTCATCGCCATCGAACCATGGTTCCTCAAGACCACCGACGAGATCTTCCAGGATCCGAAGGACGGCTGGACCCTGCGTGCCTCCGACGGCTCGCGCGGCGCCCACTCCGAGCACACCATCGCCGTCACCGAGAACGGCCCGATCGTCTTCACCGATCGCACCAACCTCTGATTGGCGTGTGGCGTATGGCGGGTGTCTGATTGGCCTGTGATGGGCGATCGGCATCTCATCAACCGTCTATATGTTCGCGGTTTTCCCGTGAATTCGAGACGTAACAAGCCGAAGTGCGTTTGCTTTGATAGCATGAGCGCACTTCGGCTTTCGTGTATCGACCGGTGTCTGCCGGCGGTAACACAGAAGACATAGAGTACCGAACACTAGTGTTTGCGAACGCGTGAACGTTAATGTTTGGGGTAAGTGGTTCATGAAGAGGAAGGTGCGCGAATGGCAACGGCACAACTTGATGTCGATTCGAACAAGTTCAACCTGCCCGTGGTGAAGGCTAGTGCAGGGCCGGATGGCATCGTCGTTTCCAAGCTGCGCAATGACGGCTGGGTAACGCTCGACCCCGGATTCCTCACCACCGCACAGTGCGAATCGAAAATCACCTACATCGACGGCAAGCATTCGATCCTGCGCTACCGTGGCTACCCCATCGAGCAGTTGTGCGAGAACTCCGATTTTCTGGAAGTGGCGTGGCTGCTGCGCCACGGCGAGCTGCCGAGCAGGGCCGAGTATGAGCAGTTCTGCGCGGACATCAACCACAAGACGATGGTTGGCGAAGACTTCCGTACCTTCATGGGTTCGTTCCCGCGCTCCGCTCACCCGATGAGCGTGCTTGCCTCCGCCATCAATGCGCTGGCCACGTTCTACCCGGACACCACCGATATCTCCGACACCGACCAGCTCGATGAGGCCGCCAAGATCATCATGGCCAAGGCCCGCACGATTGTGTCGTACATCTTCCGCCGTCGTCGCGATGAGCCGATGCTGTACCCCGATTACGCGCGCGGCTATGTGGACGACTTCCTGCGCATGTGCTTCGCTGTGCCGTACGAGCCGTTTGAATCCGACCCGCTGTATGTGCATGCTTTGGGTCGTTTGTTGATTATTCATGCCGACCATGAGCAGAACTGCTCGACCTCGGTGGTGCGTATCGCCGGTTCCGCCCACGCTAACCTGTATTCGGCGGTGGCCGCTGGCATCAATGCGCTGTCCGGTCCGTTGCATGGTGGTGCGAATGAGGCCGTACTGCGCCAATTGAAGGCGATTCGTGATTCCGGCAAGTCTGTGGCCGAGTTCGTGCGTGATGCCAAGGAGAATGGCCAGAAGATTTCCGGCCTTGGCCACCGTGTGTATAAGTCGTATGATCCGCGCGCGGCGATTGCCAGGAAGTATCTGGAAAAGATCATGGAGCGCGAGGATACGCAGAAGCTGCCGTCTGACGAGCGCGCGCTGTTCGCCGTGGCCACCGAGCTTGAGGATATTGCGCTGAATGACGAATATTTCGTATCGCGCAACCTGTATCCGAACGTCGACTTCTACACGGGCTTGATTTATCGGGCGATCGGCTTCGATCCCGCCATGTTCACCACGCTGTTCGCGCTGGGCCGCATTCCCGGTTGGATTGCGCAGTACCGTGAGATGTTGGCCGACCCGAATACCAAGATCGGCCGCCCACGCCAGGTCTACACCGGTCTGGTCGAGCGCGATTTCGTGCCGATGGACGAGCGGTGATTGTTGGTTTGAGAAAGCGCTTCGCTGGAGATTCCAGTGAGGCGCTTTCTATATGTACAGCGCAAACCAGCTATGCTGCGACGGCTGCATAAGAACTAGCAGGGCTAGTTCTGAAATTGAAATAATGTGTGCGGTATCGAGGCGCACCGAGGGAAGGCGTACGAAAGTACGTCGACCGGGGGCAACGAAGATAACGCTCCATTATTTCAATTTCAGTTTTTATGCAGCTTGGCGTTGAGCTCTATTCCCACCTTGCGGTAGCGGGCTTCGATGCGGCCGTTCACCGAGTTGCGGATAAACAGAATGTTGTCTTTGCCGGAGAGCTCAGCACCCTTGACCACTTCCAGCGGTTCGCCAGCGGCGGCCTTGGCCTTGTCCCAGATGGTGATCTTGGTGCCGGCGGTGATGTACAGACCGGCTTCGACGGTGCAGTTATCGCCCAGAGAGATGCCGATACCGGCGTTGGCGCCGAGCAGCGAGTGCTCGCCGATGGAGTTGCGCAGCTTGCCGCCGCCGGAGAGGGTGCCCATGATGGAGGCACCGCCGCCGATGTCGGAACCGTCACCCACGACCACGCCTTGCGAAACACGGCCCTCGACCATGGAGACGCCGAGCGTGCCGGCATTGAAGTTCACGAATCCGGCGTGCATCACGGTGGTGCCGGAAGACAAGTAAGCGCCGAGTCGCACGCGGTCGGCGTCGCCGATACGCACGCCGGTGGGCACTACGTAATCGATCATGCGCGGGAACTTATCCACACCGAACACGTTGACGGTGGTGGCAGGAGCTGCGGCAGGCAGTCCGGCCTGGGAGGCGAAAGCGAGAGCGGCTTCGGTGGAGGCGCGTTCGACGTCGGCCTTGCGCAGCGTGAAGTCTTCAACGGCGAAGGGACCGTAGTTGGTCCACACCACATTGGCGAGCTGGGCGAAGATGCCGTCGAGGTTCAGCGTGTTCGGCTTGGCCATGCGCATGCTCATCAGATGGAGTTTCAGGTAAGCGTCCGCGGCATTACTGATTGGCTCGTCCAACTGGCTGACGACGAATACCGGCACGCGGCGAATGCCGCGGGCGTCGGCCTCATCGTGAGCCAGAGTGCCGAAATTGTGGTTCGGGCGATCGGCCTCGGCCGGTGCCGCACCGAGATTCAGTTCGGGGTACCAGACGTCCAGGGTGGTGCCGGCGGCGTCTACGCTGGCCAGACCCCAGCCCCATGCGGTACGCTCTTCGCTCATAGTTGCTCCTTATTGTTGTACGCGCTAGTGCACGCTTGTGGACGTGCGATGCGATTAATGATTCCCACCTTAGCCTTATGTGCGCCTAGGTGAGGGACGATGCCCGCGAAATGGCTTGAAATCGTATTTCCCGGTAAAAAATTACCGAGTGTGATTGGCGATGGGATGATAGGTTCTCCGGTGAAATTCGTTGGTGAACAACTCGACAAGGAGGTGTGCGATGTGATGTTGCATCATCCGGGAGCATAGGCTGTGGCCATGCGACGCCCGGCATCATAGAGTTTGCGCTTGAGCGAATCGGGCTCAAGAATCACTACGCGGCCATCCCAGGAATACTGCAATGCCCACCAGAACACAGCGCGTTCGGGAGCATCGACGATGACTTCGAACTGTGTGCCGTCCGGCGAATGTTTGATTTGAGGGTCGTCGAACCATTCGAACACGTTGTTGAGCATGGATTCGTCTCGTACGGCCATGCGGATGCGAATCGGGGCATCGGCTACGGGGTATGGACGGTGGCGCATGAAGTTCACTGCGTCAAAATCAGCTGGTGCTGGTTTTTCCAGCGGCACTGTGCCGTTCCTGCCTTTGGCGCTGACGTTGGCGATTCGGTTGACCACGAAAATGCGGAGGTTGTCTTCGCCATGCAGGTGGCAGATGAGGTAATAGCGTCCGTTCTTGTACACCATCTGGTACGGGTCGGCGGTGTAGGTAATTCGGCCTGCGTCCGTACGGCTTTTATGTGGTATCAAGGTGCCATCCGGGCCGTAATCACGGTATTGGAAGGTTACGCCATGTCCTTCTTCGATGGCTTGATCCAGCTGGTCGATAGTGGATAGGAACTCACCGTTGATATGCGTGTAGGTGGCCACATGGTCCAGGTAGCCTACTGCCTGCCCGGCGGCGCCTGCGAGCTCGCGGATTTTACCGATGAGGTCGTCCATGGTGTCGAGGCTGATGCGAGATAGGGTAAGACTGTCGAGCAGCAGTCGCATTTCGGCGGTGGATAGGAATGCGTCAAGATACCAGCCGGGTCGTGGATTCTTGCATTCGATGCCGGCAAGGTCGCTTTCGGCGAGATGCCCGATATGTCTGCCGAGAAATTCCGTGGCGGTAAGCTTTTTGAGCTGGTTTCGTATGGTTTTCTCGGTCGGCAGCTCGCTTGGATCTTCCAGCTGGTGTTTACGGGCAAGTTCATCGAGTATTTGCCGCACGGTCAGGCCATGTCCAAAGTAGCTGTGACGCCACAGCACCTCGAAGATTTCGAGGGTGGTGTTCCCTGCATAGGATTTGCGTTGCGCCGGCTTGTCTGCATCCATACGTTAAGGCTACCGCGCGCTTCGTCTAGGATGGAAACGTTGGGTTGAAATACATTCGCTGGAAAGGAGGCTCGCCCATGAGCAAAGGGCATGGTGTGTTTGGCCATGTTCCCGATAATGCGGATGACGATGGCCTCCCGCCTTATGAGGATGATGATTCCGGCGTTTCCTGGGGCCATGCGTTGCGTCGTCGCAATCCTTGGAAAAGGGGGGACGACGAAGATGCCGATTACGGCGACGGTCGGTATGACATAGATGACACTGATGACACTGATGACACTAATGGGGGCAGGGGCATCTATACCGGTAAAAGTGGCGGAGTAGGCGGCATTTCTGGTGAGACGGGTGGAATACTTGGTAGCTCAGGCGCGGCCGGCAGCAGAGACGTAACGTTTGGCGGAACGGACAGTTTGTCCGCCGCCGATGCGGTGATGCCCTATCGTTTCAGGCAAGGACGTTCCGTATGGTTCGACGATGAGGACGAAGGCCATTTCGCCGGGTCTGCGAAGCGTGCCGAAGCCCATGCCGTCCCTATCCTTGCGTTACGCAACGATGTGGAATCGTCATCGTCGAATGCCGTGCTCGCTCGTGCCCGTAGCATTGCGTGCAAAGCGGCCACCATGGTTACCAATCCGGTATACAGCGAAAATCATCGAACCGGATATGCCGAGCTTGACGGTATTCTACGTGGCACCACCAGCCCATCGAGTAGGTATCGTACCAGCGTGCAATTCGACCTCGATACGGGAGAAGCCGTCGGTGGCAAGTGCTCATGCCCGGCTTACGGCCGTGGCTATGGCATGTGCAAGCACATGATTGCGCTCGCCTTCATATTCTGCGATGATCCGCAGCGTTTTGAAGGGTACCGTGCCGGGGCTGTGAGGCCGTCTCGGACGCTGATCGACTATATGGAGCACGTCGATAGGCAAGATGCTCAAGCCAAAGCGCGTCGCCGCAATGCGCTCATGCGCCGATTCGATACTGCAAAAGGACGAAATGGCGCAGGTGGACGACGTACAAAAAGCGGATACGGCTCTCGTGCCGGCACCCGAGGAGGCGGGTATCAGGGCGATAGTGAGACTGTGGGCTTGGGGCAGGTGCAGCTTGTCCCGATATTGAGTTTCATCGACGGCGTGTGGAGCGTGGAGTTCAAGATCGGATCGACTTCCAATGGGTCCAGCTATGTACTGAAATCGATTCCGCAATTTGTGCTTACCATGGCGAACGGCGACTATACGGATTATGGGCAGAAGCTTGCCTTTACCCATACGCCGGATATGTTCGACGATGATTCGCGCCCACTGCTGGGCTTCCTTGACGACGCGATGGCCGTGCGTCGTGCGGCCGAGCAGCAGGACCGGTATTACGGGCATATCGCCATCGACCGTCACCTGACGCTTTCAGCATCGGAAGTGGTCCGGTTGCTGTCCGTACGTGAGGGCAGAGGCGTACAGCTCGTGCTGAACACATGGTTCTCCGGGCAGCCTGCATCGGTGCCAGTTGATGGTGGCGAGACAGATTTTCTCATGCGTATTGCGCGGCGTGATTTCAATACGTATGGTTCGGATGCCGGGTACCTGCTTACCGGAGTGCCGGCGGTGGAAACCGTGATTGACGGCGGCAAGAATGTATGGCTGTTGCTCGCCTCCACTAATCCGGCCGGTGCGGTATCCGCCATGATGGCGGGTTCTCAACGTAAAAGCGCAGCAGGATGCCGATTCGTCCGTTGCCCGAAACGATTGATTCCGTTGCGGGGATTACTGGGAGATTTGTTTGAGCCCGATGGCGAGGGGCAGGTCATCGCCGGCGATGACATCGCCCTGTTCGCACGCACGCTATTGCCTCAGCTCGTTGGCGCCGGATTGTTGGAAGCCAGTGAGATTCCTCGCGAATTGGCTGAATTAAGCCCTACGGAATGCAGCCTCCAGTTTTATCTGGATCGTGATGAGCATGGTGTGCAATGCGAGGTCAAGGCACGCTACGGCGATGCCATTGTCCCGTTGCTACCCGATGGCCCGACGGTGCATGCTAGGGATGAGCGTTCCATTCCTCTGTCGCGGGGCGTGATCGGACGAGATTTCGACGCAGAGCATCTTGCGATTGATGTAGTGCGTGAATTCTTTACCATGCCTGACCAGCGCAAGCGCGTTGCGGCCGCCACTCATCAGACGGTGAATGGGTTCCGAACGCCGGCCGCGCGAAAGGCCACCAAAAAATTCGTGTCTGATGCGGCCACTATCGATCGCGATGACACCACGCAGATCGTTCGTCTCTTTGACGAGGGATTGCCGGCACTAAAGGAAGTAGGGGAGGTCTTCACCACACCGGCTTTTGACCGGCTGATCGCGCCCAAGCCACCAAGCGTCAAAGTCGGATTGTCCATCAAAGGCAACTTGGTGGAGATATCACCCCTCGCTGATGAAGTGCCGCCGGACGAAGTGGGTGCCTTGCTATCTTCGTACCGTCGGCGTCAACGATTCCATCAGTTGAAGGACGGCACGCTTGTCAAACTCAGCGGCGCGAATCTCAGCACGTTGGACCGATTGGCCAGCGACCTCGATCTGAGCGAGCAGCAGCTCAACTCCGGGCTGATCGAGTTGCCGGGTGGTCGAGCATTCCTACTGGATGGTGAGCTGCCGGATGACGGCCCCGATGTGGTCAAGGACGCTTCGTTCACCGAATACATCGACGATCTCAAGATCATCGACCCTAAGTCGTATGAAGTGCCGGATAGTCTCAAGCATATTCTGCGCCCTTATCAGGTCGAAGGCTTCCAATGGCTGAACACGTTGTGCGACAAGGGTTTTGGCGGCATTCTGGCCGATGAGATGGGCTTGGGTAAATCCGTGCAGCTTATCGCGTTGCTCCTGTCTCGATATCAGCGGAATACCGGCGAGATGGGCAACGGCAGCCTTGGCCCATCGCTGATCGTGTGCCCGGCGTCCTTGGTGTACAACTGGGGTGCCGAATTCACCAAGTTTGCCCCGAGCTTCAATGCCGTGGTGGTGGCCGGTACCAAAGCCGAGCGCCGTACCGCCATCGGCCGTGCGTTCCGGGCGGATGAACCCACCGTGCTCATCACCTCATACGACCTGTTGCGCCGAGATGTCGATGATTACACCGCCAATGGGCAACGTTTCAATGTCATGGCATTGGACGAAGCCCAGTACATCAAGAATCACACCACGAAAATAGCCAAAGCGGTCAAGGCCGTGGCTGCCGACCATCGTTTCGCCTTGACCGGCACGCCGATCGAAAACCGACTCTCCGAACTGTGGAGCATTTTCGACTTCCTGATGCCAGGGCTGCTCGGCTCATACAAGCGATTCCATGAGCGTTATGAGTTGCCCATCTCCAATGCCCGGGCCGCGGATGGCAGCACGGCTGAAGGTCGGGCCGCCGCACAAGTCAATCCTGAGGCCGCTCGGGTATCTCGCCAATTGCAGTCGTTGGTGGGCGTGTTCATCAAGCGCAGGCTGAAGTCCCAGGTGTTGACCGATTTGCCGGACAAGCTAGAGACCACGCTGACCGTGCGGCTTGCCGGCGAACAGCGCAAACTGTATGCGGCTCACGAGCAGCGGCTCAGAATGCAGCTCGAACACAGCGAAGAAGCCGATTTCAACACGTCGAAGATTCGCATCCTCGCCGAGTTGACCAAGTTGCGCCAGATCTGCTGCGACCCGAGGCTGCTGTACGCCGATGCCAAGGATCAATCGGCCAAGCTTGCCGCCATCACCGAACTGGTGGAAACCTGTGTGAACGAAGACAAGAAGGCGCTGATCTTCTCCCAGTTCACCAGCTTCCTTGATCTGATCGCCGAACGTTTCGACGCGCAAGGCCTGCGCTACTACACCATCACCGGCTCCACGCCCAAGAAGAAGCGTCTCGAACTCGTCGACCAGTTCAATGCGGACGATACGCCTGCCTTCCTGATTTCCCTGAAGGCCGGCAACACCGGACTGAACCTGACCGGTGCCAGCGTGGTCATCCACGCCGATCCATGGTGGAACGCCGCCGCGCAGGATCAGGCCACCGACCGAGCACATCGTATCGGCCAGACCGAAGACGTCAACGTGTATCAGGTGGTGGCCAAGGACACCATCGAAGAACGCATCTTGGAGCTTCAGCATACCAAGAGCGAGCTCGCCCGCCAGTTCACCGATGCTTCCTTGCTTGCCGACGAAGCCGGCACCGGCGCCAGCGCCCTCACCGAAGCTCCCGCCTCCATCGCCACCCTCACCAAGGACGATCTCCTCAATCTGCTGGGATGACAGAGCTTCTTTGTGCACTCCCCATCCCGATTAAGAACATGTGTATTCATGGGTTTGCGGATGCGTGTGGGTGAATGGTGAAAGTGCTTTTCGATATTTTTATATCGATATTCGATATATTGTGATGGTGGCATACGGTGCAGTGCAGGTTTATCCATTGATATTGATATTGGATTAAGGAGCATAGCCATGAACGCTGGTATCGCATTCATTTCTCGTAAATCTCGCAAAACAGACGTCGCTTGGCGCTATGCCATTGCCGTGGTGCTTGTCGTGTGTTGTATTGGGCTCGCATATGTGGAGATTGTTGTGGCGCCGTGTTTTATCAATGAGGTGGTGTCTATGTTTCCGGAGACCACGTTGCTTAAAGAACCGTCCATGTTCTGGGAATGGGTGATTCTGCTCGCCGTTCAGGCGACTTTGCTGTGCACGGCGGCCAAACTGGTGGTACCGGAGCATCTGTTGGCTCAAGCAGCTGGACTGCTGGATATGATTCGTATCGTCGCGCTTATCGTCGTGTTTTCGGTAACCACTACCGGTAACATCACAATCTGCCTCATGAATTTCGGAACTCCGGGCTTTGTATATGGCGTGGCCCTATGCGGCCTCGCTGCGCTCATCGCCATCATCGTGCTGCTGAAACGGCGGCGCTACAGCACCTGCTCCATGCCGATGTGATATGGAGTCAGTCCCATGTGTTCGTAGAAGGCTTGGGCTTTGGGGTTGCAGGCCCAGACGTTGAGCGTTACGTTGTGGCAGCCGGATTGACGGGCGAAGCCGAGCACGTAGCGATACAAGGTGGAGCCTACATGGTGGCCGCGGGACCGCTCGTCAACGCATAGATCATCGATGTACAGGGTTTTGATATCGGTCAGGATATTGCTGTTGAGGTGCTGCTGGAACACGCAGAATGCGTAGCCAAGCACTTGGTCGGCGGCGGGGGAGTCGGCGTTATGTTCGGCGTCAGTGCCGTCATTGGCAGATGGCGCAACCGCCACGAACACAGGGGTCTGATCGTTGGCCAGAATCGCCTTCAATTCCTCGTCCGTGTATTTCTTGACACCGCCTTTGAACAGATCCGGTCGGCCGGCATGATGCACTTCGAGCACCTGCCGCAGCAGTTCGTCGATTTGGGGAATATCGGCCGCCGTGGCCCTACGAATCGTCATGTCATCCATTGAACTCAGTCTAATCGGGCAGTCTCGACCGACGGATGATCATTGCCCGCGATAAGAGACACGGACGGGCAAGATGGGTGATCGTTCGTTCAGGGTCTCATCCTCGCCGCAACGTCACGGTAGTCTGGAGTGCGTGAATCGCAAGAAACAGCCAGTGGAGAAGTATGAGCAGGGTACCCGCTCGTACACGATGTCGCACATTCGTGGCAAAGACACCAAAATTGAGGTACTGGTACGCAGCTACCTGTTTCGCAAGGGGTTGCGATTCCGCAAGAACGACAAGCGTTACCCCGGCCACCCGGATGTAGTACTGCCGAAATACCACACCATCGTGTTTGTCAACGGCTGTTTCTGGCACATGCATGAAGGCTGTTCCAAACATTCGATGCCGAAATCGAACGTGGAATTCTGGCAGGCGAAACTACTACGCAATCACAATCGAGACATCGCGCAGCGAGCCGAACTGGAGGCCGCTGGCTGGCGTGTAATTACCGTATGGGAGTGCGAATTAACGAAAGCCGTGCGCGACGAACGCCTCGCACGGCTGTATGAGCAGATTGTTGAAGGAGATGCAGATTCAGCGGAATAATTCCAGCTCCCCTCTGGAGGGGAGCTGGAATCAGGATTCAAACGGGAACTTCAGGCCCCAGCGGTCACGAATCGCATCCATCAGCTCCATGATGCGGATGGTGTCGGCGTGCGGCATCGCCTCGCATTCGATCTTGCCGTCCAGCAGCGCGTTGGCCGCATCGGCCACCTCATACTCATAACCGGTCAACTGCGGCGGCACCGCAATGCTGCGCACGGGCTTGTGGGCGTTGTCATAGATGTCGATGGACTCGGGATTGTTGATATTGGTGACCACCAGATAACCCTCGGTGCCCCACACATAGCCGCCGCGGTCGGAGGAAACCAGCATTGAACTGGTGGACACGGCCATCGTGCCGTCGTTGTAATACAACGTGGTGGAATTCTGCGCATCCACACCGGTTTCGGCGGGCACCATCGACGTATCGAAATGATCAAGTGTACGGCCATGGTCGGCGCCGACCGCCATATCCAGGAAGTTCAGCGGATACACGCCCACATCGAGCAGCGCGCCACCGGCACAGGCCGGATCGGTCATACGTGCCTTGCCGGACACCGGATAGCACAGGTTGGCGCTCGCCGCTTTCACCTCGCCGATCTCGCCGGACTCGATAGCTTCGTTGATGAGCTTGCGGCTGGGCATGTAGCGTGTCCAGATGGCCTCCGTGCACAGCATGCCGGTTTCCTCGGCCACGGCCAGCGCCTCACGTGCCTGCCCGGCGTTCGCGGTGAACGACTTCTCCACCAGCACGTTCTTGCCGGCTTTCATACACAGGATCGCCTGTTCGGCGTGCAGACTGTGCGGGGTGGCGATATACACCAGATCCACATCCGGGTCCGCCACCAACTCCTCATACGATCCATAAGCCTTGTCAAAATGCCATTGGTCGGCAAAAGCCTGCGCGCGCGTAATATCACGGGCCGCTACCGCATGCGGGTGAATCCATGAGGAATACAGTGAATCTTCAGCCATCTGGGTCAGGGTGTCGGCCATGGTGCGAGCTATGCGGCCCGCACCCAGAATCGCGACGTCGATTTTTTCGCCGCTGGCCTCGAACTCGGCGCGCTTGCCATTGAATCGACTCATTATTCCTCCTTGAATACGGGTTGGTGCACTCAATCGACCTACAGTGATTATAGAAGAAGAAACCTTGTCCCGTGAGGCGGATAGAACCGAAATATGGAAAACGAAGCAGCGCAGCAGCCCCAATCTCCGGCCGCGTCTCCAGTCATGTCCCGCCGAGCGCGTGAGGCCAATCCCTTCCGTGCCATGGTATTCGGCGAACAAGCAGACAAGATGATCGCCCAAGGTATCAGCGTCATCAAATTAAGCCTTGGCGAGCCCGATTTCGGCGCGCCGCCCGCCGTACGCGACGCCATGCGCGAACAGTACGACGGCCGGGCCCTGCCGTACACCGCCGCCATGGGCCTACCTGAACTGCGTCAGGCCATCGCCGACTTCTACCGCGAGCGTCATGACCTTGACATCGACCCCAAGCGTATCTGCGTGACCGCCGGCGGTTCGGCCGCCCTGCTGTTGGCCACCGCGCTGACCGTGGACCCCGGTGACGATGTGATTGTGGCCGACCCCTCCTACCCGTGCAACCGCGAACTTGTGCGGTCGTTTGAAGGCCGGGTCATCGATGTGCCGACCTCGGCCGCCACCCGCTTCCACCTGACCGCCGACCTGTGCAGCCAGTACTGGACGAGCAAGACCAAGGCCGTAATGATCACGTCGCCGTCCAACCCCACCGGCACCACCATCGACTTCAACGTATTGGACGAGGTGTGCAAGTTGGCCGCCAGCCGCGGCGCATGGCGCATCGTGGACGAAACCTACCTCGACTTGGCTGACCGGGAGCCGGACGGTACCGAAGTCAAATCCGTGCTGGCCTGCGACCCCGATGCCATCGTATGCAACAGCTTCTCCAAGTTCTTCGGCATGACCGGCTGGCGCCTCGGCTGGGCGATTCTGCCGGACGACCCCACCGTGCTGGAAGCGGTTGACGATCTGGCCACCAACTACTACCTGTGCGCCCACACGCCCACGCAACATGCGGCGCTCGCCTGCTTCACGCCGGAAAGCTTGGCGGAATGCGAAGCTCGTCGTCAGGAATTGCTGGCCCGTCGCCGCATTGTGATTGACGGGCTCAAGCGCATCGGTTTGCCGGTTGAGGTGGAGCCGAATGGCGCGTTCTACGCCTACTTCAACATCTCCCGCACTGGTCTGGATGCCTGGACGTTCTGCGAACGCGCGCTGAATGAAGCCCATGTGGCTCTGACTCCTGGCCGCGACTTCGGTGCGGCCACGGCGGATACGCATGTGCGCCTGAGCTATGCCGCCTCACGTGAGGCCCTGACCGAGGGGCTGGAACGTCTCGGAACGTTCGTCGAATCGCTGTGAACGGCGCGGCAGCTGGTGTGATTGTTGTACAGTAGTCGAGTTTGTGTGATGTTCGGCTGGCCTCACGGTGTTGGTTGCCGGCCGAACGACTCGCCATGGTGGCGCACGGCTGGCTGATTGCGATGGTCGGCCCGTTGTTCGGCCATCACGGGTTAGGTAAGGTCAGGAATAGGAATCATGGTCAATCTGCGTTCGCACACCACGCGACTTGGTGTGCTTGATATCGGTTCGAACACTATCCACATGCTTATCGTCGACGCCGCCCCCGGCGCTCGCCCTGACCCCGAGGCCAGCACCAAATCCACAGTGCGCCTGATGAAGTATTTAAAGGACGACGGCTCAATCAAGAAGTCCGGCATCGAGGCGATTCTGGAAGCCGTGTCCCAGTGCATGCGGCTGGCCGAGGAATACGAAATCACCCAGCTGCTGGTTATGGCCACCTCCGCCCTGCGTGAGGCGCCGAACGGCAACAAAGTGATTCACAAGATCGAGGAACTGATCGGTCAGGGCGTCACTGTGCTGTCTGGCACGGATGAGGCTCGCCTGACCTTCCTGGCCGCCCGCCGTTGGTACGGTTGGGATGCCGGCCGACTGCTGGTGCTGGACATCGGCGGCGGTTCGCTCGAAGTGGCGATGGGCTCCGACGAAGAGCCGACCGTAGCGCTTTCCGCCCCGGCTGGCGCGGGCCGCGTCACCACTGAATTTCTGCCTTCCGGCATGGCCACGCCCGACGAGTTGGAAGACGTGCGTAAGAACGTGCGCAAGATTCTGGAGCCGATGGTCAAGGTTTTCCCGCAATCCAAGCACCCGAATCATGCAGTTGGCACCTCCAAGACCTTCCGCTCGCTGGCTCGCCTGTGCGGTGCGGTGATGCGTGCGCCGGGCCGCGAAGATTCATGGATTATGACTCGTGAGCAGTTGGAAGACTGGATTCCTCGTTTGGCGGCGATCGCGCCTGAGCAGCGCGTGGCTTTGCCCGGCATCACGCCTGAACGCACGATGCAGATTGTGGGTGGCGGCGTTGTGGCCGATGAGATCATGAAGGCTTTGAATATTCAGGAAGTCGAGATCTGCCCGTGGGCCCTGCGTGAAGGCGCGATTTTGCGCTGGCTCGACCAATTCGGCCGCACCCGCCTCGGTTTCTAGTCCTATTGAGGGGAATCACCCAACCGCCACAGTCACCAGCAACGCCGCATGATCAGAGCCCTCGACTTTGACCACCTTGCATTGTCCGGCCTTCATGCCCTGATCAAGCACCACGTGGTCAATACCGGCGAACATTGGCACAGCCGCACGGTTCGTGGGCCATGAGAACGTAAACCCATGCCCAGATTCACGTGCGGCATCCACGAACCGGTCGCCAAGAAAATCACGGAATGGTGTGTGATCGTAAGTGGCGTTGAAATCGCCCATAGAAATGTATCGCGTATCCGTATGCCCGCGCATCAGCCCCAGCTCATCCAGCGAGCGTTTCCACTGCTGCCAATAGCCCGGCACAGGTGCAGTGGTGTGCACGGATATGAATCGAATCTGCTGGCCACCCATATCCACCGTGCCGCCGGGCATGAATGAGGCGCTGGAATTCACGTCATCGTCGGCCGGATCGGCAAGTGGTGTGGCCGACCAGAGGCCGTTACCGAATACGCCGTCAGACGATGAGACCTGCGCATACGGCAGATAATGCTCAATACCAGCCTCGTTGAATTTTTTGACGAAATCCTCGGTGGTCTCCTGCAAAGCAAGCACTTCGACGCGCTGATCGCGGACCAGCTCGACGATGGCTTGCGGGTCGGCCTGCCCCTTATATACGTTGAAGGTCATGACGCGCGCATAGGTGTCGCTGGTGTTGGGGGAGGCTACGGCCACGGCGTTCTGCGCGGCTTGGGGAAGCGGATCGGTCGAGTAGAAGAACGGATATTGCCAATAGCCATTGCATGCGATTGCGGCAGCGGCAATCAATGCGGCAAGGATACGTCGTGACACGATGGCCAACAGCAAGGCGACCAAACCAAGCAACATGAACCAGGGCGTTGCCGATACCACAATCGGCACAAACGGCAGTTCCTGCAAATCGGCAGGTAGCGCGCGGGCGGCAGTACCGGCAAGGGCAAGAAGGGCGAATATCGCGGCAAGAAAACCAAGCAGATGGTGCCGTTTACGTGGCTTTACTGCAGACTTGGATACTGGGCGCGCCGGGGCTTTGGCAGAGCGTGGCTTGGAAGTGGCGCGGGCTCGTACGCTTGCGCCTGTGGTTGTGCTCCGTGCCTTTGCCATACTGCCCTTTCTTTTGGCTCGCCTGTTGTTACCTTGCTTTTCACGCGATTTGCCACTGTACCGTGTGCGGCTTGTCTTTCGGTGTCTTTTCGCCATGCGCAAGAGCAGCTCGCACCAAACCGGCACGAAAACCGGCCATGCCTTGGTGCCGGGTTCTGCCAGGTGGCTTACATAGACTGCCATGCGGCTTACGCAGGCTGCCACGCGAACATGATGCGACTGGGCGTGCGGCCGTGTACAATAAAACGTCGTTGCCCGAGTAGCTCAGTGGATAGAGCACCGCTCTCCTAAAGCGGGTGTCGTCGGTTCGAATCCGATCTCGGGCACTTGTCTTTGGAAGTGTGACGGTACCTCAATCTCTATTTATCGGTGATGAGGCGCAACGTATAAGTGCACCATCATCCCGTCATACGAAACTGCGCGAAGCCATGCGAGACTTCACGGTTATCATAGAGGCCCATGAGTATCGAATACACGGAAGAGAAGCGGTTTACTGTTGAGCAGGTTGAGGCGCTGTTCAAGTCGGTAGGTTGGGAATCGGCGCAGTGGCCGGAACGGTTGTTCAAGGCATTGCAGCATTCGGATACGGTGATCAGCGCATGGGATGGCGGCCATTTGGTCGGCTTGGTTCGCGTGCTCGACGATACCGAAATGGTGGCCTATATGCATTGGGTGCTGGTAGATCCGGCATATCACGGGCAGCATATCGGCAGCCATCTCGTTGAACTGGTCAAGGCTAAGTATCGCGACTACTTCTTGCTGGAAGTCATGCCTGAGGAAAGCAAAAACGCACCGTTCTACCAGAAGCATGGCTTCCACCTGATGGACGATGGCCGCGCCATGCAAATCGTCAATCGCGGCTGACGGGCTGGCAGTGCGGGCGGGAGTGAAAGTGGCGGAGTGCGCCAATTAGGGGGCAACGTACGTAGTCGTTGACGGTTATCCCGTAGCAATGTTCACAATACGACCCCTTGTCCATACAGTGAAAATAACGGCTGGCGTTCGACGTTGCTGCGCTATGACTAGAGACCATGAGTGAAGACAAGCAGTATGACTTCTATGTGGCCGGTCCGTTCTTCGATCCTGAGCAAACGGCAAGTATGGAACGTTTGGAAAAGATACTGGAAGATCATGGCAAGGTATTGTTCAAGCCGCGGTTTGTCAGCCAGATCGAAGAAGTCGGCCCTGAAGGATGCTTTGCGGACGATATCTGTGGCATTAATGCTGCTAAGGCCGTGGTCGCCAATCTTATGGACGAGGACCCCGGTACGATGTTCGAAATCGGATATGCGCATGCGCTGGGAATCCCGGTGTACGGCTATTTCGAGAACCTTACACCAATGGATCGTGTCAATCTGATGATTGCGCAAGCGGTCGAACTGGTTTTCGCCGGTCCTGATGATGTGGCGAAATACTTGGAAACCGGCGAACATACGGAAGTCGATTACATTCAGTTCTAAACAGCTCTAACAGGTTCTCAGCAAACAGGGGTGGCGGCGTTCTCGTACATAGTCATGTACGAGAACGCCGCAGTGGTATAGGGATATTCCAACAAGCGGCATAATGGAGTCGTGGAAAAAACCAGTCGGACACAAGTGAAGTGTCTGAATTTCGTAAGGAGTGCCATTATGAGTAGCCACAATCCCATGAATATTGCCGCCGACTCTGCCAAGGCCACGGGAGGAACCGCTCACAAAGTTGTTGCTTTGACCGATAAAGGCCCGTTGAATGGCTTTAAGAAATTCCTGTCGCGCGGATCAATGATTGATATGGCGGTAGGTGTGGTGATGGGCTCTGCCGTTACCGCTGTGGTCAATTCCATCGTAGACAATCTCATCAGCCCATTAATTGGCATGATCGGCGGCGTACCGGATCTTTCCGGACTACTGACCATCACGTTCAACAACTCGACTGTTTCATTTGGTGCGATTCTTAACGCGCTGATTAACTTCCTGCTTGTTGGCGTGGCGGTGTATTTCTGCGTGATTTTGCCGATTAATAAGCTTCGTGATCTCACTGCTATCCAGGATGAGGCTGACGCCGAGGAAAAGGGGCCTAGTGTTGAAGAGCAGACTCTCGCCACGTTGCAGGAGATTCGCGACGAGCTGAAAAAGGCCAATAACTCCGCCGAGTAATCTGCTGAATGTACGGTGCGACAGATTTACCTGGTTTGCCCGAAATAACGGATTGCCGGGGCCATTTGGCCTGGACAATCCGTTGTTTCGCGCGTGTTTTGTAGCATCCGTGGAGTTACATGGGGAGCATGACTGAAAACATCGCTGATAAGGCCATAAACGATACCCGTATCGTCAAGCAGTTCACCAATCCCGTCAAGGAGCCGATTGACAGCGACATCAACCTGTTCGATCTGCTCGATAACCGCGCCAAGCGCGATCCCGAAGGTGCCATGATCGAATACAAGGGCGATGATGGCACTTGGCACCCGTACAGTGCCCAAGTATTCCGTGACATGGTCATCGACTTGGCCAAGGGCCTGATCGGACTTGGTGTCAATAAGGGCGATTCAGTCGCCATCGTCTCACGCACCCGCTGGGAATGGACCGCGCTGGATATGGCGATTATGTCCATCGGCGCACTCACCGTGCCGGTGTATGAGACCAACTCCGCCAGCCAGGTCAGCTGGATTTTCAACGATTCCAAAGTCACGCTCGCCATCGCCGAAGATGACGGACAGCGCGACAAGATCGAATCCGTGCGCAGCGAGGTACCCACCCTGCGCAACGTGTTCGTGATTGAAGCCGGCGGTTTGAACGCCATCAAGACCTACGGCGAAAGCGTCACCGACGCCGAATTCTGGGAGTACAAGGAAGCCTCCCACGGCGACGACCGCGCCACCATCGTCTACACGTCCGGCTCCACTGGCACCCCGAAGGGCGTGGAACTGACCCACCGCAACTTCGCCTTCCTGGTGCTTTCCGCGCTGCAGTACATGCCGCGCGCCGGCGCATGGCCCAACCGCCGCCTGCTGCTGTTCCTGCCGTTGAGCCACGTGTTCGCCCGATTCATGGAATTTTTCAGCTTCGGCGGCACGATTTCGCTGGCCCTGAGCTCCAATATGAAGACGATGGTCAAGGACTTCGAGACCTTCGGTCCCACGCTGCTGCTCGCCGTGCCGCGTGTGTACGAGAAGGTCTACAACGCCGCCTCCCAGCGCGCCGGCACCGGATTCGCTGGCAAGATGTTCATGCGAGCCGCCGAAAACGCACGCGAATGGTCCAAGGCCGAGCAGAAGGGCGAACAGCTGCCGATTGCCGGACGTATCGCCCACGCCTTCTATGAGCAGGTGGTGTACAAGAAGATTCGCACGATTTTCGGTCCGAACGCCGACTTCGCCATCACCGGCGGCGCTCCGATGGACTCCGAGCTTTCCCACTTCTTCAACGGCATCGGCATGCCGGTGCTTGAGGGCTATGGCATGACCGAAACCTGCGGCCCGGTGTGTGTGAGCTTGCCGGAAGACAACCGCATCGGCACCATCGGCATGCCGATGTGCGGTATCACTGCGGGCATCGCTGAGGATGGCGAGCTGGTGGTCAAGGGACCGCTGGTGTGCAAGGGCTACCACAACAACCCCGAAGTCACCACCCAGCAGATCACTGATGGCTGGCTGCACACCGGCGATTTGGGCGATATCTCCGAAGACGGCTTCATCTCCATCACCGGCCGTAAGAAAGACCTCATCATCACCGCCGGCGGAAAGAATGTTTCGCCGGGTCTGCTGGAGGCTTCCGTAATGACCTCGCCTGTGGTCAACCAGTGCTTGGTTATTGGCGATAAGAAGCCGTTCGTGGCCGCTCTGGTCACGCTGGATCTGGCGGATGCCAACAATTGGCTGGAATCCCAGGGTGCCAAGCCGGAATCCGATCTGGCCTCGCTGGCCAAGAACGCCATCGTTCACGCTGAGGTGGAGCGTACGGTGAACGCCGCCAACGAGGGCGTTTCCCGCGCCGAGTCGATTCGTAAGTTCGAGATTCTGCCCGACGAATTCACCGAGGCCAACGGCATGCTGACCCCGAGCCTGAAGACCCGTCGCGCGCAAATCGTTGAGCACTATCGCGAGCTCATTGACAACGTGATCTACGTCCCGCTGAAGAAGTAACCGTCAACTCCCTCTGATCCAAAAAATAAGCTCTCTTTGACGAGGGAGCTGTCAGCGAAGCTGACTGAGGGAGAGACCCCGCGGCTTGCCCGCGAAAAAACAACAGGGCCGGGTGCGACTTGCACCCGGCCTCAGCTTATTCAGTCCAAAATCGCCGAAACATAATCGGCGGCGGCCTGATTCAGCTCCGCATCGCCAATGGTGGCGGTGCCCTGCACCAGGAACGGCTCAGCATAGTTCATGCCAACTTTGTACGCCACGACCTCAAACGGGCTTAGCAGCTCCTCCATGGTGTGGCTGTACTCGCCATCCTTGCGGTACTTGGCGGCGTCGGAACCAGTGGTGACCACCAGTTTGAGCTCCTTGCCCTTCAACGCATGGGCTCCGGCGTAGGCCCAGCCGGCGGTGATGACCTCGTCTTCCCATTCCTTGAGTAGCGCGGGGGAGGAGTACCAATAGAACGGGAACTGAAGGATTACGCGGTCGGCAGCCTCCAGCAGCTCGTGCTCCGTGTCGGCGTTGACGGAGAAGTTCGGGTATTCGGCGTATTCGTCGCGCACGATGATGTTGTCCTCGCCCTGTGCGGCGAGTTCGGCGAGCAGGCAGGCGTTCACGCGCGAGCCGTCCTTAAGATGCGGATGGAATACAAGAATCAACGTTGACATGGGATTTCCCTTCTATAAACTGCTGCCAATGTGGCCTAATCACCACTATCGTATGCCGGGAAGCAGAACTCAGTCCAGTCCGGACTCAGGTGCGAGCCGCGGGGTGCCGCGCCGGGAGGCAACTCAGTCGAGGTTGGACTGCGTGCCTGCGGTGGCTTCGTTAGCGGCTTGCTCGGCTTGTGCTTGGTCGAGCTTGGCACGGACGTCGTTGAGCAGACCCTGGGCGCGCTTAGCCAAGGCCTCGCCGATTTCCCATTGACGCATCGACTGGTCAAGATTGAGGCCGCCGGTTTCCAGTGCCTGGACAGCCTGAATCAGCTTGTCGCGCGCCTCCTCATATGGCATCTGGGCGATGAGCTTGCGTTCCTTGTCCGCCAGGGACGAGGCGGGGGTGTTCTTGTCGGTGGATGTGGCGTTTTCGGTCATGATGTTCTCCTTATATATACGGTATATATGCGTGGCTGCGTATGGCGTGTCACGCGGTTGCGGATGTGGTGGTTGCGGTAATGACACCCTTCTTCAGGGTGACGGTGATGTCATCCCCAGGGCTTACCTGCGAAGCATCGTCTAGTACGTGGCCATCGGCGGACTGCACCACCGCATAGCCTCGGTTCAACGTGGATTGCGGGCTGAGTGCGGTCAGTGAGGCGTGAGCTCGCTCGACGGTGAGCTGGGCATCGTCCACGATGCGTCGCAGCCCGATATCGAGCCGTTGCAACGAGTCGTCAATTAAGCGCTGATGAGGCTCAAGCATGGTGTGCGGCTGTGTCAGGCTCGGGCGGTTCGCATATCCCTCGATAAGTCGAATCTCGTTCTCCACGCGCGAACGGACCCGCAGTCGCATACGGTCGATGGCACCTTCGATGAGCTGCGACTGCTCACGCACATCCGGCACCACGCGCTTGGCCGCATCGGTGGGGGTGGAGGCGCGCAGATCGGCGACCAGATCCAGCAATGTCCAGTCATCCTCATGCCCGATGGAGGAGATTAATGGTGTGGTGCAGGCATACGCCGCACGAACCACACGCTCATCCGAGAAACCGATGAGATCCTCAAACGAGCCGCCGCCACGGGCCACGACGATCACATCCACGCTCGGGTCGGCATCGAGTTGCGCAATGGCCTGAACCACTTCGGCCGGGCATTGCTCGCCCTGAACATGCACGTGGACCACCTTGAAGGTTACGGAAGGCCAACGAAGGTTCACATTAGTGATCACATCGCCTTCCGCACGTGCCTGAGGTGCGCAAATCAGGCCAATAGTCTTCGGAAACTCCGGGAGAGGCAGTTTGTGATCGGCGTCGAACAGGCCCTCGCCCTTAAGCTGCTTGCGCAATTCGTCGATCATGGCCTTGAGGCTGCCACCGGCTCCGACCTTGAGAATCGTGTCCCCGCGCAACGACAGCGAAGTGCGCTTCATCCACAGGTTCGGTTTGCCATGAATCACCACGCGGTCGCCCTGAACGAACTGGCTGGCCGCGGCCGCGAACCTGCCGAAGCCATTGACTTCCATGGCGATATCCTCGAAGTCGTCGCGCAGCGTGATGTAGGCCGAGCCGGCGCGACGGGTATTGATCTGCGTGATCTGGCCGGTGACCCACGCGGACGGCCATCGTTCCACGGCACCGTAGAACTTCTGGCTCAGCACACTTACCGGCCACGGATTTTGCGCGGTGGTTTCAGCGGCGCGTGCAGGCAGCTGATCGATAGGGCGAGGCTCATTCGGCAGATTGATGGTGCCCTGATCAGGCGCGAAAGTGCCTTGACCCGGCTCAAAGCCAGCCGAGGTCAGTGAAGCGGCGGTCGGTGGACGGCCGATAGATGAGTAGCCCATTGCAGTAGTCATGCACTCCACTATAAGTGCGTTGGTTGATGACGGTAAAAATTTACCGTCGCCTGAAAACGGTGTGATGATGAATGCAAGAACCGTACGAAGCGATGTATCAGCCGATGATGGAGACGGTCTGGTGCATCAGAAGAAAGGAGTCATTATGGGGAAGAAACGGGTGCTATGAAGAGGAGTGAGAGATATGCGTTGCGCTGACGATTGAGAGTCGTCGGTGAGCTCGCTGTGCGACACGCGAGCGGAAAACAGTTACGTTAATCACACACTTGTAGTTTTGGCGGAAAATAGCCGAAAACCCCTATAAATAGTTCGACACACCACTGTTGAGCACTAGATATAGGGGTGGGGATGCCGTATTCTTCTAAAGGTTCAAGAAAACGACATCAATATAATTTCGTGTGGCCCACGTCGAGTGCGGCCAAAATGCGGAACTCAGGAGAGTGTTCGCCTTACAGGAAAGGGGTGCCCGATGGGCGCACAGGTGCTGGAAGAAACCGTTACCTATAACGAGGCCAAGGTGGCCGCCAAGGCCTCCACCGTGCTCGTTGAGAAGCGTGATGGTCGTGTGGTCGACTTCGACCCCATCAACATCATCTCTGCGGTCAAGTCTGCTTTCGGCGACCTGAACAAGGAAGTCGGCCCCGAAGAAGATGCCATGATCCGTGGTTTCGCCAACCAAGTCGAAGGCGAAATCAAGGAGCGTTACGCCGGCCCCGCCAAGATCGAGGACATCCAGAATCTCGTGGAGCACGCCCTCATTGACGCCCACCTGTACGATGTGGCTCGCGCCTACACCAATTACCGTCTCGACAAAGACATTCAGCGTGCCAAGGCCACTGATGTCAACGAGGCCGTTGCTCGCTTCATCAACCACGACCCGACCCTGATTCACGAGAACGCGAACAAGGATTCCAACGTCTACTCCACCCAGCGTGATCTGCTGGCCGGTGCCGTGTCCAAGGCCGCCGCGTTCAACATGCTGCCGCCGGCGGTGTCCAACGCCCACATGAAGGGCGACATTCACTTCCACGATGCCGACTACTCGCCGTTCACTGCCCAGTCCAACTGCTCCTTGCCGAACTTCTGGGACATGTTGGCCAATGGCTTCACTCTTGGCAACGCTCCGATGGCTTCCCCGAAGTCCATCGCCATTGCGGCCACCCAGATTACCCAGATCATGAAGGACGTGGCCTCCAGCCAGTATGGTGGCCAGACCGCCAACCGTGCCGACGAGCATCTTGCCCAGTATGCCAAGAAGGATTACGAGAAGTTCCTTGAGGAAGCTCGTGAGACCATCCCCGACGGCATGCCGGTTGAATTCGCCCGTCGTCAGGTCGAGAGCGCCAAGAAGAACGAGCCCGCCAAGCTGCATTTCGGTTCCCGCGAACCGCTGCCGATGGACACCCCGTTCCACACCGACGTTGACGAACTTGAGCAGGAGCGTGAAATCCTCGCCAAGATTCGTACCCGCAAGGCCATCTATGATGCCATGCAGACCATGGAATACCAGATCAACTCCAACCGTGTGTCCAACGGCCAGACCCCGTTCGTGACTGTCGGCTTTG